>Ga0187846_10001086_pt1 | contig 15462 bp, 16 predicted proteins | sample TC_taG_FD_161473 | JGI IMG/M metagenome (GOLD analysis project Ga0187846, IMG submission 161473) | Biofilm microbial communities from the roof of an iron ore cave, State of Minas Gerais, Brazil - TC_06 Biofilm (v2) | ecosystem: Environmental > Terrestrial > Deep subsurface > Cave > Wall biofilm...
TCTTCACAAAACTGGCAATGGCGAAGCCGATAGCCAGCAGCGTGAGCGCACCCAATATGACCACCAGCGCCAGCAGGCCGATGTTCCCGTAGATGTGGACGTTGAACATCCAGGCAGCCAGCGCCAGGAGGATGACCCCCTGTACCAGAGAAAGTGCCAGCCGGGCTACGACCTGCGCGCTGATCATCGCAAGCGGCTGCAGTGGCGTAGCCGCCAGGCGTTTCGTGATACCCATCTCACGCCAGTTAACCAGTTCAATACCAACTGCGAGATTGGCCCACATCAGCAGCATACCCAACATTCCAGGGGTGATAATATCGATTTCCCGTATGTCTTTCGCCGCGACTGCCTGCTGGTCTAATGTAACTGGCCCAGGCTGGTGCATAACCGCTCGATTAATACCATCGACAATGGCTTTAACAGTCAACTGGGTTGCTGCAGTCGTAACGGGATTGCCTTGATCATAGAAGACTTGCAGGTGCGCTCCGCCCTGTACCATCTGTTGCCCGAAACCAGTGGGAATGACAATAATGGCATTGCGGTGTCCTTCCTTGAGCGCCTGCTGTTCTTCGTCATTGCTGCCTAAATAGACTTGCAGCGCGTCCGATTTCTGTAACTGGCTGACAATCTGGGCTGAGATGGCCGAGTGATCTTGATCGACCACACCCAGCAATGTCTTGGGCGAGCCGCTGCCGCCGAAGAGGTAGCCAAAGACCAGCATGGAGATGATGGCCAGGCCCAGACTGGAAATGATGAGCCCGCGCTGCCGGGTCAGCATGATGAAGTTGGTGTATAAGAGTATGACTATTTTCTTCATGGTTGTGCATCCTTTTGTTCATGCAATGCATGACTATGGGCTATTCGCTTCGTAGTTCGCGCCCGGTCAGTTCAAGAAACACATCTTCGAGAGTTGGTGTGCGCACCTGCAGGTCAGTAAGCGCGATGCCGTTTGTATCAGCATAGGCAAGCAGGGCGACAAGAGTGGACTGCATCGTGTTGGTATAGATGATGTAGCGCTCATTGGTTTGACGCACTCCGGTGACACCATCAAGTCCCTCGATGTCGCTCTTTGTTGCACTGCCATTTAGCCGACAATCAAGAGTGGCCTGAGCGCCCAGGCTATCAATCAGCTCGGCGGCGGTATCCAGCGCAATGATTTGTCCATTATCCATAATGGCAATGCGATCGCACAACAACTGGGCCTCGTCCATGAAGTGTGTAGTCAGCAGAATGGTCTTTCCCTGCTCGCGCAGCTTGAGCACAATATCCCATACCATGCGGCGGCTCTGCGGGTCTAATCCGGAGGTTGGCTCGTCGAGGAATAGCACTTGCGGGTCATTGACCAGTGCGATAGCCAGCGCCAGGCGTTGGCGTTGGCCGCCGGAGAGGTCCTGTGGATGCGCCCTGGCTTTCTCTTCCAATACTACATCTCTCAGCAACTGTCGAGGGTCAAGCGCTTTTGGGTAGAGCGCTGCAAAGAATTGTAGCGTTTCAAGCAGCGTTAGCTCGGGGAAGAGCGTAGTTGCCTGGAGTTGCACACCTATAATGCGCTGTACCGCGCCTTTCTGCCGCCGCACATCCAATCCGGCTACAATAGCCGTACCCGAATCGGACGTGCGAATGCCCTCGACCATTTCCAGGGTAGTCGTCTTGCCTGCCCCGTTCGGCCCCAGTACTCCGAAGATTTCGGCCTTGCGCGCAGCGAAAGAAACTTTATTCACAACAGTTTTATGGTGATAGCTTTTGACGAGATTTCGCACATCTACCATCACCTCGGCGTCGACGTAAGTAGCAACTGTGTTTGCTGACTGTTCTTGCGAGATCATCATTCGTTCATCCTTTTGTAACTATCTCGAGTTGCGCAACGAGCTCGTGAGGCCATCTGTGCGGAACCTCGCGAACAGATTGCAAGCTATCGTAGATTCTCGCGGGCACCGTGGGCCATGCCCAGCGAGAATCTTGATCGCCTGAGGGCCATCTATGAACGCTTCAAGCCCGAAGACCTGCTACAGCAGGCGTTACCGCTCTTCACGGCCTCGCCACAGCGGTTGGATGAGCCCGAAGCACTCTGGCACAAAGCTGATCAACAGGATGATCCACAAGGCGTCCGCGTACGCATTCCAAACAAATGTTGTGGCGCCCAGGAGGTTCAATACGCCCACCAGGCTCAGGAGCGGGAGCAGAATGCCATCGATCTTGCAGTGCGTTCGGCCACAGCGGCGACCATTCACATAGCATGCCACGCCCATCCATGCGGTGGCAATCGTCACGATTATCCCAGTCATCGTGGCTGGAAGCTGATACCCATGCCACACACTCGTGGCGAAAATGACTAATCCGATGGGCAGACACCAGAGCCACAGCGCGGCTGGTGTGCATATCAAGTCCTGCCGTTTGCAGGGTGAGGAGTTCTTCCTATCAAACATACTGTGCCTCCAAATCGTTTCGTGCTTGTTATCTGTGTTCAACGTCCTCTGCGTTGGCTGCCTTAAGTATAGCCGTCCTGCTATTTGCGATGGATGTGCCCCTGGTCATAAGTGGAGACATATCTTTGTCTTCGTGGCTGACCATGACGAGAGTAATGGTTCATACAGTCTTACCTGTGACCTGCTCTATTACTTTCTGCACGTCCCGTGCTCATACGCCTGTGCTATAATGGCGAAGAAGTGGTTGTTTATCCTTGCGTGCGAAGGAGTACTCCTCATGTCCAGCCAGCGAAAAACCGAGCTTGCAGTTCCTCCGGATGGGAGTGAACGAGTTCTCTCTACCGCTGGAGTGAAAGCAGCTTACTTCGCGGTCGCGCTGGGTTACCTGATGGGAGTCCTGGTTGCTCCTCACCTGACGGTGGTCAACTTCCTGGCGTTTAGTGCGCTTCAGGTTTTCTTCGTTTTAATTTTTAGATGGCTGGTCAAAGACGATATATCCGGCTGGCAACTGGCATTGAATCTAGGGATGCTGACGGGAAGTGCCATAGCAACTGGTCTGTTGGGCCTGGCCGGCGTGTACTGGGATTGGCTTCCCTACCTGATCACGGTGGCGATCTATTTCGGAGACCTCTCCTTACATATGGCTATCATCGCGGGTGTGCTTCTTTACCTGGTATCGATGGTAAACCTTGGCCTTATCTATAAGTGGGATTGGCCCGCCATCTATCCATCCTCTTTCACCCTACTTGCTGCCTTTGGCTTTGTTGCGGCCTTTTCACTCGTGCTGCAACTACTGGGAGTTCAGAAGGAGCGTGCTGAGGGGCTATTGCACCAGCTCGAGGAGTCCAATGCTGAATTAAAGCAGGCACACGCGCAACTGCGCAGCTACGCAATGGAGGTAGAAGAACTTACAATTGTACGCGAACGAGCGCGCCTGGCCCGCGAGATACACGATACGCTGGGCCATTACCTGTCGATTTTGAACATTCAACTCGAGACAATTAGCAAATTGCAGGAACGCGATCCTGCTCGTGCTGCTGTCGAAACTGCAGAGGCGCGTCGAGTGGCGGCACAATCGATGCAGGAAGTGCGCAACGCGGTTGCGGCCCTGCGCCCAACGGGCATTGCGGCCTTGAGCCTGACCGGAGCGATAACGCAGTTGGGCAAAGAGTTCGAGCGCAACGCGCCAGAAACAACCTTAACGCTTGATCTTGAAACGGAGTTACCCGCGCTTCCGCCGGATATTTCAGTTGCGCTCTACCGTGCGGCGCAAGAAGCATTAACGAATATACGCAAACACGCCCAGGCGAGCAAAATCCTGTTACGGCTGCGCTACGAGGACGAGACAGTAGAACTGTTTGTACTTGACAATGGTTGCGGGACCTCTAACGTCGACAACGAGCAGCGAGAGGGTTTTGGATTGGCTGGCTTGCGCGAGCGTACCGAATTGCTGGGCGGGTGTGTGTCATATGGCCCGGCCGAGCCAGGCGGCTATCGTGTAGTGGTACGCGTGCCAGTGCCAGCAGCTTCTCAAATGCCCGCTGATCTGCGAAAGGGATAAACCATAGCGCCAGTTTTCCATTAATGAGGTTTCATACATTCATCTGGGTATCGGAACATCCACCAAAGGCCGATAAATCGGGCCCTACGGTCTGTTGCCGGATGATTTCTTGAAAGTTCATATATGGAAAGGCTCATCCAGGAGAATGAGGCATGATGACGCGCATTCGTGTCTTGATCGTTGACGACCAGACACTTGTACGGGAGGGCTTTCGCAAGCTGCTCGAGCTAGAGCCAGATATAGAGATAGTGGACATGGCCAGCAACGGCGAATCCGCGCTTGCTGCCGTAGAACGCCTTCATGCCCAGAATACGCCCCCAGACGTAATTCTCATGGATATTCGTATGCCCAATATGGATGGAATCGCTGCTACCAAAGCCATCAAGGAACGCTGGCCCGACGCGCACATTGTTATCTTGACAACGTTCGATGACACGGAACTCATTCACGCCGGTCTGCGTGCAGGCGCATTAGGGTACTCACTCAAGGACATCACAGCCGAGCAGCTGGCGATGACGGTGCGTACTGCCGCGCGCGGACAGGTGTTGTTACAGCCCGACATTGCCAGTAAAGTCTTCTCGGCCTTTACAACATCAAGCTCAACCCGGTCATCCACTTCTCCCATAAACACTGCGCCGCCGATTTCGACTGCTCCCAGCTACATCGACCCTACAGCCTCCATTGAACAACTCACCGAGCGTGAGCGCGAAATACTAACGCTGGTTGCCAGAGGCGCTTCTAATCGCCAGGTCGCGGAGAACCTCTATCTTACCGAGGGCACGGTCAAGAACCATATGAGCAACATCCTCGGTAAGCTGGGGGTGCGCGATCGCACCCAGGCGGCGCTTAAGGCGAAAGAACTTGGGTTAGCATGAGTCATTTCTTAATACTGATGGTGAACCCCTTGTGCAGCTGATCCTTAATGAGGCAATTGTAATGTCAAGGTCTTATAGTTCCAAAAAATAGAGCGTTGTATTGCACACGCCATATTCCTTGTTGGGTTTATACGGCAAGCCGTACGGGGTGAACTACATAGCCCGCTACTCCCTTTGCAAATGCATCAGGTCTACTTTTCCGCACAATGTTGTATGCGCCGTTCACATCAGCGCAGATCGTGCGTCCATCTTTGGTGCGATAGAGGCGGTTTCTCCGCCCGATCCGTTTTCCGCTAAAGATGTGCTCTTCTTCATCATTGGGTTGGTAGTCGGGAATAGGATCGAGATCAACAAAGCTCGCTTTGCTGGTATAGCTCTCTTCCCTGACTTCCACTTGGATGCCGACTAATGCCGCCTTGTAGGTGATCATCTCAATGAAGCGCGCATGAGGAATGCTCACGAAATTTTGATTGTTCTTCCTACCCATGCTACATCCTTGCTTCCATAGGGGATTCTTCCCGATAATGACCGTTCCTATCCCGTTTGCTACCAGGAAGTCAATAATGCGTCGACTTACAGTGTGCAGGTAGTGATCGATCCGCCGGTTGCGTGTGTTGGTGATGCGTTCCATTTGGCGCGTGACACGCTCTCGATCCTCTTTGGGCAGCTTGTTCTTGAGTTGCTTCATGCGTTTGTTGTACCACTGGTTCCACGCTTTCAGCGGACGACCGTTAACCAGTCGAGGGGCAAGGCCTTCTCGGTTTGAAGCTATCGCCGCCAGATTCGTGACTCCTAGATCGATGCCGACACAGAAGGATGGATCGACATTTGCCTGTACTGGTTCTTTGGTGTAAATCACCTCTACCACATAATGACCGTTGCGAGGGATGATGCGAACCTGATCGACGCTCGTTTGCTCAGTCTCGATAGTGATCGGGAGTCCAGAAGGTTGAACAAGACCATCCCTCATGCCTGGCTTACTCAACGCCTGGACGGTGTAGATGAGGATATTGCGGCCTTCAGTTTTGTGCTTGTACTTTGGAAGCTGTGGGCGTCCTGTGAACTTGGAAGGGTTTTGCTCGTACGCTTTGAGTCCTTCTTTGAACGATGTCCAGTTTTTATCGAGGAGTATCAGAATTTGTTGACTGACCTTCGCTGGCAAGGCTTTGTACGCCTCATGCGACTGCATCCGACGCTGTACGTCGTTGTAGGTGAGGTGCATGCCCTCGTTGAAGAAGGTTTGCCGCATCTCGTACAACGCAGCGTTGTAGAGGTTCTTGGACTTGAATGCCACTTCGTCTATCACACTGTAGCGCAGGTCCTTGCGGTCAATGATGTGTTGCTCAACTAACTGCATCCTGCTCCATCCCTTCACTAATCCGCAATCACAATGGTTATTTTTCCAGGATTATCCGGTAACGTCGCTGTATTGCCGTTGATGGTGATTACTGCTGCTGCTATTCCTTGCGCCTGCGACAAGATTGCATGTGCCTGCTGTGGTGTTTTTCCTGCGATGAGTTTCACGAGATGCCCCTTTTCACCTGGGCTTAGCCGGTATATATAGGTTGCATCCAGGGTCGCGACAATGGTCGCAATCTCTCGCGCCTGGTTGGTGATGGTTGCACGTATGATATGTATCTGGATGTCTCCGATGAGGCTATAGTTTGCTCCAAGCTTTGTTGTTGCCTGCGATGTTATCAAGTTCGTAGCATCCTGGTCTACATCGTGAGCGGCATACGCAATGCTGGTACAAGTTTCTGAAACAGTCACCGTAACTTGCTTCGTTTCCTCTCCTGGCCGGTGATCGGTGGTGGTGGAAGGTGTGCATGATGGGGGTATCAGGGCTTCACCAGCGCTTACTTGCACGTGTAGTGCTGCCTGTTCGCTTTTGAGTAGAATGGTGTTGTTTGCTCCGGTTACCGCTTCAAGATCATGTTTCGTCACGATGATAACATCTCTCGCGGCTGCTCCTCCAGTAAAAGCCTCTGTATTCTTGGCAAGAACAGATGTCGCGCAACACGCTTGATTGATGTCATAGGCTGGGATATTCCCACTTGCTCCCGTATCGAGCGCATGAGCAGAAACGGTGACTTGCCCCTCAATCGGTGGATTGGCTGCCGGAATAGTTGCGGGGTGATCTGTCACAATTTGCACAACATTTGAGCTGGTTAATACAGTGCCTGCTGCGATGGTCTGCGAGGTAAGCAAGCCATTGTAAAAGGTGATGGTTCCTGATGCTCTGGTTGCAGCTTGATGCCGCTTTCCCGTTGCCGGTACGGTTGCACTCTGAGCAAGTGTGAGCGGTGCTACTTGCCTTCCGTGTACCCGGATCGCTGTAGTGGTGGTGATGCTGCGCTCAATGGGAAGAATGGTCACGGTTGCTGTCGAGGTAAACAGTGGCAGAAGAAGAGAGGCGACAAGAATCACAAGACAGCATAGGATGGTGAACGGGATAAGAAGCCAGTACGGTTTCTGTTTTGGCGGCGTGTGATCTTCTGGCTCCTCCAGCGGCTCAATGACAATCACCTCGCCTTCGATCACCTCCTGCTCTGTCTTCGTTGGTATTAAAGCTGTTATCTCCGGCTCCAGTGTTCCTGGCTGCGGCGTCGAGGCTGGTGCTGCAATGTCTGGTTGTGGCTCCTGCTCGCTGGTGTCCTGCGTCAACGTCGCTTCCTCTACTGTGTTTGTCTGCATCCCTGGCTCGCTTTCTGGTAGTGAGAGCGGTATGGCTACCGCTCCTCTTGCTGCTGGCTATAGCTTGGGAACAAACGATGTTCCGTTGTTGAAGAGTATCCACACTGAGGGATTTGGCCCATCAAGCACCGTGACCTGCATATCCGGCTTTCCATCGCCATTGACATCAGGAAACGACACGGTAGCAGGGACAAGATCAGCCCCCTGGCTACTCAGACGGACAATGATATACAAGCGGGGTTGGTTGGTCGGGCTTGGATCGCCAGGGATTTCCAGCACTTCAATGGTGCCATGACTGTTCAGGGCGATGAAATGCTCCATGCCTCCATGCCCAACATTGGCATCGGTCTGGAAGGTGCGCGGATACCCGTAGATGCTCTCATCGTGCCATTGCTGAAGCGCTGGCGGAATGAGCGTATAGGCGATGAGGAAAACAACCAGGATCACCAGGCAGATACCGATGTAAAACATCGGGTGTTTTCCCTGGCGTGGTAGCTCCTCAGTTTGTCGCTCCCCTCTGCCATGTCTGTACGGTGCAAGATCATAGCGCCTGGCGCTTGACCGTGTTGAAGGTCTGGTATACACGTCCTCGCCTTCCTCGTTAACCTCGATGTAAGTATCTGTGGTGGGCGCACGGTAGCGACTGCGGGTTGTCGTGATAGAGGGCGTATCCTCTGGATGCAAACCTGCTCTTGTCCCTACTCGATGATATGAGACTGCGAGTTCCTCTGGTGGCAAACTTGTGCGGCGTTTGAACGTAGTCGCTGTGATACCTCTCTGCTCTCTCATAGCATCTTCCCCTTTATAATCTGTGCAACATCATCTGCCGAAAGCAGCCCATCAGTGACGGCTTGGGTAAGATCAGCCATGTTTTCAGGGTCTTGGTAGCAGATGCAGGTGGGATCGCCGCAAAATGGATGCTCAGGCGTGTGTAAGGGATGTTCTTCCGGCACAACTGGCACAAAGTTGTCGCCATAGTGCTGCATGGTATCTGCCTTTCTTGACACTTTGGCCCTCATGTGCCTAAATAGCCGATGAGAGCACTCGGACTACCTTAACCTGGGTGTAGTGTTCTCGTCTTTAACTGGCTCTGTCGTCTCTCACACGGCAGAGTCAGATTGTTTTATCACCGCCTTTCTCACAAAATGAAGATGTTTGAGATAAAGCATCTCTCATTACGAAAGATATATATAAGTAGCGAGAAATGCGAAATCAATTTTAGTATATGATAATCTACATGTAATTGCAATGGTTTTTGCGACCAATTTGACAGGCATCATATAATTTCATCAAATTGGTATATTGGAGGCTGTTCTTATGGAAAAGCGAAGGTTCTTGAAAGTAGAGGACATCGCCCAAGAACTTGAGGTCAGTGAGGCCACAGTTCGCTCTTGGATTCGAGAAGGAAAAATACGAGCAGGAAGGGCGGGAAGAGATTATCGAATACCAGTTGAAGAGTATGAACGCTTCCTTAAAGAATATTTTTATCCAAACGAACCCCCTGAGAAACAGTAGTTTGCTGCTCCGCTTATTTTGATGGTACAATTGCGGCGGCAAAAGTAACCTCTAGCATCAGCATATAAGGTGATGCTGCATGACTTCCTCAGTCATAGGGATGGATACGCAAACAGGGCAACGTATCGAAATTCCTAAATCCTCACGGCTGCAAGGCTTGTATAACATTGGCGTACCTGGAACGGGTAACTCAGGCTTGATGGAAAATCTCAGTATTCTACGACACTTCCTTGTATGCTTTTTGTCAGAAGTAAGCCAAACCAAGAATTCGCTGTTCAGCCATATACGCACCATCAGCCACTTCCTGTCTGGGATCATCAATATAGGGCTTTAGATCAGATAGTACAGTAGGATCTCCAAAGGTGCCAAGCAGAGAAAGCAGAGGGATCAGTATATCATCTTTTGCTGAGCTTAAGCGTCGTTGTAATGCATCTCCGACCAATCCAGGTTCCATTTTCGTTAAACGATATTCGATAATATTAACCGGCTGATGAGAAAGTGTATCGAGCACTGCCTCAATCACTGCCTCAGAACCGAGATCGCAAAGTATCCGTATAGCTACGCCACGTAGTGTCTGTCGCGAAGCAGGTGGGTTATTTGATTGCGGAATATCATATTTAGGATTGCTGGCAATGCGCTCAAGTAATTGGCGTGCCGGGGGTGTTGCAATGTACTCCATTGCGAAGAGGGCACGCAACATGCCTTCAGGAGTCATCTCATCAAAGTAGGTATCAATAATAGCAATCACTCGATCATCTGTTGATTCAAACATACCGACACGAAATGTAATACTGGTGATGGCAACTAACCCTAATCCAAATGATAGTGTGCTGGCCAGCAGAGCGGCCTTTTCTCCATCAAATGGGCTAAGGAGCTGCAAAATCTTGTTCGTAGCAGTATTCGATCCAATCCACAAGAGAGCTTCAAGTATCGCCCTACGTTTTTCGGGATCAAGTTTCCATAATTCTTCGAGGAGAGGAATAGCTCGTTCACCGCCAGAAGCTACAAGTGCGCTGATAGACGTATACCGTACTGTTGGCAAGTGTGTACGGGTAAACTGCTCTACTGGCTCAAACGCATCAGGGTGTTGTAGCTTTCCGAGGTTTTCTATCGCCATATCTTCAAGGGTCTCTCGGCTTAATGAAGCCTGGTTACTGGAAGTGATAGTCTTGTCCTGTAATACTTGCACAAGTATCGGGATTGCTCCAGGTAGCCGAGTATTTCCAGGGGCTTGAATAACCTCAAATAAGAAGTGGCGATGAGTAATAAATGTCGAGAGAGGTTCTAGGACGCGTTCGTCACGAGATACCCCAAGTGCCTCAATAGCGACACTTACTACGGTATCCGGCGTGGAAGGATCGTTCACGAGCGCAAGCAGCGGCTCTATTGCTATTTGCGCTCCGAACGTATGCAGAGCTTGACGAATCTCAAAACTTGACCACCCGGCGCCATATTGTACTGACTGGACAATAGCAAGAGTGGTTTCGCAGGCACCAAGATTCCCTAAACTCTGAATAGCTTCAGATCTAACATAAGAGTTGGGATGCTCAAGTAAGTGGGTTAAAAAAGGGACAATCTTGTCCAACGGGCAATGTTGTAGGCCATGAACACGTACTTGACTGAGAACTCCATAAAGTTCATTACGTGTTTGGCGAACTTCCTCCTGACTATCGGTGTCTACTTGTTGATCACTCAGTGACAATCTCCTACCAAGCTCGCCTAGAGCAGTCTCAAGGACATTGAACGCCTCTTTGGTCCCAATCTGTAGTAATGCCAACAATGCAACCCACTCACTCCATTCAGTTGCCTCAAGATGGGTGCGTAATGGGGCAACTGCCTGTGCAGGCTTCAGGTATCCTAATGTATGTGCAGCGACAAACATCTGCTCAGAGTTGTTGAGAAGAGCCAGTGCTTTATCCATCAGTTGCCGACGAAAATCCTCTGGCAATGTATCAACAAGTTCCTGGTCATCTGGGATATACCATTCAAGGAAGCGCCCTAAATTAGGTGAGTGCAATTTCTCAGCTCCTCCTTCTAGCTAGAGGAATAATAACAGAGCTATTTTACTCGAACCCCATTCCACCTACAAGGGTAGTTCGCACAATTGATCAGCTTATTGAAAAAGTCGCCTTGGAGTCTGTAACCTCTCGTTCTTTTGGATGTGTGTCATACTGATATTAGGTGGTTTGGAACTTCCTGTTCGCTGCTAGGAGAAGCAGGCATGTTCTTTTTACTTCCCATGGATGGATCAGATTCACTCTCGACAACGAGCGAGTCAGGATACATCCTGCAAAATAATACGAGTAGTCTCTGGTACAAGGAGGAACGAGTATGGCACAATGTGAACTGTGTGGCAATGACTATGATAAGGCTTTTGAAGTGGTCATAGCTGGGAAGGCACATGTCTTCGACAGCTTTGAATGCGCGGTTGCTACCCTGGCTCCTACCTGTCGTCACTGTGGCTGCCGCATTATTGGTCATGGAGTAGAAGTCAACGGAGCCTTCTACTGCTGCGCCAATTGCGCGGTCAAAGAAGGGGCGCAAGGGGTGCGGGACCGCAGTTGAAGGGAGCGGGTGCTCTTTGTTGCGTCGGCTTCGTGACCACTTGTTCGTGAGCTGCTTGTTGGAGCAGATCACGTACCTCCTCGTCGGTTGTTTGCGAAAAGTGCTCGTACCAGAAGCCGACAGCAAAGAACGCCTCTGGCATGAGGACACAGACCAATTCGTCCACCTCCCTTGCAAACTCCTCGCACGTGGAGAACGCAGCAACCGGAATAGCAATGACAATGCGGGCAGGCTGTTGCCGTCTCACCGAGGCGACAGCCGCACGCATGGTGGCCCCGGTCGCAATGCCATCATCAACGAGGATGACGGTGCGACCGTACACCTCGTAGGCCGGACGATCCCCTCGGTAGAGATGTTCACGGCGCTCCACTTCTCGTTGCTCGAGTGTTGCAACTCTATTGATCTCCTTCTCGGAGATATGCAGTAGTTGCACAACATCGTCATTGAGCACACGCACTCCACCCGAGGCGATGGCTCCCAGCGCGAGTTCTTCTTCTCCGGGGACACCCAACTTGCGGACGATTATGACATCGAGTGGGGCATGTAAAACTCTGGCGACTTCAAAGGCGACTGGCACCCCGCCGCGAGGGAACGCCAGCACCAGTACATCTGGACGATTGGCATAAGCTGACAACTTTGCTGCCAGCAGTTGACCCGCTTGCGTGCGATCGAGAAATCGTTGTGGCTTCATAGCTGCTCACCCCTTCTCGGGATTACCAACCACCATCCCCTCCGCGCCGTATCCTACTTATTGCTCCTGCCATGTTGCTAATTTTTTCGAAATACGAGTAGAACTGGTACTTCTATTACACGGACCACGTCACGGAGAGGTCACAGAACGACAGGTTACGCTCATATAACAATCATAATAAAGCCCTGGCTCAACATGCGGCTAAGAGGAGGCCGCATGTTGCCTGTGTATACTGAATTTAGGAGCTGAGATTACTACAAGACGATTTTTGAAAGGAGTTCTCCAATGAACCAACGTCCCATAGGAGTCACCATTCTCGCTATCCTGGCTATTGTCCTGGCAGTCCTGGCTGCTATCAATGCGCTGCAGTTCCTGGGGATCATCCCGTTCTTTATTGGCCCCGTTGCCCTGCGGACTTTCAACTTCTTTTATGCCCTCATGTGGGGCTTGATGGTGTGGGTGTACGCCTGGCTTGCTCAGATGCTCTGGCGGGTCCGGCCCGAGGCATGGCTCTTCCTGGTGATCATCACGATCTTCAATCTCATACTTGACTTCGTGGTGATGCTCGGCAGGAGCACCTGGCAGGATGTCAGCGTGTCCTTCATCATCAATGGCATCGTCCTGATTTATTGCCTGCTGCCTGGGGTGAAGCAGGCCTTTGGCACAGCATGATCGCATAGACACCTGTTATACACACAAAACCGATAGTACCTTTTATTGACTTGCCATATTAGGTTTATCTATACTGGCTTGTAAGGCCACATGTATGCCTACAACTTTCTTATATCCCGGAGTGCGTTAGAATGATAGGTGTAAATGCCTACATCGGCAAGTTTATTGGGGACTATCGCATAGTCGCCAATATATGTAACGGTCCGTTTAGTTGTGTATTCCGGGGAGAACATCCAGTTCATAAAGAGCGTAATGTAGCTATTAAGCTCTGGTATACTTTACGCCTCTCTCAGCAGGAACAGTCTCATTTTCTGCGGGAGGCGCGCCTGTTCAAATTGCTGAAGCACCCTCATCTCCTGCCTATCCTGGATACCGGCGTACACGAGAATATGCTTTACCAGGTGGCCGAGTATGCCCCAATGGGCTCCCTGCGGGACCGCATCCGCCGGCAGTCTTCCCGCTCAGTCCCTGTACAGGAATCATTGACCATTCTGTCACAAACAGGTCAAGCCCTTCAATACGTCCATCAACTCAATATTATTCACGGGAACCTCAAACCTGAAAATATTCTCTTCGCTGCTAGCGGGGAGGTGCAACTTACAGGCTTCAATATCAGCATCCTGCTGGACGCAGCGGAGGACGCATATAAGCACAACATCAGCTCGGCTCGTTACCTGGCACCTGAACAGTTTCAAGGCATAACGAGTAAAGCCAGCGATCAATATGCTTTAGGCTGTATTGGCTATGAGCTCTTTACCGGCAGCGCCCCTTTCAGCGCTGCCGATTTCTCGACTCTGGGAGTGAAGCACGCGAAAGAAAGCCCAACAGCTCCTACACTACTCAACATGCTACTACCCTTACACATAGAAGAGGCGATTCTCAAAGCACTGGCCAAACAGCAGGATGCGCGCCATGGAAGTATTAAAGACTTTATCACAGCACTGGGTACAGCCTCCACATTCCAGGCACGCCTGCCTGCCATCCCCGCCGCGCCACGTAGCGCTCTACCAGCTATCCACTCTTCACAGTCCCCTGCATCGCTAACAAACATTGCTGATACATCCCAGGAGATTAAGCAACAGGCAATGGCTGAGGACGACATGCCTGGAAGTTCTGACCTCCCGCAACAGCCCTTTGCTACCCAGCAGCACATCGACATGCCTTTACCCTTTGAAACACCAGGGCTATCCGGGGAGGAGTATCAGGAGGTTGTAAGACCTCTCGCTGCACCTGCAGCAGTCCGCGAAGACAAGGCGGAGAGCGCACAAGTACAAATAAACACAGTGACGATACAGGACGAGGTATCTGAACAGGATGCTGTCATCTCACCCATGATTGAGGAGTTTCAACCTCAAAATGGAATCCAAGAACAGGAGACTCGCCCTATGGCCGTGGCTGTGAGTCCGCAGGCGGCACTGGTAACAGGTACAAGTGCAAACTTCACCCGGGCAACACCTCCCATTACCTGGAGTAAGATTGGCAGGATTCGCAGAATTGGAAATCAAGGTTCCAGATATATCTGGATGGCCGTCACAATCTCGTCAATAGTTATCGTTGCAATGATCATTTCTATATCTTCTGTTGCTTTTTCTGAGGTCCTTCCACCAAAGATTGCTGCTCGCGTTACTCCGCAGACGCCTCCAGGAGGACTTTCAAAGGTTCCATCGTTAGTTCCATCACCCTTGTTATCGGCTACTCCTTCTCCACAGCCTTCACCCAGGCCGATTCCAACACTCAAAGCTACGCCCACGCCCTTACCGACGACTATACCTACTCCATCGCCTACACCTACGCCCACTCCTTCTCCTACGCCTACACCCACACCTACACCTACTCCCACGCCTACGCCTACGCCAGCATTGATTGTTTCTCCCAGCCAGTTCAACGCAGCAACTGATTGCACGCTCGATAGACATTGGTATACTTGTACTGCACAACTGTCGATCCCCCAAACTTATCAGGGCACTGTGGCTTGGTCTGCATCCAGTAGTGGGTTAGACGAGGTCTATATCTTTCCGTCATCCGGTGAACTATCTCCTGGCCAGGAGAAACAAGTCACCATCCGTGTACATACAGATTGCCCTATTACCGGTTCCATCATTTTTTCAGGAGGAGGAAGTACGATTACTGTGCCGTGGAGCTGTTGAGCAAGGGCTTGATGAATTCTTGCACCATAAATTTCCCCTGCTTCTTTTTCATCCGTCACCTGACAGCAGAAGGGGGTATTCAATACGGCTCAAAGACACGGTGTACTGAAAGATGGCTACTTTTCCACGAACGCTACCAGCCTGCAAAAAGCTGCTTCTCCCATGTTGAACTTCCATGGGAAACAACCAATCCATAAGCGCATATCGAGCACCTCGTCGATCATGCCACCTGCATTCTCAACGTGGAAAACCCCGTGCGGGAATAGCTGGTAGTGCATAAGCTGCAGGTCGTCATCGGGCCAGATTTCTTCAAGCG
>Ga0187846_10001087_pt1 | contig 15462 bp, 14 predicted proteins | sample TC_taG_FD_161473 | JGI IMG/M metagenome (GOLD analysis project Ga0187846, IMG submission 161473) | Biofilm microbial communities from the roof of an iron ore cave, State of Minas Gerais, Brazil - TC_06 Biofilm (v2) | ecosystem: Environmental > Terrestrial > Deep subsurface > Cave > Wall biofilm...
GCGACCCCGCTCGCACCGATCAGGCGATGCCGAGCAGCGTGGCTGCGTACGGAAATTGCCCGAAAAATGCCCAGCCGGAGAGCGTCGCAATCACGCGCGCGCCGCCGCTCCCGCCGGCGGCCGCAGCGTGGCCCCGCATTGTCGTTCGCTTCCGGGGGCGCGGGGGCAATTTTCGCCCGGGGGCATGGCCGGGTACGCTTGGCCCGTGTAGCATGATCGCCCCGCGGCACCGCCGCGCTTCTCCATCCTTCGAGGCGCTTGCCATGGCTGAGATCGTCGCGTTCGCGCCCGGCGGCTACCGGTTTGCCCGCGGGCCGTTTCAGTACTCCATGGGCGTCGCCGCCGAGCCGGGGTTCGAGATCGAGCGCGTGCGCTTCCGCAACCCGGTGCCGCTCGACGAGAGCTTCAGCGCGATCGAGGCGTATCTCAAGTCGCTCGACCGGCCGCTCGCTGCGTTTTGCGCGTGCGAGCTGCGCTCCCCGGCGCAGCTCACCGGCGAGGGCTTCACCGAATTCAACCGCCGCTACGTCGTAACGCTCGAGCGCTGGGGTGTGTACCGCGACGGCGTCAACCCGGTGGCGCGCAGCAACGTCTGCCCCGAGGTCGATCCGCCGCGCGAGCCGGGCTTCCACGCATTCTCCTACACGGTGCCGGTACGGCCAGGGGCCGTGCCGAGCTTCGTGATCGCCGGCGCGGGCGAGGCGCGCGAAGGGGAAGGGAGCTTCAACGAGCGCATCGTCCGGTTCGGCGACACCTCGCCCGCGGGCCTGCGCGAGAAGGCGCGCTGCGTGCTCGAGGCGATGGAACGACGGATGCAGTGGCTGGGTTTCAACTGGCACGACGTGACCGCGACGCAGGCGTACACCGTGTTCGACCTGTATCCATTCCTCGCCGACGAAATCGCGGCGCGCGACGCAATGCGCGGCGGGCTCACCTGGCACTACGCCCGGCCGCCGGTGCAGGGGCTCGACTACGAGATGGATGTGCGCGGCGTGGCGCGCGAGATCGTCGTGTAACGCTTCGCCCGCGCCGGCGGCACGGGGAACAACGCGGATGAACATCAGCACGATCGGCGTCATCGGCGCCGGCACCATGGGCAACGGCATCGCGCAGGCGTTTGCGGTCGGCGGCCATGCCGTGACCATGACCGATGTCGGCGAGCCGCAGATCGCGGGCGGGCTGAAGACGATCGCGGGCAGCCTCGATCGTCTGGTGAGGAAAGAGAAGCTCGCTGCGGGCGACAAGCGCGCGGCGCTATCGCGCATCCGCACCTCGACCGAGCTCGCTGCGCTCCGGGACTGCGACCTGCTCATCGAGGCGGCGACCGAGAGTCTCCAGATCAAGCTCCAGCTCTTTGCGCAGCTCGACGGCATCGCCCAGCCGGCCGCGATCCTCGCCACCAACACCTCCTCGATCTCGATCACCAGGCTCGCGGCGGCAACCACGCGCCCCGACCGGGTCATCGGCATGCACTTCTTCAACCCCGCGCCGCTGATGCCGCTGGTCGAGCTGGTGCGCGGTATGCAGACCTCGGATGCGACCTATGCCGTGGCCGAGGCGGCGGCGCAGAAGATCGGGAAGACGCCGGTAACGGTGCGCAACTCGCCTGGCTTTGTCGTGAACCGGATGCTTTGCCCGATGCTGAACGAGGCGATCTTCGCGCTCGGGGAGGGACTCGCGAGCGCGCAGGAGATCGACGATGCGATGAAGCTCGGCTGCAGTCATCCGATCGGCCCGTTGGCGCTGTGCGACTTGATCGGCCTGGACGTCCAGCTGGCGGTGATGAACGTGCTGTACGAAGGATTCAAGGACCCGAAGTACCGTCCCGCGCCGCTGCTGGTCGAGATGGTCGAGGCGGGTTACCTCGGGCGCAAGACCGGGCGCGGATTCTTCCACTACAGCCGCTAGCGCCGGCCCACCCGCAGGAGGCATGGCGAATGAGCTTGATCGAGGATCTCGTGTGTGCGAACCGCATCCTGGCCGAGCACGGGGTCATCGACGGCTACGGCCATGTGAGCGTGCGCGCCGACCGCGATCCCGCCCGCTACCTCCTGTCCCGCTCGCTCGCCCCCGAGCTGGTGACCGAGGCCGACATCATGGAGTACGACCTCGACAGCTTGCCTCTCGATCAGCGGGGACGCTCGATGTACCGCGAGCGTTTCATTCACGGCGAGATCTACAAGCGCCGGCCCGAAGTGAACGCCGTGGTTCACAGCCACTCGCCCTCGGTGATCCCGTTCGGCGTCACGGCGGCGCCGATGCGCCCGATCTTCCACATGGCCGCATTCATCGGCGAGGGCGTGCCGACGTTCGAGATCCGTGACGCCCAGGAAGGCACCGATCTCCTGGTGAGCACGCCGTATCTCGGCCAGGCGCTCGCGCGCACGCTCGCAGCGAGACCGGCCGCGCTGATGCGCGGGCATGGCGCGGTGGTGGTGGGCGAGAATCTGCCGCGCGCCGTCGGGCGCAGCATCTACCTCGAGATCAGCGCCCAGCTGCAGGCGCAGGCCATGGCGATCGCCGGACGCGACGGCAAAATCACCTATCTCGACGAGCGCGAAGTCCGGGCATCGGTGCCGCCGCAGAACTACGAGCGCGCCTGGCACCTGTGGCGGTCCAAGGCGCTCGCGCGGATCCACGCCGAGCGCTGATCGGCCGGGGTCGCCTCGCCTCCCGGCGGCCGATTCCAGCGCGCGCCGCCACCGCGCGCGACGGGGGGTTGCGCGAAACGGCGCCGCGCTGGAAATCGTCTACACTGCTTGCCCCGCACGCGCCTTCACTGGGCTGCCCGCAATGCGTGAGCCGGATACGCGTGTTGCACGGCACCTAGAGGGCGCTCAAAGAACGTAGGCGGGGATGTTCGGCCGTTCCCGGCCGAGCGGCGGAGGAGGAGACATGGCGGGCGAGCGCGAACGTCTCGACACGTTCCCCCGGCTGTTGATGCACCACGCGAGCGTGCGCGGTGACCGGCCGGCGATCCGGGAGAAGGACCTCGGTATCTGGCAGACCTGGACCTGGTCGCAGGTCGCCGACGAGGTGGGCGCACTCGCGTGCGGGCTCGCGGCGCAGGGCTTCAAGCGCGGGATGAACCTCGCGATCATCGGCGAGAACCGGCCGCGGCTGTACTGGGCGATTACCGCCGCGCAGTGCTTGGGCGGGGTCCCGGTACCGCTCTACCAGGACGCGGTGGCGCAGGAGATGGCGTTTGTTTTCCAGAACGCCGAGATCGAGTACGCCGTGGTCGAGGACCAGGAGCAGGTCGACAAGCTGCTCGAGATCATGCCGCGGTGCCCGAAGCTCAGGCACATCTACTTCGACGATCCGCGTGGCCTGCGGCACTACGCGCAAGCCGAACTGCTGAGCTACGAGCGCCTGCAGGCGATCGGACGCGAGTTCAGCGGCCGCAACCCGGAGTACTTCGGCCAGGAGATCGCGGCCGGACACGCCGACGACCGGGCGACCATCCTCTACACGTCCGGCACCACCGGCCAGCCGAAAGGCGTGATCCTCACCCAGCGCGCGATGATCGCGACCGGCCGCGCGTACACCGATTTCGAACGTCTCGGTCCCGACGAGGAGATGCTTGCCTACCTGCCGATGGCCTGGGTCGGGCAGAATCTGTTCTCGTATACGCAATCGATGGTCGCGGGCTTCTGCGTGTCGTGCCCGGAGTCGACCGAAACGGTGATGGCCGACATGCGCGAGGTCGGTCCTACCTACTACTTCGCGCCGCCGCGGGTGCTCGAGGCGCTGCTCACCCAGGTGACGATCCGAATGGAGGACGCGAGCTGGGTCAAGCGAGCGCTGTATCGCTACTTCATGGACGTCGCGCGGCGCGTGGGCGGGAGGCTCCTCGACCGGCGGCAGCCGGTGTCGGCCGCCGATCGGCTGCGCTACTGGGTCGGTGACCTGCTCCTCTACGGTCCCTTGCGCAACGTGCTCGGCATGAGCCGGGTCCGGGTGGCCTACACCGCGGGCGAGGCGATCGGGCCGGATCTGTTCGTCTTCTACCGCTCGATTGGCGTCAACTTGAAGCAGCTCTATGGCCAGACCGAGACCACGGTGTACGTGTGCGTGCAGCCCGATGGCGCGGTCAAACCCGACACCGTCGGTCCGCCGCTGCCCGGCGTAGAGGTGCGCGTGGCCGAGGACGGCGAAATCCTGATCCGCTCGCCCGGGCTGTTCCAGGCGTACTACAAGAACGCCGAGGCCACCGCCGAGGTGAAGACGAACGACGGCTGGTTCCATACCGGCGACGCGGGCTACCTCGATCAGGACGGCCACCTCAGGATCATCGACCGTGCGAAGGACGTGGGCCGGCTGGGCGATGGCACGTTGTTCGCGCCGAAATATATCGAGAACAAGCTCAAGTTCTTTCCCTACATCAAGGAAGCGGTCGCCTTCGGCCACCAGCGCGACCGGGTGAGCGCGTTCGTCAACATCGACTTCGATGCGGTCGGCGACTGGGCCGAGCGGCGCAATTTGCTGTACTCGGGCTATGCCGATCTCGCCAGTCAGGCCGCGGTGTACGAGCTGGTCGGCGACTGCGTCGAGAAAGTGAATCGCGACCTGGCGGCCGATCCCAAGCTCGCCGGCTCGCAGATCCATCGCTTCCTAATCCTGCACAAGGAGCTCGATCCGGACGACGGCGAGATCACCCGCACGCGCAAGGTGAGGCGTGGCTTCGTCGCCGAGAAATACCGGATCTTGGTCGACGCGCTGTACGCCGGCGAGAAGGCGTGTCGCGTCGAAAGCCAAGTGACATTCGAGGACGGGCGCACGGGGACCGTCGGCGCGAATCTCCGGATCGCCGACGCCAGGGTCTACCGCGCCGACGCGGCGCAGAAGGCGGCCTAGAGCGCGGCGCGCCATGCGGCCCGAGCGCAACATCGGCGCGCCGATCCTCCTCGTCAACGGCGTCTCGCTCGCGTTCGGCGGCGTGCGCGCGCTGCACGAGGTCTCGTTCGATGTCCGCGAGCACGAGGTGCGGGCCATCATCGGGCCGAACGGCGCGGGCAAGAGCTCGCTGCTGAACGTGATCAACGGCGTCTATCGTCCGCAGCAGGGCACGATCACCTTCAAAGCCAAGACCCGGCACGACATGGATCCGCACGAGGCGGCCGCGCAGGGGATCGCGCGCACGTTCCAGAACATCGCGCTGTTCCGGGGCATGACGGTGCTCGACAACATCATGACCGGCCGCAGTCTGAAGATGAGCGCGAGCTTCCTGGCGCAGGCGCTCTGGTTCGGTCCGGCGCAGCGGGAGGAGCTCGAGAACCGGCGCAAGGTGGAAGAGGTGATCGACTTCCTCGAGATCCAGCACGTCCGTCGGGTGCCGGTCGGACGTCTGCCCTACGGCCTGCAAAAGCGCGTCGAGCTCGCCCGGGCGCTCGCCGCCGAGCCGGACTTGCTCCTGCTCGACGAGCCGATGTCCGGCATGAACCTCGAGGAGAAGCAGGACATGTGCCGCTTCGTGCTCGACGTGAACGACCAGTACGGCACGACGATCGTGCTGATCGAGCACGACATGGGCGTGGTGATGGACATCTCCGACCGGGTGCTGGTGCTCGACTACGGCCGCCAGATCGCCGACGGCACGCCGGACGAGGTGCGGTGCGACCAAGCGGTGATCGACGCCTATCTGGGCGTGGCGCACTAGGGCGGGTCGTCGGGGGGCGGCGCGGTGGCGTTTTTCATCGAAGTGCTCGCGGGCGGGCTCCTGGCCGGCGTGATGTACTCGCTGGTGGCGCTCGGCTTCGTGCTCATCTACAAGGCCTCGGGCGTGTTCAACTTCGCCCAGGGCGCGATGGTGTTCTTCGCCGCGCTCACGTTCGTGAGCCTGGTCGAGCGCGGCGTCGACTTCTGGCTCGCGTTCCTGATCACGCTCGCGGTCATGGTCGGCCTCGGCATCGCCATCGAGCGCGTGATGCTGCGTCCGCTCGTCAACCAGCCCCCGATTACGCTGTTCATGGCGACGATCGGCCTCACCTTCGTGCTGGAGGGGCTGTCGCAGCTCACGTGGGGCTCGCAGCCGCACGGGCTCGAGCTGGGCCTCCCCGACGTGCCGTTCGAGTGGCTCGCGGCGAAGACCAATATCAACATCAGCCAGTTCGACCTGTTCGCGGCCCTTACCGCTGGCGTCCTGGTGGCGGCACTGGCGGTGTTCTTTCAGAAGACGCGCATCGGCCGCGCGCTGCGCGCCGTGGCCGACGATCACCAGGCGGCGCTCGCGGTCGGGATTCCGCTGCAGCAGATCTGGGCGATCGTGTGGGCGGTGGCCGGGTTCGTCGCCTTGGTGGCGGGGCTCATGTGGGGCGCGCGCAACGGGGTGCAGTACGCGCTCACCTTCCTCGCCCTCAAAGCGCTGCCGGTGCTGATCCTGGGCGGCTTCGAGTCGGTGCCGGGCGCGATCGTCGGCGGGCTGATCATCGGCGCCTCCGAGAAGCTGGCCGAGGTGTATCTCGGCCCGCACGTGGGCGGCGGCATCGAGTCGTGGTTCCCGTACGTGCTGGCGCTAGCGTTCCTGCTGGTGCGGCCGCAGGGGTTGTTCGGCGAAAAGATCATCGAGCGCGTGTAGCGCGCCCCAGAACCGTCAAATCCCGATGCTCTACCGCGAAGCAGGTCAGTTCAAGTCGACCTACGCCGAGGACCAGCAGATCTTCCCGATCCGCCAGGACCGGATCGGCGTCGCGATCCTCCTCGCCCTGGCGTTCGTGATGGTGCCGTTGGTTGCCAATGAATACTGGTTCTCGGCCATCCTCACGCCGTTCCTCGTCCTGTCGCTCGCCACGCTCGGCCTGAACATCCTCACCGGCTACGCCGGGCAACTTTCGCTCGGGACCGGCGCCTTCATGGCAGTGGGGGCCTTCATGGCGTACAACTTCGCGCTGCGCCTGCCGTGGATGCCGGTCCTCGGCTCGTTCGTCCTCGCCGGCCTGTGCGCCGCCGCGGTCGGCATTGCGTTCGGCCTGCCGAGCCTGCGCATCAAGGGCTTCTATCTCGCGGTCGCGACGCTCGCGTGCCAGTTCTTCGTCCTGTGGGCGCTGCAGAAGATCGGCTGGTTCTCGAACCACAGCGCTTCGGGCGTCATCACCGCGCAGCGAATCGAGATTCTGGGCTACACGGTCGACTCACCGGCCGCGAAGTACCTGCTCACGCTCGCGATCGTGAGCGTGCTCGCGCTCGCCGCCAAGAATCTCATGCGCAGCGAAACCGGCCGTTCGTTCATGGCGGTGCGCGACATGGACGTGGCGGCGTCGGTCATCGGCATCCGCATCATGCACACCAAGCTCCTCGCATTCGCGATCAGCTCGTTCTACTGCGGCGTCGCCGGCGCGCTGTATGCCTTCTGCTATCTCGGCACCGTCGAGCCCGAGGCGTTCGACCTCGACCTGTCGTTCCGGGTGCTGTTCATGGTCATCATCGGCGGCGTCGGCAGCATCCTCGGGTCGTTCCTCGGCGCGGCGTTCATCACGCTGCTGCCGATCTTCCTCAACCTCGCGTCGGAAGCGATCGCGCATGCGTTCGACGTCCAGATCTCGCACGCCATCCAGTCCAACGTTGAGCTGATCATCTTCGGCGGGCTGATCATCTTCTTCCTCATCGTCGAGCCGCAAGGGCTCGCCCGGCTGTGGCAGATCGGCAAGGAAAAGCTGCGGCTGTGGCCGTTTCCCCATTGAGGGGGGCGAGTTTGATCTTGCAGGGGATCGGCGTATATTTAGCCGCTCGTCCAAGACGAATCCGGCAGCCACAAGCTCGGAACAGGGGCGATCTTTTCCACCCGAGGAGACAACTATGTTGATGAGATTTGCGAGAGGGGCGGCGATCGCCGCTGCGGCGGGGCTCGCACTCGCCGCGACCGATGCGGCAGCGCAGAACGAGCAGTTCATCCCGGCCAATTTCTACTGGATCGGCCCGTACGCGGCGGGCGGCTCCGGGTTCGGCGGCGGGATGATCGACTATTTCGCCATGCTCGATGCGCGCGACGGCGGCATCAACGGCGTCAAGCTCACCTGGGAGAAGTGCGAGACTGAGTACAACAACGCCCGCGGCGTCGAGTGCTACGAGCGCAGCAAGAACAAGGGCCCGACCGGCGCCACCGTCATCCACCCGCTGTCGACCGGCATCACCTACTCGCTGATCGAGAAGGCGACCGCCGACCACATCCCGATCATTTCCCTCGGTTACGGGCGCACCGACGCCTCCGATGGGCGCGTGTTCCCCTACGTCTTCCCGCTGATCACCAACTACTGGTCGCAGAACACCGCCAAGATCAAGTTCATCGGCATGCAAGAGGGCGGGATGGACAAGCTGAAGGGCAAGAAGATCGTGAACCTCTATCACGACTCGGCCTACGGCAAGGAGACCATCCCGGTGCTCGACGTGCAGGCGAAGAAGTACGGCTTCGAGGTCACGCACATCCCCGTACCGCACCCCGGCAACGAGCAGCAGGCGCAGTGGCTGCAGATCCGCCAGATCCGGCCCGACTGGGTCATCTTGCGCGGCTGGGGGGTGATGAACCCGACCGCGCTCAAGGCCGCTCAGCGCGCCGGCTTCCCGCGCAACAGGATGGTCGGCGTGTGGTGGAGCGGCGCCGAGGAGGACGTGATCCCCGCCGGCGACGCGGCCAAGGGCTACATCGCCGCGGGCTTCAACCTGCCGGGGACCAACTATCCGGTGATGCAGGACGTCCTCAAGTACGTCTATGCGAAAGGCAAGGGTGACCTGGAGGACAAGTCCCGCGTCGGGTCGATCTATCACACCCGGGGCGTGGTCGCCGGCATCGTGACCGCCGAATCGATCCGCAACGCGCAGGAGAAGTACGGGCATAAGCCGCTCACCGGCGAGCAAGTACGGTGGGGGATCGAGCACCTCAACATCGACGACAAGCGTCTCAAGGAGCTCGGCGCAGTCGGACTGATGCAGCCGCTCAAGGTATCCTGCATGGACCACGAAGGCGGCGGCGCGGTGAAGTTCCTGCAGTGGGACGGCAAGAAGTGGAACCCCATCACCGACTGGATCTCCTCCGACCAGTCGATCGTGCGGCCGATGGTCGAGCAGTCCGCCGCACAGTACGCGAAGGAGAAGGGCATCACGCCGCGCGACTGCGGGGAGGGCTGACGCATCACCGGTGCGGGGAAGGGCGGGGGACGGGTAACGCTTGAATGAACGCCGTTCCCCAGCCGGCGCCTGCCGCGGCCTACCTCGCCGTCAACAACATCGAAGTCATCTACGACCGCGTCATCCTCGTTCTGAAGGGCGTGTCGCTCGAGGTGGCCGCGGGTCGGATCGTGGCGCTGCTCGGCGCGAACGGCGCCGGCAAGACGACGACGCTGAAGGCGATCTCGAATCTGCTGCGCGCCGAGCGGGGCGAAGTCACCAAAGGTTCGATCGAGTTCCAGGGCGAGCGCGTCGACCGGCTGACGCCGCACGAGCTGGTGCGCCGGGGCGTGTGCCAGGTGATGGAGGGCCGGCACTGCTTCCAGCACCTGAGCGTCGAGGAGAACTTGCTCACCGGGGCGTTCACCCGCAGCGCGAGCCGGGCCGAGGTGAGGCGCGACCTCGATCTGGTCTACGCCTATTTCCCGCGCCTCAAGGAGCGCCGCGGCTCGCTTTCGGGCTACACCTCCGGCGGCGAGCAGCAGATGACCGCGGTCGGCCGCGCGCTGATGGCGCGCCCGAAGATGATCCTGCTCGACGAGCCGTCGATGGGCCTCGCGCCGCAGATCGTGGCCGAGATCTTCGAGATCGTGAAGGCGCTGAACCAGCAGGAGCACGTATCGTTCCTGCTGGCGGAGCAGAACACGATGGCGGCGCTGCGCTACGCCGACTACGGCTACATCCTCGAAAACGGCCGGGTCGTGATGGACGGCGCGGCGGCGAGGCTGCGCGAGAACGACGACGTGAAGGAGTTCTACCTCGGATTGTCGTCGGCGGGCCGCAGGAGCTTCCGCGACACCAAGTTCTACCGGCGGCGCAAGCGGTGGTTGTCGTAGCGCAGCCCTTTTTTTCATGCCTGATTTCTACGACGCCCTGGAAGCCCGCGATCCCGAGGTCCGCGAGCGCCAGTTGCTCGCTGCGCTGCCAGGGCAGATCGCGCACGCCAAGCAGAACGCGCCCGGCTTCGCGCGCATCCTCGCCGAGGTCGACCCGCGCGCGGTCACGTCGCGCGCGGCGCTCGCGCAGCTCCCCGTCACGCGCAAGTCGGAGCTGAGGGCGCTACAGGCCGAGCGCGCGCCCTTGGGCGGCCTCAATGCGACCGCGCGCGCGGGGCTCGCGAAGATCTTCGTCTCCCCCGGCCCGGTCTACGAGCCCGAAGGCCACGGTCGCGACTGGTGGCGCACCGGGCGTGCGCTCTACGCCGCCGGCTTCCGCGCCGGCGATCTCGCCATCAACACTTTCGCCTACCACTTCACGCCCGCCGGCTCGATGCTCGAGGGCGGTGCGCTCGCGTGCGGCTGCACGGTGGTTCCGGCCGGGGTCGGCCAGACCGAGATGCAGGTGTCGACGATCGCGGGCCTGCGCATCAACGCCTACATCGGCACGCCCTCGTTTCTCAAGCTGATCGTCGAGAAGGCGGGTGAACTGAATGCCGACATCTCGTGCCTGAAGAAAGCGATGGCCGGCGCGGAGTATCTGCCGCCCGCGCTGCGCGCGGCGATGCGCGAGCGCGGCCTGAGCGTCATGCAGTGCTACGCGACCGCCGACCTGGGGCTGCTCGCGTACGAGTCGCGCGGCGCCGGCGGCGAAGTCTGCGAGGGCATGCTGGCCGACGAGGGCATCCTGCTCGAGATCGTGCGGCCCGGCAGCGGCGACCCGGTGCCCGACGGCGAGGTGGGCGAGGTCGTGGTGACCACCCTCAATCCCGACTATCCGCTGATCCGATTCGCGACCGGCGATCTGTCCGCGGTGCTGCCCGGCCGCAGCCCGTGCGGCCGCACGAATCTGCGCATCAGGGGCTGGGTGGGCCGCGCCGACCAGACCACCAAAGTGAAGGGGATGTTCGTGCATCCCTCGCAGGTGGTGGAAGTCGTGAAGCGGCATCCCGCGATCGCGCGCGCGCGCCTGGTCGTCGATCAGAGCGAAGGCGAGGATCGGATGACGCTGCACTGCGAGGTGGAAGCCGCGCCGCCGAACCTCGCCGAGGCGATCGTGGCGACGATCCGCGAGCTCACCAAGCTGCGCGGCGAAGTGCGCTGGCGCAAGCCCGGCGAGCTGCCGAACGACGGCAAGGTGATCGAGGACGCGCGCCAGTACCGATAGTCCCGCGCTGCGCGAAGGCCGCGCCCGAGCTGGCCGCCCGTCGCGCCGCGTGAAGGGGAGGAGTCGATGATCGCTCTGCCGTTCGTTCTGCTCGTGTTCGCCGGCCTGGCAGCGGTGCTCGGTCTGCGGCAGGTCTCGATCTGGATCTGGGTGGCGGCGATCGCGACGATGCTCTATGCCGTTCGCGAGCAAGCGCCCGGCGCGCTGAACCTGGTCCTATAGGAGGCCAACGTGGCTGCGCTCGCGAGAGTCTGCAACGTCCTGGCCCTGCTCGGCATCACCGGCCTGCTGTTGATCGTTTTCTGGTATCAGTTCGCGCGCGGCGAGCTGCCGTGCCCGATGTGCCTGCTGCAACGTCTGGGCCTGATCGCGGCCGGCGTCGGGTTCCTGCTGAACGTGCGCTACGGTGCGTCCGAGAGCCACTACGGCATCGCCATTCTGAGCGCGCTCGCCGGCGCGGCGGCGGCCGGACGCGAGATTCTGCTGCACAACGCGCCCGGCTCGGGCGCGTACGGCGCGTCGCTATTCGGGCTGCATTTCTACACCGGGGCGTTCATCGTCTTTTGCCTCATTATTCTGGTCTGCGGCGCGCTGCTGTTCATCGAGGGCCAGTTCGTCGAGGGCGTGCGCGACCTGCGCCCCAGCCTCCTCGCGCAGGCGCTGGGATGGGTATTCGTGCTGGTCGCGCTCGGCAACGCGATTTCGACGCTGCTCCTGTGCGGCGTCGGGCCGTGCCCCGAACACCCCACCGGCTATCAACTGCCCTGGAAGTGAGCCCGCGCGCGCCACCCCTCGCCGGCGTCCGGGTCCTCGACCTGACGCGCCTGCTGCCCGGCCCGGTCGCGACCATGCACCTCGCCGACATGGGCGCCGATGTGGTGAAGATCGAGGACACCGGCGCGGGCGACTATGCGCGCACGCTGCAGGGCCCGCAGTTCTTTCGCCTCATCAATCGCAACAAGCGCGCGCTGCGGCTCGATCTCAAGCACGCCGCGGGGCGCGAAGTGTTCATGCGACTCGCGCGCAGCGCGCAGGTGATCGTCGAGCAGTTCCGGCCCGGGGTGATGGATCGGCTCGGCGCCGGCTACGACGCGGTGCGCGCGATCAATCCGGGCGTCGTCTACTGCGCGATCACCGGCTACGGCCAGGACGGGCCGTATCGCGACCGCGCTGGGCACGACATCAACTACATCGGTTACGCCGGTGTCGGCGACCAGATCGGCACGCCCGAGACGCCGCTCCTGCCGAACTTCCAGATCGCCGACCTCCTCGGCGGATCGCTCGCGCCGGTGATGGGCATACTCGCCGCGCTGGTCGAGGCGCGCACGACTGGGCGCGGCCGCTACGTTGACGTGGCGATGGCCGATGCCGTGCTCGCGCACGCGATCGTCCCGCTGCTCGGCTACCTCGAGCAGGGGCGCGCGCCGGAGCGCGGGAGCGCGATGCTCTCAGGCGGCCTGCCGTGCTACAACGTCTATCGCACCGCAGACGGCCGATTCATGGCGGTGGGCGCGCTGGAGAAAAAATTCTGGCAGACATTGTGCGATACGCTCGGCTGCCCCGAGCTGAAGCCGGATCACTATGTCTACGGTGAGGCGGCGCGGCCGGCAAAGGCGCGGCTCGCCGCGATCTTCGTCACCCGCACGCAGGCCGAATGGACGTCGATCTTCGCGCACGCCGATGCGTGCGTGAGCCCGATCCTCGCGATCGACGAGGCGCTCGCGAACGACCAGTTCCGCGCGCGCGGCATGGTCCTCTCCCCGGACGGTGCGCGCGGCTTCGCTTTGCCGGTCAAGTTCAGCGACTTCGAGTTCGCGGTCGAGCGCGAGGCGCCGGCACCCGGCGAGCACACGCCGCAGATTCTGGCCGAAGCGGGCTACAGCCCGAGGGAGATCGAGACGCTCGCCGAGCGCGGGATCATTTGACGCCGCACCGGGAGGTGGTGACGGCCTCACTGACGCTCCCTCCAGGTGCGGGCGCGTGCATAGGCGAGGGCGGCGTGCTCAGAGTGAGCATACACTACCACCCATTCAGGGTTCAATCAGTTTGGATTGTTAGGATAGAGCAAGCATGGCGCGCCGTACCGGACCGGCCCGCGCGTCATCGCGAGCTGCCCAGCGCGCCCAGCCCCTGACGGCGTGACCGCGGTTAGCCGACCCGGCTGGTCCACTGCACGCCTGTATGAAGGGTCCGAAATTCGACCAGTGTCCGGTCTTCGGGCTCGCGCGCGGGCGCCGAGGGCATCGAGTCCATTGAACCTCACTTTTCAGCGACTGGTCGACCGCTACGTCGGCGTGCCGGTGTGCGCCCTGGTGTCGCTCGTCGAACGTCTCCGGCCCGCCCGGACGCAATCCGCGCCGCGGTGCATTTTGGTGATCATGCTTTCCGAGATGGGTAGCCTCGTTCTGGCATGGCCGATGTTCGCGCAGCTGCGGCAACGCTACCCGGATGCCGCGTTGCATGTCGTGCTGTTCGCCAGGAACCGCGAAATGCTCGATTTGCTGCGCGTCGTACCGGAGGCAAGCGTCGTCACATTGGAAGACCGGTCGCTGGTCCGCTTCGTGGGCTCCGTGCTGAGGGCACTTCGCAGCGTGCGCCGCCTCAAACCCGACGTCGTGATCGACTGCGAGCTCTTCGCCCGGGTCAGCAGCCTCTTCGCCTACCTCTCCGGAGCCCCGACCCGGGTCGGCTTCCATCGCCACACACAAGAGGGCCTGTATCGCGGATCGTTCATTAATCGGCCCGTGCTGTACAACCCGCACCGCCACATTTCGCGGCAGTTCCTGACGCTCGCCGCGGCGATCGGGTCGATCGCCTTCCCGCCGCAGAAGGCCGATCCCGCAGGGTCGCTGGAAGTGGCGGCGTTCGAGTTCGATCCCGGCGAGCTTGAGCGCGCCGCCGCCCGGCTGGACGCCGACTTTCCCGCGCTGCGTGGCCGGCGACTCGTCCTCGTGTACCCGGGCGGCGGGATTCTTCCAATCCGCGCCTGGCCGTTCGAGTCCTATCGCGTGCTGTGCGCGGCGCTGCGAGACGAGGGCTATGCGATCGGCGTGACCGGCCCGCCCGCCGATCGCCCGCTCGGCGACGCATTGGTCGCACAGTTGGCGAGCCCCCGGTGCGTGAATCTCACGGGCTATACGCGCTCGATACGCCACCTCCTCGCCCTGTTCCATCGTGCCGCCCTGCTCGTCACCAATGACGGCGGGCCCGGGCAGTTCTCTGCGCTTACGCCGATCCCTACGATCGTGTTGTTCGGTCCCGAGACGCCGCTGCTCTATGGCCCCCTCGGCGCCAACGCGTATTGGTTCGACCGCAAGCTGCCCTGTTCGCCCTGCCTGTCGGCCTACAACCATCGGCGCTCGCCGTGCGACGGCGACAATCAGTGCCTCAAGCAGATCACGCCGAACGAAGTGCTCGCCAAAGCGAGGCAGATGCTCGCGGCGCAAACCGACATGGTTGTCGGGATGTCGGAAATGAGCGAGTTCAATGGATCGGAGTGAAGTCGCACCACTGATCGCGCAGGTGAGGCGGCTTACGCAGTGGCGATTCTTCAAGTTCGGCGTCGTGGGCGCTTCTGGCACCCTCGTCAACCTGGGGGTGCTGTACCTCGCGCAGGAATCGCTGTTTGCCGCGATCGAACCCGCTTCGGTGCGGTTGAACGCCTCTCTCGCGCTCGCGATCTGCTGCGCGACCCTCAACAACTTTTCTTGGAACCGCGTGTGGACGTGGCGCGATCGCAGGCGGCGCATCAGCACGCCGCTGCCGGTACAGTTTGGACAATACGCGCTCGCCTCATGGGTTGGGATCCTGGTGCAGTTCACGGTCACCAACCTGCTCGCGGTCCACATCTACTACCTCGTCGCGAACGTGATCGCGATCGTTCTGGCGAGTGTGTTCGATTTCGTGGCGAACGACTTGTGGGCCTTCGGTCGTCTCAAGCTCTGGCTGAGATGGCGGCGGTTGCGGGAAACCCGCAGTCGACGCCCAGACCGCCACGACGACCGCCTGGGCGCCGACGAGCCGTCCGGTGCAACGACCAGCAGGTGGATGTCTGCGCTGCGCCTCTCCGGGCACGCCGGCGTCGCGGTGGTCGCCGTGTTGAGTTACTTCTACGCGCTGGAGAGCCAGCACATCCCCAAGAACGGAGACGAGTACGTCTACGAGCATATTGCCCGCCTAACCGCAGCAAGTGGCCATTGG
>Ga0187846_10001088_pt1 | contig 15449 bp, 16 predicted proteins | sample TC_taG_FD_161473 | JGI IMG/M metagenome (GOLD analysis project Ga0187846, IMG submission 161473) | Biofilm microbial communities from the roof of an iron ore cave, State of Minas Gerais, Brazil - TC_06 Biofilm (v2) | ecosystem: Environmental > Terrestrial > Deep subsurface > Cave > Wall biofilm...
TCGGGCTCCGGGCTTACCGCCAACCGGACAAATTCACCCAACGCCTCGGAACTCTATCTTGGCCTTTGAAGTTTCTTCCTGTTCTTCTCGACCAGCGCCTGGCTATAGACCCTCACCTCGCCCTCCTTCGTTGCATCTTGCGATGCCGAAGGTGACTCTGCTCGAGCCCCGGACGCCGCACCAACCGGAAAAACTCTGGAAGCTGTCAAAGAACGAGTGACTTTTTACAGGCTGATGCTTTTCCCGTCAACAAAAATTCCGCACGTGTAACTACACGTCTTTTCAATCGAGTGCAGCCCGTCCACAGGCGCGTGACCGGAATTGGTGCAACCCCGGCAGGCTTTTCGAAAACCACCAGCCCCGGGACCGTCAAAAGCCGCGCCCAGCAGGGAGTCTGGGCGGGTCGACAAGTCAGGCAGGGACAGCCGCCCCCGGTTGTCCGGCCGCGCGAAGCTCGACGATGGATGTGGGAAATCAGGCAAAAGCCGCGCCCGGCAGGGAGTTGGATACGTCGTTGGAGCGCGTTATCCTTGCTCCCTGAGTCATCCCGACTGCGCGAACAGCCACGCGGTCTAACCCACGTCCAGTCCCTCATCCACCAGCTTCTTGTCATTCTCATCCGAACCCGTCAGCTCGAACGAGTTCGTGGCCGCGGCCTTCCCTTTCTCCACACTCGTGATCACGTACGAGCAGCCGATCCAGTGCGCTTCGGCGTGGTCGGTCGGCGACCATCGCGCCGGATGATCGGGATGCGAATGATAGAAGCCAACGATGTCCTCTCCGCGCTCGCGCCCCTCGCGCTGAATGCGCACCAGTTCGCGCGGATCGATGTTGTAGCGGTTCTGTGGAGAGTCGGTGCGCGTGTTGCCGCAGCGCGCCGTCGAGGTCACAACCCGGCTGCCGTCATCTTCAAACCGCCCCAGCAGCACGCCGCAACACTCATGGGGATAAGTCTCCTCGCCGTGAAAACGAAGAGCGTCATAGTCCTGGCGGGTTAGCTTCAGCATAGAGAATCCGACTCGCAGACACAGAGTCATAGCGAGCTGCCATGCGAACTGCCCTGGAAGAACCGAAGCCGATTTGCAGACGCCGGCCAACTTGCTGCCCGGAAACCTGGACAAGACGTTTCTTAGGTTTCTCTGTGCCGCTGCGGCGAGACCTGCCTTATTCCGTCCAGAATCTCTCGCTCAGATACTTCTCCCCCGAGTCGCACAGGATGGTAACGATCACAGCCTGCTGTTCCCGCCGCAACTGCAGCCGCTGGGCGATCCGCAGGCAGCCCGACACGGCGGCCGCAGACGAAACGCCCACCAGCAGCCCGGACTCGCGTGCCAACCGTCGCGCCATCGCATAGGCATCCTCGGTCGCGATTTCCAGGTTCTCGTCGGCCAGGTGCGCATCGTAGATCTTCGGCACGATCGCACTCGGCATATGCTTGGCGCCTTCGATTCCATGAAACGAAAAGTCGGGCTGCAACGAGACGCACCGCACGCGGGGGTTCAATTCCTTCAGGCGGCGCGTCGTTCCCATGAACGTGCCGCTGGTGCCGAGCATCGAGATGAAGTGAGTAATGCGCCCCTGCGTCTGTTGCCAGATTTCGTTGGCCGTGCTGTGATAGTGAGCTTGCCAGTTGGCGTCGTTCGAGTACTGGTCGGCGTAGAAATACTGGTCGGGATGCTTCGCCGCCAGCTCGCGCGCCAGCCGGATCGAGCCGTCGGAGCCGTCGGCAGGGTCGGTATACAGAATGTTCGCACCGTACGTGTGGAGAATCTGCTTGCGCTCGCGCGAAACATTTTCCGGCATGCACAGCGTGACCGGGAATCCCTGCGCCGCGCCCAGCATGGCGTAGGCGATGCCGGTATTGCCGCTGGTGGAGTCGAGCAGGATCTTGCCCGGAGCGAAGCGTCCGCTGCGGCGCCCTTCGGCGACGATGTTGGCGGCTGCGCGGTCCTTCACCGAGCCGCCCGGGTTGTACCATTCGGCCTTGCCCAAAAGTGTGACGCCGGGCAAATCTGCCGTGACACCCGTAAGACTCAGCAAAGGAGTGTTACCGATGCGGTCGAGCAAATCCTGCCCAAACCGCGGCGTTTGCGGCTCTGCGACGTGGCGCGCCGGGAACAGGGCAGGCATTTTGGCCGAGGGCGATCCCATATGTGAACTCAATCCGCGTAACTAACGTAATGTGCTAAAGAGATACAAACGCGGTATGTAGTATGGTGTTTTGGATGATCAAGAATCGCACAGCGATGCAGCATAGTAAAGTTACCCTTTCCCCAGGCCTGCATCTAATCAGACGAAGAAAGGCGTAAGTAGAAAGCAAATGACCAAAGCCATCGAAGCGAGAACCTGGGAAGAGGCGCTGGCCTGGCTGCGCGACAACGGGTTCGACGTGCAGGACGCTCCCGGCATGAACGGGCGCGTGTTCCTAAGAAAATACAACGTGTCGGCCGCGATTCAGAAGACCGCTGAAGACGGCGTGAAGATCTTCGCCTATCCCGGCTACCTGATCGGCAGTGAGATCTCCAAGCTGGTGAACCGCGGCTACCAGCAGTTCCTGAAGACTTCGAAGACCGAAGTGCCCGCGACCGCGGATCACCTCAAGGCGCTGCACACCTTCGCGGAAGAGCTGAAGGTTGGGCTTGGGTTACCCAGCCTCTACAACGAGGCGCTGGGCACGGTGAGCGAGTCGTACCACTACGACCGCATCGTCGATCGCGACAAGCCTGCCGTGGACCGTCCGAAGCGCCCCTGGGAAACGGCGGGCAAGCAGGCTGCGGTGGCGGCGAAAAAGGGCCGGGCGTAGACTCCGCGCGGCTGGCCGTTCTCTCAAGTCATTGCCCTCGTAACAAACGCCTCGTCGTGCGACACTGGTGCGCCACGGAGGTGGTATGCGCAACCGGTGTTTTGTCTGCCTTGTCCTTCTTCTTCCAATCAGCTTTGTAAGCACCGCGCGCGCCGCAGACGACGCGGGGAAAGCTGCCATCGAACAGGTACTTCACACCCAGCAGGAGGCGTGGAACCGTCATGACCTCGATGCCTTCATGCAGGGATACTGGAACTCGCCCGAGCTGACCTTCTTTTCCGGGGCGAACGAGCGCAAGGGATGGCAGGCGACGATCGAGCGCTACCGCGCGACCTACGCCAGCCCGGGGCATGAGATGGGCCAACTTGAGTTTGCCGGTTTGCGCGTCGAGATGCTGGGCAACGACGCGGCGTTTGTGCGGGGCGAGTGGCACCTGACCATGCCCGACGGCAGGACCCCGCATGGCCTCTTCACGCTGGTCTTCCGCAGGTTCGCGGAGGGATGGAAGATCGTGCACGACCACACCTCGGCGGCGGAGTGAGGATCCGGGGTCAGGGCCAGGAATTGCGGAAATGTTCCGCCCGGAACACCAGGACAAGATTGCTCTAACGCTCCGTTCGGAACGTTTTGTGGGGATGATTCTATCGAGACGTTCCTGTGGTAACAAGTAAACCTTCCCCAGTCAATGGGTTGCAGGCACCCGTTTCGTCCGCAAAATGCCTCGGTCAGCGATTCACCAGCTTCTGCAGGTGCTCCGGGTAGCGGGCTCCCTGCACCGCAATCTTTGAGGCGGCGTTGTCGATCTGGCGGAGATCGTCGGGCCTCAACTCAATCGAAGTGGCTCCGATGTTTTCTTCCAGGCGGTGCAGCTTGGTCGTCCCGGGGATGGGCACGATCCAGGGTTTCTGCGCGAGCAGCCAGGCCAGCGCGATCTGCGCCGGGGTTGCCTTCTTCTGCCGGGCGAACCTGCCAATCAGGTCCACCATCGCCTGATTCGCTTTGCGGTTCTCAGGGGTAAAGCGCGGGACGATGCTGCGGAAATCATTCTTGTCGAACTGCGTGTCCTGGCTGACCTTGCCCGTGAGGAATCCCTTGCCCAGCGGGCTGAAGGGAACGAAGCCGATGCCGAGTTCTTCGAGCGTCGGGATCACCTCCGCTTCCGGTTCGCGCCACCAGAGCGAGTACTCGCTTTGCAGTGCGGTGACGGGCTGGACGGCGTGCGCACGGCGGATCGTTTTGGGCGCTGCTTCAGACATGCCGAAGTGCTTCACCTTACCTTGATGAATCAGATCCCTCACCGCTCCGGCAACGTCTTCGATGGGGACGTCGGAGTCAACGCGGTGCTGATAGAACAGATCGATGGCATCGACGCGGAGCCGCTTGAGCGAGGCTTCGGCGACCTGCTTCACGTGCTCGGGCCGGCTGTCGACTCCGGAGCTTCGCTCCCCCTTGGGATCGATTTTGAAGCCGAACTTGGTGGCGATGACAACCTGGCCGCGGAAGGGAGCCAGGGCCTCGCCCACCAGTTCTTCGTTGATGAAGGGACCATAAACCTCGGCGGTATCGAAGAAGGTGATGCCGCGTTCGACAGCGGCGCGGATGAGAGAAATCATCTCCTGCTTGTCGGCGGCGGGGCCGAAGCCAAAGCTCATCCCCATGCAGCCCAGGCCGAGGGCCGAAACTTCCAGGTTGCTCTTTCCCAGTCTGCGCTTCTGCATTGTTTCTCCTTCGAATCAGCGCCTTTTCTGATGTCAGATCGCCAAGGCCTGCTCCCTTAGCCTCTGACTCTTCCCATCCCCTTGTCCATGGCCTCGTTGGCGAGGCGGTCGGCTTCCTGATTGTTTTCGCGAAACGCGTGGCCGATGGAGAACCAGTCGAGCTCGGCGATCAACTGCTGGGCGCGCGCGTGAAGATCCTTCAGGTTGGGATTCTTCACCTTATAGACGCCTTTGATCTGCCGCACCAGCAGTTCGGAGTCGCTGATCAGCTTGAGAGCTTTGGGCCCGTGCGCGACCGCGTATTCGAGGGCGGCGATCAGTCCCTGATACTCGGCGAAGTTGTTGGTCTGGCGGCCGAGATATTGGCTGAGGGCGGCGACCGTGTGTCCGGACTGGTCTTTGATGACGACACCATAGCCGGCGGGGCCGGGATTGCCGCGCGCTCCACCGTCGGAGTGGGCGACGAGGTAATGCGAGGGAGGGGTCGAGGGCATGGGGTGAGTGTACAACGGCTGGCGCGAGGGTGCGGACCTACGGCGACCAGCAGGGCTGAAGCCCCGATCGATTCTGCCCAGCCGGGCGCTGCCCGGAAGGGCCGCTCTTCCACGGTGGCTCCCTGCGTTCTTGAAGGTGCGCGGAATCCTGGCAGAATTTCCAGCGCGGCCGCCAGTAATACACGCAGGCACGCGATCCCTTCGACTTCGCTCAGGGTGACAAGAAGCGAAAGAGTGTGCCGAGGTCGGCCGGCTATCTTCCCGCGGCGAGGCGCGTGGCCAGTCGGGGAGGGAGCTTGGCTTCGAAGATGCGGTCCTGCGCGGCTTTCAGGTTGTAAGGCGTGCGATGGAAGTGGACCACCTGCGCGTCGGTGTCGTAGAGAGCGAAGGCGGCGCGCCAGTCGCCGTCGCGAGGCTGGCCGACCGATCCAGGATTGATCAGGTAGTGGGTGTCGGGCTTGAGCTGGAAGGCGACGGACTCGGCCTGGCCGACGGTGCGGTACTGGGGACGGTAGGCGTCGGCGGCTGAACCGTTGGCGAAGAACGATCCCTGCAGGTGGGTGTGGCCGAAGAAGGTGACCGGCACGCTGAGCGTGATGAGCGCGGACAAGGCATCGCCGATAGAAACGACGTAGTCGTCCTCGTCGCCGGGGGACCCGTGGACCAGTTGGAGATTGGGGATTCCCTGGAGCGCGATGGGGCCCTGAGGCAGGGCTTTGAGCCAGTCGCGATTGTCGCTGCTGAGCTGGTCGCGGGTCCAGATGGCGGCAGCGGCGGCCATGGGATTGAAGTCGTCGAGCGACATCAGGCCGGTGGCGGCCTTGTCGTGATTGCCGCGCACGAAGATCTTTCCCAGGCTGCGCGAGCGCTCAGTAACCTCGTTGGGGCTGGCGCCATAGCCGACGATGTCGCCCAGATTGACGATCTGATCGTGCGCCGGAGCGGCGGAGAGGCAGGCCTCCATCGCTTCGAGGTTGGCGTGAATGTCGCTGAGGAGAAGTATCCGCAATCCGGCACCAGACGGATGAGCGGTGCACTTTGAGCAAGGAAGCGAGCCAAGCGCGTCAGCGGGTCGCAAAAACACGACCCTGCGCGCTTCGCCCGGATCCTTCGCCGCGCAAAGAACGCTTGCTCAGGATGACAATGAAACTGCACCGCTATCCAGACGGATGGCGATTATAGAACGAGCCGGGGCTGTCGCAGCGGAAGTCGAAGCTTTTTCCCGGATTCAGGACTTGGCGTTGATGACCGGGCAGCGGGCAGAGTGTCCAGTAGCGACTTCAACCAGGGGCGGCAGAGCGCGGACGCACTCGGGAACGCGATGGTCACAGCGCGGCTCGAAGGCACAGCCGGGCGGCATGGCATGCATGGGAGGCACGGCGCCTTCGATGGTTTCCAGCGGACGCGAGCGGTCGGTTTTCAAGTCGGGGACGGCGTGCAGCAGGCCGCGCGTGTACGGGTGGGCGGGGGCATGAAAAACGTCGTGGCGAGTGCCCGCCTCGACGAGCGTGCCGGCATACATTATCGCAACGCGGTCGGCGATCTGCGAGACAACCGCGAGATCGTGCGAGATCAAGAGCATGGCGAGGCCGAAGCGGGCGCGAAGGTCGGCGAGGAGATCGAGAATCTGCGCCTGGATGGTGACGTCGAGCGCGGTGGTGGGCTCGTCGGCAATCAGCAGTTGCGGGCGGTTGACGATGGCCATGGCGATCATCACGCGCTGGCGCATGCCGCCGGAAAGCTGGTGGGGATAGTCGCGGGCGCGGCGGTCGGGTTCGGGGATGGCGACCTCGCGGAGGGCGGCGATGGACTGCTTCCAGGCTTCGCTTTTCGAGACGTCGCGATGTGCGCACACGGCTTCGGCAACCTGGTCGCCGACGCGCATGACCGGGTTCAGGGCGGTCATGGGCTCCTGGAAGATCATAGCAATGCGCGAGCCGCGCAGGCGGCGCATGGGCTCGTCGGGGAGGCTGAGGAGATTCGGGCGCGCGCCGCTGTCGGAGAAGAAAATCTCTCCGCACACCGAGGCTTGCGGCGGAAGGAGGCGCATGATGGCGAGCGAGGTGACGGACTTGCCGGAACCGGATTCGCCGACCAGGCCGAGAACTTCCCCCTGCGAGAGAGAAAAGCTGAGGTCGCGAACCGCGGGCAGGGCTGATAGAGCGTGGCTGCCGGGTGACCTGCGCGGGCGAGGCCCCGTCGACAAGGGCAGGGCAGGTCCGCGCACATTCTCAGCGGGTTGTTTGGGCGTGCCCGCGACTGAATCAGCGCGCGCAGGAAATGCGATGGTCAGGCCGCGGATGTCGAGCAGCGGAGGCACGCCTCATGGTAGCAGCAGTTACTTTCCTGGCCTTTCTGACAAATGAAGCGTCGCAGCCGATGTCCTGACCCAGCGTGGCTGCCGGGCGATCTGCGCGGGCGAGGCGCCCGCGCCACATTCGTTCATTGCCCCAGGATCAACGGCAGGCCGTTCTTGCCGCTGCCGATCACGACGACCTTCGCATTGGCGCTTTTGGCCAGGTTCTCCGTCGCTTCGATGCCTTTCCACTCCAGCAGCGACGGCGTGATGCCCTGCGCGACGATCTGCTGGAAGTCGCGCACGCCGGCGGCTTCGATGCGCTTGCGCTGGGCCTCCTGCGTTTCTTTCTGCAGGCGGAAGTTCATGGCCAGGGCTTCCTGCTCGGCCTGCTGCTTGGCTTCGATGGAGGCCTTCAAAGTGGCGGGCAACTGGATGTCGCGCAAGAGAACGTTCTCCACCATCAAGCCGCGCTGCTTCAGTTGAGTGCTGACCTGGTCGAAAATCTGCTTCGCGACCATCTCCCTCTCCCCGGTGTAGAGCGCGTTCGCCGTATGCGAGGCAGTGGATTCGCGGATCGCGGAGCGCAGCGTGGGCTCGACGACGATATTTTCGTATTCAGCCCCGATTTTTTGGAACACATCGGCGGCGCGGTCGGGATTGAGGTGGTAGATCAGCGAGGTGTCGAGGCTCATCATCAGTCCCTCGCTCGATGGAACGCTGGCCGACTCCTTGACGGTTTGAGTCTGGATCGACATCTCGTTGTTGGTCTTGAGCGGGTTGATCAGATGGAGCCCTTCTCCGAGCGTCTCGCCGGTGACTCTGCCGAACAGGGTCAAGACGCCGACGTGGCCCGTGCCGACGCGGGTCACGGAGTTAAACAGCAGGATGACGAGCAGGAAGGCAGCGACTCCCAGTCCGATGAGGCGCAAAAGGCCGCGGCCGGCGCCACCGGCATCGATAACACGTCCCCGAGCAGGATCAAAGATGGTCATGATGATTCACCCCCGAGGCGATTGTAGGGACGCAGGCGCGCTCGGATAAGTGACTTGTGTGGAACAGCGGTTAACAGGCATAGGTGACAGGCGGCAGATGTCGGGTGTCAGGTCGCAGGTCAGAGGGTTCAGGTCTTATAGTGTTAGGCCCTGGGTGTTAAGCCCCGGGTGTTAGAGCCCTGGGTGCTAGGGCACACGAGTCACCCAACACCTGACGCCTGAATCCTTCCTGCTCCAAACCGCATCTTGTAAGCTGACCCATGAGCAAAATACACATTCCGACGCCTCTGCGGCAGTACGTGGGGAAGAAGGCGGACGTCGAAGTGAATGCGGCGACGGTGGGCGAGGCCATGAATGTGCTGGTCGCTCAGCATCCCGACCTGCGCAGGCATCTTTACACCGACGAGGGGAAGCTGCGGGCGTTTGTCAACCTCTACGTCAACGATGAGGACATCCGTTACCTCGAGAAAGAAGCCACTTCGATCGGTGAAGGTGATAACATTTCCATCGTGCCTTCGATCGCGGGGGGCGCCGGCTGACGCGATCCAGCATCTCGATCCTGAACATGAAGCCTGCCACCATCATGCGCTGTTGTATGTGTTGCCCTTCCTGTCGGTAGTGCCGTCCTTTTTCGCTCCAGCAAATTTCCAACCGAGGAGTTTATGGCTACAATCACCACCGAGGTTCCAGTGACGCTGAACAAAGACGAAATCCTGCGCTATTCGCGGCATCTGATCATGCCCGAGGTGGGCATGGAGGGCCAGCAGAAGCTGAAGGCGGCGCGTGTGCTGTCGATCGGCACGGGTGGGCTGGGATCGCCCCTGGCGCTGTATCTGGCGGCCGCCGGCGTGGGCACGCTGGGCCTGGTGGATTTCGACGTGGTCGATTACACGAACCTGCAGCGGCAGATTATTCACTCCACGGCCGACGTTGGGCGCAAAAAGCTGGATTCGGCAGCCGACAAGCTGAAGGCCATCAATCCGTTTCTGAATCTGCGGACGTTCGACACCAAGCTGACCAGCGCGAACGCGCTCGAAATCTTCCGCGAGTTCGACATCATCGCTGACGGCACGGACAACTTTCCGACGCGGTATCTTGTCAACGACGCGTGTGTGCTGACGGGCAAGCCGAACGTCTACGGCTCGATTTTTCGCTTCGAAGGGCAGGCCAGCGTATTCGCTACCGAGGACGGGCCGTGCTATCGCTGCCTGTATCCGGAGCCGCCACCGCCGGGGCTGGTTCCCTCGTGCGCGGAAGGCGGGGTGCTCGGCATCTTGCCGGGATTAGTCGGTGTGATGCAGGCGACCGAGGTGATCAAACTGATTCTCGGAGCGGGCGAGCCGCTGATTGGGCGGCTGCTTCTGATCGACGCGCTGGGCATGAAGTTTCGCGAACTCAAGCTGCGCAAGAATCCGGACTGCCCGGCCTGCGGCGCGCATCCCACGGTCACCCAGCTGATAGACTACAACGAGTTTTGCGGCATTCGCGGGGAGGAGAAGCCGGTGGCCAGTGGAGTTCCGGAGATTCAGGTGGAGGAACTAAAGCGGCGGCTGGACGCGAAAGACGATCTGTTTGTCCTGGACGTGCGCGAGCCGCATGAGTATCAGATCTGCAACCTCGGCGGGTACCTGATCCCGCTGAACGATCTGCCGAAGCGTGTGAATGAGTTGGATTCCAGCCGGGAGATCGTGGTTCACTGCAAAATGGGCGGGCGCAGCGCGAAGGCCGTGGCTTTCCTGCAGCAGGCGGGATTCAGGAAAGTGTGGAACGTCGCCGGAGGAATCACGGCGTGGTCGGACCGCGTGGATCCGAAGGTGCCGAAGTATTAAGGGCAGTTCTCAGTTGTCAGTTCTCAGTTCTCAGTTGTCAGTTGTCAGTTCTCATAAGATGACGTTCTGCAAAACTCGTCGCGGCAGACGCTTGGCGCGCGGCTAGAGTTTGCCTTGAAGATTGATAGTGTGGCGAACATAATAAGCAGTTCGCAAGCTTCTTCCCCCCAGAGATTGAACCTTAGGAGGTTGTCGTGCAGAGAGTTTTTTGTTTTCTCTCGTTCTCATTTCTGTGCCTTTCTCTTGTCGCGGTGGGTCAGACAAGTCCGGCACCGGCTCAACACCCGGGGGTGCAGTCAGCTTCACAGCCAGTAACGGCGGAGCCTACGCAGACGAACTTTACCTCGAACAAAGGCTTCGTTCTCGAGGATTCGACTCCAGTCAGGCTTCGGATTAACCGCACGATTTCCTCCGCTGACGCACACGTCGGAGACACAGTGGACTTCGAAGTCCTCGACGACATCACGCTCAATGGGGTGGGGGTGATCCCTAAGGGTGGTCTTGCCTTTGCGACGGTCACCGAGGCCCAACCCAAAAGGAGAATGGCCCGTGGCGGGAAGCTCAACGTAAACATTGACTACGTAAAGTTGGTCAGCGGCGACAAAGCGGCCTTGCGTGCCGTCAAGGATGTCAGCGGAGGCGGTCACACCGGAGCTATGGTGGGCGGAATGGTAGCCGCTGGAATCGTGTTCTTTCCGGCTGCACCGTTTTTCCTGTTCATGCACGGTAAAGACATCACCGTTCCGAAAGGGACTGAAATCACCGCGTATGTAAATGGCGACATGAAGCTGGATATCGCGAAATTTCAGCAGCCAGCAGCGACACAGCAAGTGCCCACGACTGCGTCTTCCCCCACCGCCGCCAGTCCGACCTCCGGGAAGCTTCAGCTGGAGTCCAACCCGCCTGCCGCCGACATCGAGATCGACGGGAACTTTGTCGGTAACACGCCTTCGGACGTGCAGGTTGCAGAGGGCGAGCACACGGTCACGGTGAAAAAAACAGGTTTCAAGAATTGGGAGCGGAAACTGAAGGTCAGCGCGGGAAGCAGCGTGCATCTCAACGCGGAGTTGGAGAAGGCGGACACGCAATAGGGTAGCGGACTGCGCCAAGCGCTGGCGCTCGACGGTTGCGGGGCGACGGTGTTTCTGGGAAGGGCGCGGCTGAGCGGCAACACTTCGATTGAGCAGAAGGTCCCGCTGAAAGGTGTGAAGGCCAAGCCGCGGCGAGCGCTGATCAATTATTACGACGACGTGCTGGCCTCACCGAGCTAGCCAAACGAAAACGGGGAAGCGTGGAGCTTCCCCGTTTCACCCAGGTACTCGGATGGCTTGCTGATACTGCGTGCTTGAACGGCTTGCTCTTACTTGCTCGACCCGCCGGACTGCATCGCTTCACTGGTCTCGCCCAACTCCAGAGCGAATTTCTTGCCGCTGAAGCGAACGCCGGTCAGTGACTTCGATCCGTCGGCCGCCTGCTGTGTGACCGCCGCGTCGTTGGCCGCCTTGTCCTGCAGATCAACCAGGCGCGCCGGAACCTTGGCCACCACGTTCTTGCCCTGCAGAATGCTCACTTCGACGTTGGGCCCGCTGCCTTCCCACTGCAGTTTGTAGTCACCGGCCTTCAGCTGAGTGCCGGCCACGGTCACCGGATTCTGCAACTGCAGGTTGGCCTTGTTCGCCGAGCTGCCGGCAAAAGCACTGGAAGCCAGGGTCAACGCCAATCCCAACACAAGAGCCTTCGAAATCGTCGCAAACTTCATTGACTGCTCCTTTTTCTTCCCGAATGTGCGTCGGGAAACGGCTGGGCGGCCTCGGTTCACGACCTCCGCGAGAAAACGCTTGTGTTTTGCCGCGAATCGCCTACAATCGACGCGCTGGGGTTCAGCAGACGAGCCGCTCGGCCCATATGCTGTTACGGGGATTTTTCTCACCTGGGCCGCCAAACCGAGTGTGAGAAAGTCCCCTGAACCCCGCTTAATTTCCTCGTATCAGAACCCCAGATCGTTGTTCCGATCCTGTGATTGCTGCTCCCTGATACGCACGCCTTCCACAGAAAGTTCCCCGTGAGTTGGTTTCTTCCCGTTACGTTTTCTTGGACGGAGATTTCACGGGTCGGTTAGCAGAGCGCCACGTGCAAATTCCTGCGCGTGAAAGGAACAGTCGCAGATTGTTTTGTCAGGATGTGAAGTTAAACAAACGTTAAAATCGAGTTTCGTTTTGTCAGTTTCCTGCTCTCGGTGGGGGGCGGCGTCGGTACTTCAGTCACCATCGCCGTGCTGCCGCGAAACCGACCAGATTCCCTTCTGATCTTTCTCGAACGGGTAGACGTGCACCATCCAGTTGAAGACGACGGGATGGAAAGTTCCACCCGCTGCGTCGCACGCTTCCTGCGAAGTGATGGATCCTTTGAGGCCAAATTGCGGGCGGGGAGCGAGCAGCTCTTTGCGGCGGTCGGCCGGTGGCGCGCAGAAGTTCACGTGCTCGTGCCATTGTGCGATGCTGAGCGGGATGCGCTCGTCGAGCTGATCTTCGGTGAAGCGTTTGGGCGCGGTGTACATCACCCCGATCAACTTGTAGTCATCGCCGTGCTTTTCGTAGAGCAGCGAGGTGGGATGCTCGGCATTGAAATGGAAGGCCGCTTCCATCGCATAGCCGTAGTTGGTGAAGTGGTACATCTTCTGCGGGATGTTGGGCAGAAAAATCTTGAAGCCGTCGGCCAGGGCGGCCCGATAGTCGGCGTACTTTTCTGAGGCCTTGCGTGCTTCCTTTGCCACGTCCTCGGCGCGTTCGGCGTCGCCGGGTTTCGCGGGACGAAGCGGTGTCATCTTCATGTGCGGGCCCATGTCCATGTGGCCTTCCATGGAGTGCATGGCGTGCGCCCCGGCATCGCTGTCGTTGTCGGCGGGCATGTCTTTCATGTTCGACATGTCATGGCCGGACATGTTCATGCCCGGCATGTTCTGCATGGTGTCAGGCTGGGAGTTGTTCTGGCCCCAGGATAAAGCGGTCAGCAAAGAGATAAGAATCAGAACGAAAAGTCTGTCGCGCATGATCGATCTCCGGGTTCTTGCTGGTATTAACCCTGAGGGAGCAACGTTGTTTCTGCAAGAAATCGCTGGTTACCGCGATTACACAGGTAATCCGAAGTCAACCAGGGGCGGCGTAGACCGTCGAGGAAAAGCCGGGCCCGTGGCGGCCTGCCACGCTTTCTGATACACCTACATCCTTGAGCCTCGTAGCAGCCATCTTTCTATTCTTTGCCGGGGCGCTGGGCGGCGCGCTGAATTCGGTCGCCGGCGGGGGCAGCTTCATCGCGTTTCCGGCGCTGCTGTTCGTGGGAGTCCCGCCGATTCCGGCCAACGCGACCAACACGATCGCCCTGTGGACCGCGGCAGCCGGCAGCGGCGGCGCCTACCGCAAGCGCCTCGATGTCGCGCGCCGCGTGATGGCGCCGCTGCTGGCGGCAAGTTTGGCAGGCGGGTTGTGCGGCGCGCTGTTGCTGCTGAAGACTCCCGCTCATACGTTCATGCGCGTGCTGCCCTGGCTGACCATGGGCGCCACCCTGCTGTTCGCATTTGGCAAAAAGCTGGCTGGTGACCGCCTGTCGATTGTGGAGCACGAACCGGGCATAGCCGGCCTGGCGGCCGCTACGGCATTCCAATTGGCGGTCGGCGTCTATGGCGGATACTTCGGCGGCGGTATGGGAATCGTCATGCTGGCCATGCTGACCGCGCTCGGCATGAGCGACATCCATGCCATGAACGCCTTGAAAAGCGTGATGGGATTCGTCATCAACGGAGTCGCCGTCGTGACATTCGTTGTGGCGGGCGCCGTGTACTGGCCGCAGGGAATTGTGATGATTGCCGGCGGAATTGCCGGCGGTTACCTCGGCGCGCACTACGCGCAAAAGCTTCCCCAGCAGTGGATTCGAACGTTTGTGGTCCTGGTGGGCGCGGCGATGACGGTGTATTTCTTCTGGATCGCGTACTGAGCCGCGGATCTCGCAGATTCTCACGGATGGAGCCGGCGCGTGAATGCCGAGACGGGCGATCCGCTGGATCCGCGGCTCGTTCCTATTGCAACGGCGCCGAGACGTGCTCGTGAACGATCAGCCACTTGCCGCCCTCGTTCTGCCAGATTACAGTCCAGCGGAAGTTGCCCATCTCCACCTTGTCGGCCTTCGTGGTCATTTCTTCCTTAATGGTGGCGGTGCCCCACACCAGGTCGCCGTGGGGATGGATGGCGGCATCGTCGTTCACGGTGAACTTGGCGCTCTTGTAGCCCGAAAGCACGCCCTTGACGGTTTTCTCGTACTCATCCCAACTGCCGTATTTCAGCGGAGCGATGTCGAAGAATGTGTGTGGACCGCCGGCATAGAACTTCGCGACATTGGCCGGGTCGAGAGTGGACCAGCCGTCCCAGACTTTCTGCATGGTGGCTTTGTCAGGCGCGGCACCGGCAGGCTTCTTTGCCGCCGGCTTCCCGGTCTGGGCAGCGACGGTGCTGAGCAGGGCAAGCAGGCACAACGAAACGATAAGAACGCGCTTCATGGTTGGTTCCTCCGCAATTCGGCGAGATTCTCGCATAGGAGAGCCGGAACTGCAAAACGCGGGCCACAGATTTTCACGGATCATCACGGATGAACGCTGAAGAATTCGCCTTATCCTGAAAATCCGTGTTGATCCGTGGCCGAACCTGATTCCGTTTGACCGATTTCCGCAGCCCACGCTAAAATACTTGGGTTTGCCTGTACTCGCCGACCCGTTCTGGGGACGCCTGCCCTGGCTGCTGAAGCGCCGGGGCGGAAAACACAGCAAGCACAGGAAATTCAGCACGTCCCTCGATGCGCCCGTGTGCGCAGGGGATTCGTTTTGAGACTTGGTCTCCGGGCTGACTTTCACGATATTTCGACGGAGGCAGACGTATGTACGCGGTGATCCGCTCCGGTGGAAAGCAGTATCGGGTAGCGCCCGGCGACGTGATCCGGGTGGAGAGGCTGGCGACCGGCACCGACGGCCAGGTGGAATTCGCCGAGGTGCTGGCGGTTTCCGGCGAAGAGGGACAGATCTCCAAGCCGCAGTCGGAAGCGCGCGTGGTTGGCCAGGTGGTTGACCAGGGACGCGGCGCCAAAGTCCTCGTCTTCCATTACAAGCGCAAGAAGCAGTACAAGAAGCTGCGCGGCCACAGGCAGGCATTCACTGCCGTGCGCATCACGGAAATTGCGTTCGATGGCCAGAGCTTCAAGGCTCCGGAGCTGCCGAAGAGAGAAGAGAAACCGAAAAAAGCGAAGGCAGCGGGAGAGGAAGCGCCGGCGG
>Ga0187846_10001089_pt1 | contig 15437 bp, 14 predicted proteins | sample TC_taG_FD_161473 | JGI IMG/M metagenome (GOLD analysis project Ga0187846, IMG submission 161473) | Biofilm microbial communities from the roof of an iron ore cave, State of Minas Gerais, Brazil - TC_06 Biofilm (v2) | ecosystem: Environmental > Terrestrial > Deep subsurface > Cave > Wall biofilm...
ATGTAGGTCCTGCGAGCCCCTGCGCGCGCTTCGGCGTCTTCGGCTAGGCGCTCTGTGATCCACAGGGCTGCGAGCGACGCAATCTCGGCGTCGCTAAGGTCACGATGCGCGGCCCGCGAAGCGCGGACTTTCGAAAACTCGGCCTCGCACCTCTCTCGCGCCACGCGCACGCGGCGGCGCGCCTCTTCTTTGTCCTTCGTCTTGAGCGAGATTCGGAGGTCTGTCTTGCTCCCGTAATGCGCGTGTAGATCGCGCGGGACCTTCAACCGTAGGTAGTAGACGGCGCCGCGCCGGATCCAGTTGGCCTCGCCCTTCACGTTCGTCTCCGCAAGTATGCCAGTGCGTGCCAAGAGGGCACAGCACTGCGGCACACTGCGGGGATCGAAACGTCCAGCGCGTCAGTAAGTTACCGTTCGCGCGGGCTTCATGAGACAGCTGGCGGAGAGAGTGGGATTCGAACCCACGATACGGGTTATGCCCGTATAACGCCTTAGCAGGGCGCCCCCTTCGGCCTCTCGGGCATCTCTCCCCCGACGTACGGGGCACTATAGCATAGCGCCTCGACCGACCTAACCGGGCTGATCAAGCCCGAACCCCTTGTGCAGCACGCGCACCGCAAGCTCCAAGTATTTCTCGTCCACGACGACCGAGATCTTGATCTCCGAGGTCGAGATCATCTGGATGTTGATGCCCTCCTCGGCCAACGTGCGGAACATCTGGCTTGCGATGCCGACGTGCGACCGCATGCCGACGCCGACGAGCGACACCTTGCACACCCGGTTATCGCCACCGATCGCTTTGGCGCCGATGTGCGCCTGCACCGTCCGCGCGATGTCGAGCGCTTTCTGGTAGTCGTTGCGGTGGACGGTGAAGGAGAAGTCGGTGATGCCGTCGACGCTCGCATTTTGGATGATCATATCAACGTCGACGTTCGAGTCTGCGATCGGGCCTAGGATCGCATAGGCGATGCCGGGTCGATCCGGGACGCCCGTCACGGTGATCTTGGCTTCGTCGCGGTTAAACGCGATCCCGGAAATGACTGCCTGCTCCATTTTCTCGTCTTCCTCAAATGTGATGAGGGTTCCCTCGCCGCTCTCCTCGAAGCTCGAGAGCACGCGCAGGCGCACCTTGTACTTCCCGGCGAACTCCACCGACCGGATCTGCAGCACTTTCGAGCCGAGACTCGCCATCTCGAGCATCTCCTCGAAGGTGATGCTCCGCAAGCGGCGCGCGCGGGGCACGATGCGCGGGTCGGTCGTGTACACGCCATCGACGTCGGTGTAGATCTGGCACTCGTCGGCCTTCAGCGCGGCGGCAAGCGCCACCGCAGAGGTGTCGGAACCGCCGCGCCCGAGCGTCGTAATGTTGCCCGCCGGATCGATCCCCTGGAATCCGGCGACGACCGGAACGATCCCGGCGGCGAGATCGGCCCGCAACCGCTCCTCGTCGATGCTCACGATCCGCGCCTTGGTGAACGCGCTGTCGGTCACCACGCGCACCTGCGCCCCGGTGTAGCTCTTCGCCCTCACGCCCTCCGTCACGAGCGCCATGGAGAGCAGGCCGATGGCGACTTGCTCGCCGGTGGCGGCGACGACGTCGAGCTCGCGCGGGTCCGGGTGTTCGTGGATTTGCTTTGCCAAAGCGAGCAGACGGTTCGTCTCACCGGCCATTGCCGAGGGCACGACGATGAGCTGGTGCCCCATCGCCTTCCAGCGCGCCACGCGCTTCGCAACCGCCCTGATCCGCTCCACACTGCCGACCGAGGTGCCGCCGTATTTTTGGACTAGCAGTGCCATGCAAGGCCCCGAAAAGCTGAGGAGTTTACCCGACAGGCGCGGCCCGGCCGCCACACGAAGCGCATGACCGCTTGATGACCGGGATGTTAAACATTGTTTACGATTGGGTCGCGGGGACCGATATGACGTTGTGCTAACATGGTGCCCATCCTCGCTGGGGAGCGAACTCAGCCAACCCAAAGACAGGGGCCTTAGACGGAAATGAAGCTGTTCAACTTTAGCCTCAACCCGAAAGAGATCCGCCGTAAGCTTGGCCTGAACCAAGAGGAATTCTGGACCAAGATCGGCGTGACGCAGAGCGGCGGCTCGCGCTACGAGAGCGGCCGGGACATGCCGAAGCCGGTCCAGGAGCTGCTCCGGCTGGTGCACGTCGAGAAGCTCGACCTCTCGCGCGTGAGAAAGGAAGACTTCGAGGTGATCGAGTACCTCAAGCAGGCCCATCCCGAGCTCTACCGCAACCTGCGCAAGGCGATCAGGGCCCAGCACGGGCGCAAGGGTCCGGACACGGACAGTCGGACCCAGTAGACGGGCAATCCGGGCGCGAAAAAGGCCGGCCATCGCCGGCCTTTTGATTGTGGGGAACGGACGGCGGCGAGTCTGCCGCCCTCCCCCCGCGCGCCGGCCCTGAACGTCCAGCGCGCCGTTTGACTCCTCCCCCTTTTTAGGGCCCCCCTCGGCGTGCCTCGAGTACTCCCCGGTTCGGGGCGAGGCTGGAGGGTGAATCTCTCACAAGTCCCCGGGTAACGGTAACGACCGGCGCCTTCCCGCGCGTCCTACGATCCGCTCGAGACTGCCAGTGCAAAGGAGGACGAGGTGGTTAAGGCCGTGTTGCTTGCTCTCGCGCTGTCCGTAGTCATCATCGGCTGGCGCGTTCACGCAGAAAACGCTGCGCAGCCGAACACCACGTGTTGGTGCATCCTCGGCGACCTGTAGCACTCGCTGCGTCACCGGGCGGCGCACCGCCGGGGAGAGGCGCGTCGCGCGCTAGCGGCGGCTTCCGTCCCCGCCGCTAGTCGCGAGGTTCGCCGAGAACCGGCACGCCGGCGACGAGGCTTTCCGCGCTCGACCGGGACCGCTGCATGCCCTCGCGCGAGCCGTTCCGGAAGCTGTGGCACGGCGCCGTCGCGGCGACGCAGCAACTGGCGCGAGAAGAGAACCCAAGACCTGCTGGTGCGAGGCCACAGTCGAGCGCCGCGACCGGCTGCTCGCCGAACGCGAGCGATTGATGCGAGGCAGCATCATCGCCGGCGGCGGCGATCAGCACTGTCTGCACGAAATCCCCGACCTTCCTTCAGACAGGCGACTGCGCCTCGGGCGACGCACCGGCCGCCTGCGCGGGCAGTGGTCACGGCGAACGGGGAACCCGTCCCACGCCGACTGCCACACGTTAGCCAAACTTCCACAGTGTGGAAGTTCGGGTTAGCGCACTCTCCTTGACAGCCGACAAACAGGCGACGTAATTTGGGGACGGGAATTTGAATCCCGCCTGATTAAAGAAGAACTGAGGAGAACGGCATACAAGGAGAAGGGCTATGAAGCGCAAAGGAGTGATATTCGCGATCTTGCTTTTCCTCTCGTGGGTCTCCTCCTGGGCCATTGCGGTGCGGGCAGACGACGACCGCGATGAGCACAGGAATGGCGGTGACCGCGATGAGCACAGGAATAGCGCGGCCACCATCGCCGCTCGGCAGAGATTCTTTGGCGCGGAGAACGTCAACGAACGCGGGAACGTGAGGAAGGATCGAGTCATTCTTTCGTGGATCACCAACGCGGGCATGGCCGTTTCATTCAGGGGGCGGATTGTCTTGCTCGACAGCTACATCAACCGCTTTGAAGTTCCGGCCGCCTCCGGGCCCGACCTGCGCCGGACCTCGTTCGGTGCCCATGACCTGGTCGATCTGAAGCCGGAAGCCATCTTTCTCGGTCACGGGCATGGCGATCACGCCGACAACGCGGCGTACATCGCGAAGGCGCTGAACATTCCGATCTACAGCTCACCGGAAACCTGCGACGTGATGCAACAGGACGTCGCGAGGTTGGCCGCCGATCCCAATGCCAACAACGGCGGCGCCAAGCTCGTTCCGAACGCTAACCCGGTCAATTGCATCGGCGTGGTGCCGCGTGGCTCGGTGCCGGGTACGGCCGTGGTGAACATCCACCAGCTCGATCCGGTGGCGTGCATCGTCGCCTTCAAGCACATCCACTCCGGGACGGTGCCCACAGACCCAGCGTTTTGGGGCAGCGCAGCGAACGTCGTACCGGTGATCAACGACTTCGATCCTCGGGAAGCGGCGATCTATCCGCCAGGTACCTGCGTCGCGCCCTTCAACGCGGGTACGACGAAGGAACCGGCCGGGACCGCCGCGCAGATTGCGACCGGGAGCATCACCGGGGGAGTGCTCGCAACCGGCGTAAAAGGCCTGCAGGGTTGCCTTGGAATCGGTGCTCCGCTTACGACACTCGCGCCGGGACAGATGAATCTGACCACCACCGGATTCGGCGGCGCAGGCGGACCCGTTAGTCTTTTCTACCAAATCATCCTGCGCGACGGCAAACACTTCACGCTCGTTTGGCATAACACCTCGGGTCCGTTGATCGAAGGTTTCGGCAGCGACCCCGGCCTGACGTCGCCGGCGCCGGGAAGTCCCTTCAACGCCGGAGTGAGTCCCACCGGGAACCCGCTGGTCGGTGCGCATCTCTTCGAGCTCATGGACTCGCTGTCGCCGACCGATGTCGAGTTCGGCTCGGTTACTACGCTGGGCCTCGGCACGAACGCCGTACGCGACCCGTTTCTGTACACGCAGCATGTCCGGCCGCAGATCTACATTCCGGGGCACATGACCGACGTCCAGCTGGTCAGCTCGTCGCTGCAAAGCAAGAAAGCGTTCGTGCTGACGGAGGCGTTCGCGGAAGGCTCCGGTAGCTCGGAGATACCCGGCGGCGTCGTCTACCATCCCGAATTGCGCTGGCTGGTGGATCCGAATGACATCGCTCGGCCGCTCGTCTACGATCCGGAGGACGCGCGGTGGTCCAACTCCAAAAAGGATCAAAGGATCAGAGAATTCTGCGAAGGAACGCGATAGGCGCGTGCACGACGCGCGATTACTGCGCGGATGAGACTTGAGTTGGCGCGGCTCTTTGCTGCTCTCTGCGCCTTCGGGATAGCCTTCGGCGTTGCCGCGGCAGACCTGGAACCGGTACGCATCGGCCTGGCTCCCCAGGCCAGCTCCGGACCCTTGTACATCGCGGTAGCCGAGGGCTATTTCCAGGCCGAGGGCCTGGATCCGCAGCTCCGGTTCTTCGATTCCGACGCAAAGATTCCAGCCGCAGCGGCGTCGGACAAGCTCGACTTTGGCGTGGCAAGGCTGACGGCCTCGTTCTACAGCTACGCTGCGAATCACGGGATAAAGCTTCTCGCGTCGCAAGTGAGCGACCAAACTGGCTTTCCTGTGTACGCTTTGCTCATCAGCAAGAAGGCGCACGACGCGGGATTTCGCAGCGTGAACGACCTTTCCCACAAGCGCATCGGCATGGCCACTGCCGACTCGGGTGCGCACTACAGCCTGGTCAGCGTCGCAACAAGATTCAAAGTCGACCCCGACAACATGAAACTGTCATGGCTGCAGACGCCCGCCAGGGAGATCAGCGCCTTGTCGCGCGGCGACATCGATGCCGCAGTCCTGCCGTACGTCACGGCACTCCAGTCAGCACGCAGGGGGGACACCCTGCTACGCCTTAGCGACTTCGCCCTGTCGCAGCAGGGGGTCGTCTTCACTAGTGGGCAAACCATCCAGGCCAAGCGATCCTTGGTCGAAAAGTTTATGCGCGCCTACCAGCGCGGGACGGCCGAGTACCACCTGAACTTTCTTCAATACGACGACGCCGGGGATTTCATTCCCGGTCCTCACTACGCCGAGTATCTAGCGCTCATTGCGCGCCAGGCCCACGTATCGCCCGGTGTGCTCGCGGTGACGAAGACCTATTGCGATCGACTTGCGAACCTCGACGCGGCCGATATCGATCGTCAGGTCAGGTTCTGGCAACGCGAGGGCCGCTTGGACAAGCGGGTCGCAGCCGCTGATCTGTTGGATCTATCTTTTATCGGCGCGCGCTGATTGCGGCCCGCGAGACCGACCACGCCCTCGCCAAGTCGAGGATTCCCGTGGTCGTTGCGCGCCGAATTGGCGAGCCGATCCAGAATCTGCCCGGCGTCGTCACTCCCGCGGAAGGATCGCACGCGCTCAATTCGCGCCCAGGGCCGATGATCATCATTTCGGTGGGCGGCATGGCGACCGGCGACCGCCGGTTTGCGCCATCTCCAGGCGTTCGCGCTCGACCCACGCAACATCATCCTGCCGGATTCCAGGCGGCGGGAGCGTAAGGCGCTGCGCTCGCTTCGTCGATAGCGTCTCCCCCCTCAGACATGGGGTCGGACTACTCCCAACTCAGCGACCCCTGCAACTCGTGGTCAAACTTTGATTCAGGGCTCTCGCGCCGTTCGAAGTGCTGCACTCCAACCCCCTGAAACGACAAATCGCGGAAAGGTAACCCACTGTTCAACGAACAGGCGCGACGCGAAATTGAGTGGCCCGCTGAAGCGTTCGGGCGGCACAGGCTCCAGCCTGTGTCCGCGACCTTGTAGCGCGACCGCCACCACGATGCATCCGATGGACACAGCGAGGAGCGAGAGCGAAAGTTGAGCGAGCGCCGCAACAAGACCAATGGTTCCGACCAAGAACAGCGGAACAGCAAAAATATGGATGAGCAAGTTGGTGCGAGACTGGTGATACTTGGGGTAACCGTCCCACTGCCACTGTAGTAATTGAATGAGGCCCATACGCTCCTCTGGGAAGGCCCTAAGTTTCTCAGTAACCGGCGCCTGGCAGCCGGCCTGCCGTTTGCGCGGCCTCGGCGCTCACTGGACGGTTGGCAATCTTCCGGCAAGGAACGTCAAGGCAACCATTCGGTGACCCGGCCGTTTATCTCCATGGGCAGAGTAATGCCGATGTGCTGTAGCGCCGAGCGGCTTACGCTGAAAATCAAGTTGGTCGGCGGCGCGATTGGCAAATCAGCAGGATTGGCGCCGTGCAGGACTTTGTCCACGTACTCGGCGGAACGATAGTAACCCTCGAGATGACCGACACCGAGCGACATTAGGCCGCCGGCAAGCACATATTCCCGGTCGGTGTAGATCGTAGGGCGTTGGCGCTGCGCCGCCAGCCGCGCGATCGCGAAGCGCTGGTAGTTGATGAAGGGGTCAACGCAGTTGAGGAACCCTTTGGAGCCCGACTCGATCGCCTTGTCCACCGCGGGACCCACGTCAGCCGGCGAGCGGATGTCCATGGATAGGACCTGGATGCCGCGTTTCTGCGCGGCAGCGGTCAGCAACGCAACTTGCGCTGGATTGTTCGTATTGTTACCGTTCATGAACACCGATATCCGGTCGAGCGTCGGAGCGATGGCCTTGAGGATGCGTAGCCGCTCGCCGATCAGATGTGGGGCGTAAGCCGTCGTACCTGTCACGTTCCGGCCGGTATGTTCGAGACTATCCACCACGCCAAGCCCGACCGGATCGTTCACGGCAGCCAGGACAATTGGAATCGTGCGCGTTGCTTTTCCCGCCGCAACTGCCGCCAGCGCATTGCCTGCGAGGATGAGGTCGACCTTCATGGATACCAGCTCGGCCATCACGGCGTCGTACTCCCGATCCAACTTGGCGTAGCGATACTCGATCTTGAGGTTTTTCCCCTCTACATAACCGAGATCGGCCAGCCCCTTCTTGAACGCGGCCATGCGCTCTGGACTGGCGTCTTCGTTGGCGACATATCCCATGACCGGCACTGTTTGTGCAACGCTCTCCGCACCGTATAGCCCCGCGAGGTTCGTCAACGCAAGCATCGCTGACGCTATCCTCACTCGGCCCCGAGCAGAGCTTCCGCGGCTCCGGCGGTCGCTTCGCCGATTGCTGTGGAAATTAACCTCGGACACGTCCCGTGCTGCTTCTTCTTCAGTTCGGCCTGCGCTTCCTCCAGGAGATGCCGAGATTCCGCGTCAGTCATGGTGCCCGGTGAACCTTGGCGTTCTCATTGAGAGGCGCGCGGCTGCCCGCGTCCTTCTCGAATTCGAGGTTAGCTTTCATAGGTCGTGGAAGAACCTGCCCGCTCTTGGCAGGTAGTAGTGGTCGTAGTCGATCGAGAGGACGACTGTTTTTGCATCCCCTATGATCTCCGCACGAGGGATAAACCCGTGGACTCTCGAATCCGCACTATTGTCCCGATTGTCGCCCAGCACTAGATAATGGTCTTCTGGAACCCTGACCGGGCCGAATGAGCTGAAACGGCTTACCCCCGTAGGCGCCAGTTCAATTCGGTGCACCATGCCGCCATAGGATTCGAGCGCGAATATCGCATCGGCCGTGTACTCAATATTGGAGTATCGGGCCTCGATGCCGTTGATCGTCAGGCGATTGTGTCTCATCTCCACGATGTCGCCCGGCAGACCGATCACCCGCTTCACAATACGAGTGTCGGCGGCTTTCGAATCGAAGACGACGATATCGCCGCGCCCAGGATCAGCGAATTTGTAGATCGAAACGTGAGTGAGCGGAATCCTTAAGTCGTAGGCAAGCTTGTTCACAAGTATCCGGTCGCCCTCAATAATTGTCGGCTTCATGGAACCCGTCGGAACGCTGTTCCAGTCGGCCAAGGCGCTGCGGAAGATAATCATCAAAACCACGAACAGCGCAAAACTCCGGTATTCGTCCCAGAGCTTGATTAGCCCATTCTTCATAAGCAAGTCTCCGATCTCTGCATCAATGAAAGCTAACGGTCGCACGCGCTGGCCACGGTGGATACCAAGATGGTATGCCCTATAACCACCGGCGCACCCGAGATTTGTAGGTCTCGTACTCCGACCCGAATTTCAGCACAAGCGCTCGCTCCTCCGGCGCGATTTGAAAACGGTCAAGGTACAGGACGAAGACGGGGACGAATACGACGGCCGCTATGTTGGACAAGAAGATCGACCATCCGATCAACACCAGCAGAAGCCCTAGATACATCGGATTGCGAGTGAGCCCGTATATGCCAGCCACCACAAGAGTCGATGCTGCGCTCGGTTCTCTCGGGTTGACCGTCGTTCCCACTCGACGAAACGAGACAAACCCCAGCGCGCTCACGGTGAAGCCAATGAGTGCAAAACCGACTGCAAACCGTGTGCGGCCAGGAACCGTGAATTCGGAAAAATGCGCCATCGACGACGCCAGCCACATGAGTACGCCGACGACTAGTACCACCGCCGGCGGTGGGATCTTGAGTTCAAGCGCAGACATGGCCATCGGCGTGGGTATGACGATCCAGGTGAACGGCTGCTGAGGCGCGAAGCGCCGAGGGTAGCCAACAGCAACCCTGTTGGCCGGTCCGCTCGAGCGGGGGTTTGGGCGTCGCCTTGATTATGACCTGCATTGCATCGACAAGGTACGAATATGTAGCGCCAGCAATGGCGCCTGAACGACGCAATCGGACGGCTGGGGTAAAGGGCATCCCGCGCGAGCAGTTCGTCGCCAGAGACCGAACGAGACAATCTGGAGAATACAGTCCGCCCCTCGAGCCAAACCCTCGCACACGCGATCCGAGAGGACAATGACGAGCACGAAGCACTAGAGCAGCAGCAGTCCCCGACCCAACCACGGTGGGCATCGCCTAAGGCGCAGAATGTACCCAAGCCGCTAGCGACAGCGCCGCAAATAGGACGCCTAGGGCAGCCAGGAGCAAGCGGCCTGCGGAAGACGGTTGCACGTTTACTCTATCCGACGCCCAACCGATTAGGTTGAGCCGCGGCGCCTGGAGGTGGAGCCAAGTAAAATGGTGCATTCGAAAATGCTCGGCTGCGCGAGCTACCGTCCCGAGACTGGCGTCAGCCCGGCCTTCAGGATCGTCGGCGCCGCCTCGGGCGATGCGAGGAAGCGAATCAGCGCAGTAGCTGCCTCTGGCTGCCGGGCGGTGCTGGTGATCGCTCCCGCGAAGGAAAACCCCGGCTGGAGCTCGGCCGGAATCGCGCCGACGAAGGTAACCCCAGGGACGTGTATGAGCTCGCTGACCTGCTGAAACCCGATCTCCGCCTCACCCCGCGCAACGACCGCGGCCACCGGCTCGCCGGACGGCGGCCCGCGCACCTTTCGACTCTTGCCTGCCACCTGATCCGCCACGCCGAGTTTCGCGAACAGCGAGGTAGATAGATAGGTGCCGCTGCCGCTGTCCGAGTAGGCGATGGACTTCGCCGCAAGCAGCGCGCGCCGGAACGCCTCGACGCTGCCGATGTCCGGCTTCGCCGCCCCGGCGCGCACCACCATGCCGATCTGCGAGCGGGCGAGCTCGACCTTGCTGTCGGCGCGCACCAATCCTCGCTTGCCGAGCTCGTCGGCGGAGCCTCCATCCAGGATCACGACATCTGCGGTCTCGCCCCGCGCGAGGCGGGTGGGAATCGCCTCCGGAGAGTCGCCGATCGATGGGCCGCGCGTCGTGACTAGGCGGTGGCCGCTCGCGCGCTCGAAAGCCGGGCCCAGCTCGGAATAGACTCGATAAAAGCCGGCCGAGATCATGACGTGCACTTCGGCGGCAGACGCCGCGCCCGCAATCAACAGGGCGGCTACACCAAACCTGGGTAGCCATCGAGCGAGCGATCTTGCTTTCATAAGGCTCCTCCAGTCCGAGCCGGGTAAGTCAATCAAGGGGAGTGGAAACCGTTTCATTTTGCTCGTCAGGGTCACGATGGGGAACCGCGGCATCGTCGACGCCCAACGTCGGAGCGGGAACTCGAGCGCCAACCGAAAGAAAGCGAGCGGACCGAGTCTCTGGGGACAAAGGCTTGCCCACCTGGTCAGTACGTCCCGCCGCCGTTTCACTGAAAGATAGCGAGCATAGCGTGACTCATGACCCCGAACGGCGGAAATCCGCGGCGGACCGGCCGCACAGCCCTCGAGTAGGCGAGGCGCTTGCTGCCCGTCCGCTGCATTGAACGGGGTGGTGGCCCATCGAGCGAGGGTCATGCGCGCTTGCGCAGAAAGACGTGGGCCGCGCGTTCGCCCGCGACGTACTTCGCGCATTCATACCCCAAAGCACGCATATCGATGTCGTTCAGGAGATGCTCCCCGGAACCAAGTAAGACAGGTCGGATGGCGAGATGCAGCTCGTCAATCAGGGCGGCGCGCAGATACTGCCGAATGGTGGATACGCCGCCACCGAGGCGGACGTCGCGGCCGCCCGCTGCAACGGTCGCCTGCTCCAAAGCGGCGTGAATGCCTTCGGTGACAAAGCGAAACTCTGTACCTCCCGCCATCCTAAGCGGCGCCCGCGGGTGATGCGTCAGTACGTAGACCGGCGTGTGATACGGCGGCTCGTCACCCCACCAGCCCTTCCAGCTATCGTCCGGCCACGGGCCTCGGACAGGACCGAACATGTTGCGCCCAAGAATCCAGGCACCGATTCCGGCAAAGCCTTGCTCCGCTATTCCGTTATCGACTCCCGCCTCTCCGTCGTCGTGGCCGTGCATCCTTCGCCATAGGCGTGTGTGGAAGAGCCACTCCATCAACTCCGGGCCCCTGACGCCGAGTGGATTCTGGAGATCTTGGTTCGGCCCAGCACCGTAACCATCGATGGAAATCGCGAAGCTTTGGACGCGGAGTTTCGACATTACATTCCTCGCTGCTTGATCAGTGGGATGGCCCAGCGATGGTCTACCCAACATATGATCTCAGCCGCGCGCCGTATTTGGCGCGTCGGCTGCGGCGATTTGTTGACGGTCCTGCTCACGCTGGCAACGTAAGCGCCTTTATGGCTGCCAACCACGCAACGAATGTGAGCGCACTACGCAAGTAATTCAGCCGCGCCCATTGTGCCACGCGTGCTTTGATTTCCGCCTGCGGCATGGCGGTGACCTGCCCGAGATTCTCGGCCCAATAATTTCTGGGAAGATGGCTCCTCAGAGGCGAGGGGCCCATGAGAAAGAGCCGTTTTACTGAAGAGCAGATGGTCGCGATCCTGCGCGAGGCCGACAAGAGCTCGGTGGCTGAGGCCGCGAAGCGGAACAAGGTCAGCGAACAGACGATCTACGCCTGGCGCAAGCACTTCGGCGCGATGGAGCCCGCCGATGTGAAGCGGTTGAAGCGCCTGGAGCTGGAAAACGCCAAGCTGAAGAAGCTGCTGGCCGAGCGCGATCTCGAGATCGACGTGATGCGGGAGGTGAACCGCCGAAAGTTGTGAGCCCGCGAGCGCGGCGCGCGCAGGTCGGGTTCGTGTGCGAACGGGGCCTGTCGAAGCGCCGTGCTTGCGGGCTGCTAGGGATTCCCCGCTCGATGCTTTCCTACCAGCTCCTCCAGCCGGCCAAGGACGCCCCGGCGCTGCAGGCCATGCGGCGACTGTCATCGCAGTACCCACGCTACGGCTACCGCCGGATTCGCATCTTCTTGGGACGGGAGAGCCTCGCGATGAGTCCGGGACGGGCCGAGCGCCTGTGGCGCCTGGGCAAGCTGCAATTGCCGCGTAAGCGGCCTCGCCGGCGGATTGCAACGGGCCGTCCTCGGCCGCTGCCGCCACGGGCTGCCAATCACGTCTGGGCCTACGACTTCGTGTTCGATGCCTGCGCCAATGGTCAACAGATCAAATGCCTCACGGTGGTCGACGAATTCACCCACCAGTGCCTGGCGATCGACGTGGCCGGCAGCATCCGCTCGGTTCGGGTGATCGGGGTGCTGGAGCGGCTCATTAGCCTGCACGGTGCGCCCGTCTACTTGCGCTCCGACAGCGGCCCGGAATTCGTGAGTCTCGCCATCCTCAAGTGGGATCGCCGAGGCGAAGATCGAAACCGTTGTCATCGACCCCGGCAAACCGTGGCAGAACGGGACCAACGAATCGTTCAACGGGAAGTTGCGCGATGAGTGTCCGTCGCTCGAATGGTTCCGTTCCCGGCGCGAAGCGAAGGTCCTGATCGAGGCTTGGCGGCGTCACTACAATGAGGTCCGACCGCCCATGAGCTTGAACTACTTAAAGGGCTCGAGAAATCGGGGGCAGGTCATGGCGACCTCCTGCCAGGGGTCTCTGATGATCCCTAATTAGCGTCACGCCGACTTCTGATAGCATATATTTAGCATTGAAGCGACACAATAGGGTCTTACAATAGCACATAAGCGACAGATTAGAGGCCGACCTTGGCAAACCTAGCAGTTACCCGACAAGACGAAGTTTTCATCACCCGAGGCAACGATTCGGGGGCGGAAGCGCGGGCGATCCAGCGCCGAGCCAAGGAGGGCGAGCTGACCCGCATCGCAGAGGGCGTCTACCTTCGCGAGAAGGAGGCCGAGGCACAGAAGGCGGTCGTGCGCCGCAATTGGTTTCGCATACTCGGGGCCCTCGCTCCCGGAGCGGTCGTGTCGTACCGTAGCGCTTACGCAGGCGGAATCACGCAGGACGGTGTGGTGCACCTGAGCCATCCCACCAACTTCAACCGAAAAATCACCCTACCCGGCGTGCAGGCGGTTCTGGTCAAAGGCCCTGGCCCCCTGCCCGGCGACATGCCGCTAGGGGACGGCAAGCTCTATTTCGCTTCGCGTCCCCGCCAACTCCTGGAGAACCTATCTCCCGAACGCGGGGCGCACGGCAAATCCGCGGGCGCGAAAGCAGTCGAAGAGCTGCTCATCAAGATACTGCAGGCGAACGGCGAGGCCGAACTCAACCGGATCCGCGACGACGTAAGGGCGCTCGTGAAACCCTTGGGCTTCTCGGAGCAATTCGGGAAGCTCGACAAGCTCATCGGCGCGCTCCTGGCCACCCATGCCGACGGTGTTCTCAAGACGAGAGAGGGCAAGCTCGTTGCTAAAGGTAAGCCCGTTGACTCGGAGAGGATGGCGCGCTTTGAGATGCTCGCCGCGAAGCTTAGGACAGCGGTGCTTGCGCGCCGCCTTGCGGTGGCGGCGAACGAACCGGCACGTTCCTGCTTTGCGTTCCTCGAAGCGTACTTCTCCAACTATGTGGAAGGGACCGAATTTGCGATCGAGGAGGCACGCGACATCGCACTCCAAGGGCGCATCGTCGAGCAGCGCCCGAAAGACTCCCACGATATCCTCGGGGTCTTTCGTCTCGGGCTTCAATCTCCCGGCCGCGATACCGTTCCTCCTTTCGGCGCGGATTTTCCGGTTGAGCTCGCAAGGCGCCACGCGCAAATGCTGGGAAAGCGCCCAGAGATCAATCCCGGTCAGTTCAAGCTCGAACCGAACCGGGCGGGCGAAACCTGGTTCGTCGATCCTCACATGGTGCGGGGCACGCTCATCGAGGGCTCCATGCTTGCGCGAAGCATCCCCGACGGGCTTGCCCGCGCCATTTATTACTCGTTCTTCGTAACGGAGGTGCACCCCTTTAATGACGGAAATGGACGGATCGCGAGGCTCGTGATGAATGCCGAGCTTTCACGCGTGGGCGAGGCGCGCATCATCATCCCCACGCTCTTTCATGAAGAGTACGTGGACTGCCAACGCCAGTTGTCGCGCCAGGACAATCCCAACGGCCTCATTCGCGCCCTCTCGCTCATGCAGCAATGGACCGTTGCTTTCGATTACGCGGACGTAAATGCGCTCATCGAAGCAGTCAGGCGCACCAACGCGCTTGAGCGCTCGCGTGTGCAGTACCGTCTCACCATGCCCGATGGCTCCCCGCTCACAAACGAGCAGGCGGCGTAGTCACGAAGGTCTAAACCTCGATTAAACATTAACAGGTTTTGGCGCCTTACTTGCGCTGAGACGCGAAACAAAACCGTCCTCGATTCTGTTCCGGCGCGGCGCCGATCGCCGCCCGGAGAGGCAGACGGCGCCGCTGGCGAAAAATCTGCCGGCTGTGGCGCAGTCCCTGGAAAATGGCGCCGTGGTGGTGTTCGAGGATGCGCGCATTGCCGATCGGCGGCGGGTGAGCGGATGAACACCGCTTCCACCGTCCAGAAGCTCTGGAATTACTGCAACGGCCTGCGCGACGATGGGATGGGTTATGGCGACTATGTTGAGCAGTTGACGTGCCTGCTGTACCGTTAGGCAGGAAGCCCCGCCTGCTCCAGCCTGAAGATTCATAGAACCGCTCAGCCCTGGTATCCCGCTGGGTAGAGAGCCAAAGGCGTTTCAGTCCGCGAGACCAGAGCCAATTAAGCATTTCGTCTGCAGACGCCGCCCGTATCCTCTTCCCTCATATCCGGGATCTACAAATAGCGCAAAGATATTTCCAGTCTCGGCATTCCCGATGGCAAATCCTTGTACGCGCCCGCCTACTTCGATGACCCACCCTCGACCTGTCACCTCGATGGCTTGAGCGACTTCCTCGTCAGTGATGACGCGCGAACTCAGTCGGTTCTCTTCGACCGCATGCCGAACTCGTTGAATCTCCGCGATGTCGGCACGCAGGCTTGCCGCAGGATCTCGTCCATTCGTGAGACCTAACGATTTCAGTTGCGTCGTGCGAGTGTCACCCAGCGCTACATCATTTGCAAAACCGCTGGCTCGAACACTCTTGTTGTGCTGCTCGCAGCTTTCTGTCCTATTGACTGCGCAACTTTTCCCGCAACCAGACCTTTATGAGCGATTGGTAAGGTCCTCAGTCCGCCGTGATC
>Ga0187846_10001090_pt1 | contig 15430 bp, 10 predicted proteins | sample TC_taG_FD_161473 | JGI IMG/M metagenome (GOLD analysis project Ga0187846, IMG submission 161473) | Biofilm microbial communities from the roof of an iron ore cave, State of Minas Gerais, Brazil - TC_06 Biofilm (v2) | ecosystem: Environmental > Terrestrial > Deep subsurface > Cave > Wall biofilm...
TGCGATACAAGACTGCTGGCTCCTCCCTCATCCAGCCAACGCAAACGTGTCGGTAAACCCCAAAATCGGTGCTGAGTGCTTCCCTTCATACCGGTGAAAACGACTCCCTTTGAAACCGGTGCCGACATTCAAACTGCCGAACTTGTGCCACGCAGAGTCATAAGCTTGCGAAATGCATTCGAAGCGTCCAAGTCCCACCCTGGAAGCTCTGACACTCGACCACCAGGTGTGCCAACTCCGCCGCGTCACAGTGATACACATCCAGCGGAATTAATCGTCGCTGAGCTGAGGTCTTTTCTACAGTCCCATCGAGGCGCCAATCATCAAGACCTTCTCTAGCGTTGTGTCTAATGGGTGAGCCATCGATCTGTCTCTACGGGAACCGAAGCGAACGACTTTCAGATGTCAATTCGCCAGTTCCGCCTGACAAGCGGACTTTAACCATTGGCGAGCGCGGCTTTGGAATCGGTTCCGGAGTCGGAGCGTCCTTCCCAATCTCCAACGGCTGCACCACCATTCTCAGCGCCCAACTCACCTCCAGCCTTGCTGGTCAACTTCCAACCAATCGTGACCGGCGTATTCATCGTATACTTCACTGGTCTGTTGAGACTGAAATAGGTAGAAGCCTCGAAGAAGCGCAGACACCGATATGGTCTTACGATTTAACGAAGCCGCCACTTGCTACTTACTCCCGTAAGTCGGGAACCCCCGGGCGCACGTCCCACAGGAGCCTCGAACCGTTCACTGGCTACCGCTCGATCACAAAGAACGCAAGGTCCAAAGGTTGAAGCAATCGGGTGGCGCCGGACCACTTGGCGGTATCGCACTCGCTCGTCCTTACAAGCTGTCCGGCAGAATTGTAGTACTCGACTCGATAGGCTTTCGCCGGTGACAGCCACAAGCCGAGATCACTCTCCACGGTGACATACTGAGGTTCAGGATGATCGTTCAGCACGATGTCCAGGAGTTTGTCTTGCCACTGGTAGCCCCCGAACAAATGCCGTCGCGGGTGCGGCCAGCACTGAGTCTCCGAGGAAAGTCCCATCCACAAGGAATGACAGTAACTGCTTTCTCAGCGGGGCCACCTGTTTGAGCGCCTCGGCCAATGCTGGTTTTTCGCTAATGAGCGCCGAACCGTCCATTTGGTCAGGCTTCCTTGGCAACAAATTGAGGTACAGGTTGTCGGCAAATGCTTTCTTGACGAGCAACGGCGACTCCATAATGTTGCAATTCAGGCGCCGCACTCGCAGCACGTTAATAATCGGGGCTGCGTCCACATAACCGATGGTGTTCCAAGTGGAGTCGGCCACCGCTCCGTCGTGCTCGAGACTGTCCGTGGATGGCGACTCGGCAAAGAAAGTCGATTCAGGATCCTTGGCTCGCGCCATGCTTCGGACCTTTTCCAGCATTGTTAATCAGCGCAGGCTTTTGGCCACCCTTGCTCACGCTGTCAAAGGTGTCCCAGCTAAACGAGACCACGCCACGGTCGATCCAATCCTTCAAGGCTGCAAGCACATCCTGCTGCCACACGGTGTTCTTGGCATCGACCAGCAAACACATCCCGACTTTGGTGTAACCGGGGCGGAAAAGTGGAATTAGCTCGGAGTGAAACGTCCAATCATCACCAACGTTGGCGGGAAAGTGCCTAGCCTCATACCGTGCCCGATAGGCAGTCCACACCGGTTGTACCGTCAGGTGCGGCACGACGTCCACGCCCATCGCATGGGTTTTTCGCACCGCTTCGAAAAACTCATCGGGCGTCCCCAGTTGCGGGCGCAACGGGATCGGCAATGGCGGATCAAACCCACTGTATTCCCAAACGTCCACAACGTTGATCCCATGAGCCAAAGCATCCTGGGCCACGCGGGGAATGCCGGAAAACCTATAGTAGGCCTTGGTCGGCTCAGTCTCGAGTTCCTCGGTCATCATAATGGTCTCGAACCCTAACCCCTCCCGGACGCGGCGGGGTATTTCGCGCGGCGGGCAGACCTGCCGCACGTAATTGCGGAACACTTCAATGCCCTTGGCCCACCCGCCCCTATGAGGGGTGAGCCAGAATTCGCCGCTCTCCCAGGTCTGTCCGGGCGCAACCATGGGGCGATGCTCCCAAACCAACCGAAGACTCATCGGATCTGCTTCGTGACGGTCGGTGCGGACTCCAGGGCGATCCTCCGTCTCCCATTTTTTCTGGAATACGCTCAACCCCCCGCGCAGGCTTCCGTAGTCTAGCCAGCGTAGCGCGTTCGCCCTGCCATATCCGCCCGCAGGGTAGTCCTTCCAACCAATAGCTTGATAGCTGTAAAAACCTTCCGCGGAAGGATACAGCGATTCGTTGAAAGGGTCGACCACGCCGGCCGCGAACCTCAATTTCGTTTGCTCAATCCCAGCGACAGGTTTGAGCCCAGCGAAATCAGGAAAGCGGACCTGCCGAATGGGGGCGCCGGACCGATTCTCAATCCGGCAGGTCATGATCACGGAACGTCCATCGTCCGCAGCGCGAATGCCCACCCGCGCCTTGATCTTGCCTGAAGGCAAGGCGTAATTCGTGCGGCTCGGTCCCAGAGAATCCCAGACAATCGTCAGCCCGTTCGAGTCTTTGGTGATTTCCGCTTTGGAGAAGCGGGAGGCCAAGCGAAGCGGTGGAAACGCCTTTATAGGGTAGGCGACATCCAACATGCTTGCATTCTGAGGTTCAGCCTTCAAAATCGTGCCGACAGCGGGAAAGGCCAGCTCGACCAGACTTCCGGTCGTTTCATCGATCGCCAAGTCCAGCCCATTGAGCCGCACCTTGATCGGCCGCGGCCCTGCAGCGCAGACATTAGCAGCCAATCCCGCAAGGTAAGCCAGATATGCCAATCGTCTCATCTATTAAGCGTCCTCCTTTCAGCTAGCCTGCTGACATGCGTCTGCCCAGCCAGGCAGAATGAGTGATGCGGGAGTCTCCCGGGCGGCGCGCTGGAGGCAATGCCGAACGACTGATTCAACGCAACAGGGCCTTGAAAGTCGCGGATGGGCGCTTTGGCACTCAGAAAGACGCGCCGACTGGTACTGTGCGGCCGCCCACGCCGCAGATACGTCGCTATGGCTTGCCGAACTTCCGCCGGCAAGGGTAGGTCGCTGCGCTGACCAGTTTTGCCGCGCTCAACTGTCCAGCGTTCCAGTCAATCTCATCGAGCTCGCTCGATCACAAAGAACGTAAGGTCCAAAGGTTGAAGCAATCGGGTAGCGCCGGACCACTTGGCGGTATCGCACTCGCTCGTCCTTACAAGCTGGCCGGCAGAATTGTAGTACTCGACTCGACAAGCTTCTGCCGGGGACAACCACAAGCCAAGATCACTCTCCACGGTGACAGACTGAGGTTCAGGATGATCGTTCAGCACGATGACCAGGAGTTTGTCCTGCCACTGATAACCCCGAACAAAGGCCCTCGTGGGTTCGGCAAGTACGGAATCTCCAACGGAGATTCCGTCTACAAAAAACGGCAGGAACTGTTTTCTCAGAGCCGACACCTCCTTCAGCGCCGCCGCCAACGCTGGTTTTTCGCTAATGAGGGCTGAACCATCGGATTCGTCAGGTTTTGTCGGAATTACGTTCAGGTACATGTTGTCAGCAAACGCTTTCTTAACTAGCAACGGCGACTCCATAATGTTGCAATTCACTCGTGGCGCTCGCAGCACATTGGTAATCGGTGCCGCCTCGACGTAACCGACTGAGTTCCATGTGGCATCGGCGACCGCGCCGTCGTGCTCGAGACTGTCCGGGGAAGTCGACTCGGCAAAAAAGGTAGAGTCAGGATTTTTGGCGCGCGCCATCGCCCGCACCTTTTCGAGCAGCGTCAATAGCGGTCTTTGGCCGCCTTCGCTCCTACTGTCAAAGGTATCCCAGCTAAATGAAACTACGCCACGGTCGATCCAGTCCTTCAACGCTGACAGCACATCCCCCTGCCAAACCGCATTGTTGGGATCCACCATGGAAAGCAGCCCGGGCTTTGTGTAGCCGGGACGGAAACGGGGGACAAACTCGGAGTGATACGTCCAGTCATCGTTGCCGGGATAGGGCGGGGCATCATAGCGCGCAGCATAGGCGTTGTAGACCGGTTCAATCGTCAAGTGCGGCACCACGTCTACGCCCATGGCATGGGTTTTTCGTACCGCTTCGAAAAACTCCTCCGGGGTGCCCAATTGCGGGCGCAAGGGGATCGGCAAGGGCGGCTCAAAGCTGCTAATTTCCCACAAGTCGACGACGTTGATCCCATGAGCCAACGCATGCTGGGCCACGCGGGGAATGTCCGAGAACCTAAAGTACGCCTTGCCCGGGTCTGTCTCATATTCTTCGGTCATCCAAACGCTCTGAAATCCCAAGCCCTCTCGAATGCGACGCGGCATCTCGCGCGGTGGGCAGACTTGCCGCACGTAATTGCGAAACACCTCGATGCCCTTGGCCCAGCCGCCCCGGTGCGGGGTGAGCCAGAACTCGCCACTCTCCCAGATTTGACCCGGCGCGATCGTGGGCCGATGCTCCCAGACCAGGCGCAGACTCATTGGGTCGGCTAAGCGGCGATCGGTACGGATCCCGGGGCGATCCTCCGTATCCCATTTCTTCTGGAACATGCTCAAACCACCGCGCAGGCTGCCGTAATCTAGCCAGCGCAGTGCATTGCTATTGTAATACCCGCCCGCAGGATAATTCTTCCAGCCAATCTGAGAATACGAGTAGAAACCCTCTTCGGCTGGTTGCATCGGTTCGTTGAAAGGCTCGACCACACCCCGCGCAAACCTCAACTTCGTCTGTTCGATTCCGTCGAAGGGCTTGAGTCCGGCGAGGTCAGGAAACAGAACTTGTGGAATGGCCGCGCCCGATTGATTCTCAATCCGGCAAGTCATAATCACCGAACGCCCATCGTCTGCAGCGCGAATGTTCACGCGCACCTTGACTTTGCCCGAAGGCAAGGCAAAATTCGTACGGCTCGGTCCTAGAGAATCCCAGGTAATCGTCAGCCCGTTGGCTTGTTTGGTGACCGTCGCTTTCGAGAAGCGGGAGGCCAAGCGGAGCGGTGGAAACGCCTTTATAGGGTAGGCGACATCCAGCATGCTTGCATTCTGAGGTTCAGCCTTCAAAATCGTGCCGATAGCGGGAAAGGCCAGCTCGACCAGACTTCCAGTCGCTTCGTCGATCGCCAAGTCCAGGCCATTGAGCCGCACCGTGGTCGGTCGGGGCCCTGCAGCCCAAGCATTGGCGGCCAAGACCGCAAGGCAAACCAGATAAGCCAATCGTCGCATCTATTAATCGTCCTCCTTCAGCTACCTGCTGACATGCTTCTGCCCAAGCAGGCAGAATGAGTCATAGGGATCTTTTCGAAGGAAATTGACCATGCCGTTTCGAATGTCAATTTCAAACACAGTCGCCACGTCTGACGCCTGTGGATGGTTGGTCGGCAATACGAGACTACCATATCGAGTTATATCCTGCACCGAATTGATGCAGGTCAAATGGGAGCGCCCACATCAAGTTGCAACTGAAGAGAAAGAGCCCGAACCTAGCGCCGCTGTGAAGCCCACAGCCTTCATTCCGCTGCTCACCATGGCGTCTGTTTGTGCCCGGATCACCGCATCGCTGACCTGACAGGCGAAGTGATTCCAGGAACCCCAGCCCATGGGGGGAGTACGCGCCAAATCACTTTGCTCTGCGGCTGCTCTGGATAGCATTGTTAATAAGACAAGCGCGATTGCCAAAATCGTGCGCTGATTAGCCACCGGCATTCGTCTCCTTTGGAGGTGAATACCCAGGGGAGTTACCATTCTTGCGGTTACCGCAAACGGGAAGGACACAATCTCCCGCGTGAGGCTTATAGACACAGCCCCTTGTGACCTGAACCTAATAGTCTCACCTGACGATTCGATTAAGGAGATTAGGTGCCAGGAGAAATCCTTAATCATCCGTTTGAGGCCATTGGTCGTGGTTCTCTAAACCTACGATGGACGCCGAATGTACCAGCGCGTGCCGGATATGTCCCGGAGGACTACTGAATGCCGCGGGCCACCAGATCGTCTTCGCGTTGGGTGCCGAATTACCCCTTATTGCACAGAAAGACCGTGGCCTGATCGGTTTCGTTTTATATGCATTCAGTATCTCGTGGCTATGGTTAACCTGCTCGAAACTGTATAACAATGAAGCGAGGCAGTCTACATCACCGATTGAATAAATTCCTGCCTCCCCGATCGGTATCGCCGGCCAGAAAGTGTTCAACCTGCTGAACAAATATGCCGAAACCACCGGAATCCCCTTGACAATCCAAACTCTTTGCGATAACGAAAGAGTCGCGTCGTGGTTGAGCGCCTTACTTGAAGACTTCCCGCGTGTGTTGGGTGCTGGAGAATTGAGGGTGTGAGGGAACGCACGTCTCGTTGCTGCTCGGTGGGCGTATTGCTCCGGAGGACGAAAATGATTGCTCGACGGCACTTGCTATTTCTTTTCGGACTTGCTGTTGCTTTGACTGTAACCACGGCGCTCCAAGCCCAGTTAAACCGCAGCACTATCGAGGGGATTGTGACTGACCCTCAAGGGGCGGTGGTGCCCGGCGTCGACGTGAACATCACTAACATGGATACGAATGTCTCATCGCCGACGAAAACAGACGCCGCGGGCTATTATCGAGTGGTTGGCCTGGTCCCCGGAAGGTATCACGTTCAGTTCACTGAGAGTGGATTTCGACCCCTGGAGATCACAGGAATGGAGTTGACCGCCGGAATAGTTAGCCGCGCGGATGCCCAGTTGAAGCTCGGACAGACCCAGCAAACCGTGGAAGTGAAGGCCGCTTCCCCGCTGCTTCAGGTTGATGCATCGAACTTCAGCACCACCCTGGAACGCCACACCATCGAAGACATACCTTTGCAAGGGCGGGATGTGATGCAACTGGTTTTCCTCATTCCAGGCGTTAACAGCGTCGCCGGGCCGCCGGGCAGCAATTTCGGGTTTAACAGCCAGTTTGGAACTTTCCCCGACCCAAACAACGTCACAGGCTCGCAATTATCTGTTAATGGGGGCGAGCCCGGGTTTAATGCCTTCTATCTGGACGGCAATTTGAATCTCTCGAGCTTTGCGGAGAACGCCGCGCTGGTTCCTGCCCCCGATGCAGTCGGGCAATTTCAAGTGATCAATAATGCTTTCGCAGCCGAGTACAGCCGGACGGGCGGCGCTGTCTTTAACACGGTCTTGAAATCAGGCACGAACCAGTTGCATGGGGATGTCTACGAATATCTCCAGAATAGCGCGCTTAACGCCCGCAACCCTTTTACGTCGATCAGCTCTCAGGGTCAGATTATCCCGCAGAACGTGCTCCACTATAACGATTTCGGTGGATCGGTGGGCGGGCCGGTGGTCCTTCCAAAAATCTATAACGGCAGGGATAAGACTTTCTTCTTTTTCTCGTGGGATGCGCGCGTCCTTCATCTGCTCGGTAATTCGACCTTTACCGTTCCAACTCCGTTGATGCGTCAAGGCGACTTTAGCGAAGATCCTAACACCGCTCCGTATGGACTGTGGGACCCCTTCAGTACCTTGGGCCCGGCGGGCGATGGCACCTTCGCACGGTCGGCGTTTGGCACTCCGATTACTCCCGGCGGATGTACCGGGGCGATCATCCCAAACCCGAGCAATCCGGGGACAACCACCACGTTCAACCCCTCGAGTGCGACTTGCAACTTTGCCACCAGTATTCCGAAGAACCGGCTTGACCCGGTAGCCATGGCGTTCATGAATTCATTCCCTGCGCCGAACTTTCTGAGCCCGTTGAGCAGTTGCTCGCTGGCTACCGGAGGACCATACCGCGTTTGCAGTAATTACCTCGGTCCGGTTGGAACCAGCCAGGTGCTTCAGAACATCTCGATTAAGATCGACCACAATTGGAGCGCCAAGAGCCGTTACTTCTTTGAATGGCTATACAACCCAACCCGTTACCGTGAATATGCCGTGCCGTGGACAGGCATGACTTATCCGGGCGGCGGATTCGGGTCGTCGGTTCCGTTGGATGTGCACAACCAGATCTTCGGTTTGGGCAACACGTACGCGTTTAAGCCGACTCTGATAAACGAGTTCCACTATAACTTCAGCCGACAGTTTAATAATACTGAAGCTCCGACGATATCGACGTGGACGCAGTACGGGGCGCTGAAGCAAGTCGAGCAGCTCCTGGCTCCCGTGCAGATTCCCTCTAACGGGTTTTATCCCACACCCAGTGTTTCCATTTCTGGACCTGAGGGTGGTTCGATGTCTTTCGGCATTCCGTCGTACCAGAATGCCAATGTCATGTCGGAGGCACACACGATTCTGGATAACCTGGCCCAAGTTATCGGAAGGCACACGATAAAGGCCGGTTTTATCTATCGGCTGGACCATGCCGCCTGGGAAGCCAACCAGCCCACCGGGCTTGGGTTCTTTGGCGCAATCACCACGAACACCCTGACGGGCTTAGGTGGGGGGGCAGGACTGGCACAGTTCTTGCAGGGAGCCGTTGGGGCGAGCACTTCCCAGAATTACACCGGCATCTTTTACGGTAATTACGAGCGTTGGTCGTATTGGGGGTTCTACGGTCAGGATGACTTCCGCGTGACTCCTAACTTCACCCTGAACATCGGCCTTCGCGAGGACCTATATGGTTGGGTGACGACGCGATATCACCCGCAGTCTAACTTCTGCTCTGGCTGCATCAATCCGCTCACCGGGCTGCCGGGCCAAGTCATCTATGACACTACACCGAGTTGGCCCACCGGCAGGGGCGGCCCTATGTTCCCCTCTGACAAAAACAATTTCGCGCCACGAATTAACTTTTCCTGGACACCTTTCGGCGGGCGTAAGACAGTCGTCCGTGGCGGGTACGATATCTTCACGAGCAACGCCACCGATATAGGTTCCGCGCCAGGTCAGTTTAACGCGCCGGGCTGGCAAAATACGACCCCATGGTCGAAGAGCTTTTACCCGAGCCAATGCGCGAACTTCTTCACCCAATGTGTAGCTTGGCCGTTAAGCGATACGACCACGAACAAAGCCCTTTTAACCTTCCCACCGCTGACCAGTGCAACCCTTCCAGCCCAGCAAAAAAGTCCGCTGTTAGGGACAGTGCAGAGTGGTGACTACCAGAGACCCACCCGCGATCCGATGATCCAAACCTGGACCCTCGAAGTCCAACATGAGCTGCCTGGAAACATGATGCTGAGTGTGGGATATGTGGGTACTCACGGCACACATCTGTTTGGCGAAGCATTTAGAAACCTTGACTACGTTCCTACAGCGGATCTGATCCAATACAAGACGGCTATTAATGCCGTTATCCCCATCACGCAGGTCTTCTCGTCGCCGATCACCGTCTCTGCCCTTCAGAATACCTATGGAAGTGCTGATCTGCCTCGGAGCATACTTGTATCACATTACCCGGCTTTTGCCGGGGCATACGTGAGGGCGTTCGATGCTACAAACGTCTATCACGGGCTGAACTTTAATGTTCAGAAGCGGTTTTCTCATGGTTTGGTCTTTAACGTCGCTTACACAGTCTCCAAGAACATCACGAGCGCGCTAATCGCCAATTCGGGCAACTTTCTGGTTGATTCAATCCACACGAGTGGGCCGGGCGGGCGGGCCAACTTCACGTCGAACAGCAGCTTCTCTGCCGCAGCTACCAGTAGCTTCTCCATATGGTACCAGAATCCCGATGACCGGAAGGATCGGATGATCGCCCCGGCCGATGTCCCCCAGATGCTCAACGTGTTTGCATCGTATGAATTGCCCATAGGGGCTGGCAAGGCCTTGCTGAACCGAGGGGGAATTGTGAACGGTGTTCTCGGCGGATGGAAGTTAAGCGGTAATTTTAACGCTGAGAGCGGAGTCCCGCTGGCCATTACTTGTCCCGCGGATCAATTGACGACCCGATGCGACCTGGTCGGCAACCCGAAGGCCGTATCTGGAGGTCAGACGCAGAACCACTGGATTAACCCAGCCGCCTTTCAACCTCCTTTCGGCAGCGATCAAAGCTTCTGGGCCAGCTACGATCCCAACGACCCCCGAGCATACCTCTTTGGCACTGCAGGTCCCACGCTTTCCTCCATTCGCTCGCCAGGCTTCTGGGGCCTGAACTCGGCGCTCTTCAAGGACTTCGCAATCACAGAAAGCAAGCGATTCGAATTCAGGTGGGAAGTCTTCAACACGCTGAATCACCAGAATCTAGGCCTGCCGAATACCGGCTTCTGCTTGCCGCCCGGTCCGGACGGTGTGACCGACCTCGTTCACCAGGCGGGCTGCCAATTTGGGCGGATCACGAATGTGCAAACCGACCCCAGGACGATGGAATTCTCACTGAAGTTTTTGTGGTAGTTGTTTCAACTCCTTCGCTCGCTTGACCGGTAATTAAGCTGGAGATGAGGGGCGGGTTAAGCGCTAGTGTATTTGACCAAGTGAGTGCGTAGGCAAAGGTGTGCAATCTGCCTCGGCCCTTTCTTCGACCTTCTTGGATGGGCGCTATTCTGCTTTTAACCTAATCTCGTAACAAAACTGGCGGCCAGGATGAGAGGGCGATGGTGGATCGCCCCTCTGGTTCCGGTTGCTGGGCCGGCACAGCCAGGGCAGATTTGCCAAAACACAGCCACTGAAACCAGATCTCATTTTGAGGAGTGCATGCAGCTTTTCGAGCCAGATAGAGGGGTGAACTATGGCAAGGAATGAAGAAGGCGTCCCAAGCGGTGCAACACTAAGCCGGCGGGAGCTGCTGAGAGGAGGCGCGGGGCTGGCACTGACTCCGTTCGCTCCCGGCGTTTCCTCGACAAGTCGCGGGGCTGGCGAGCAACGCAAGAAAGTTCGGATCGGCTTGGTAGGGGTAGGACACCGCGGCACGGGACATCTGCGGACATTGCTGACGGTTGGGGATGTCGAGATCAATGCTATTGCCGACATTACGCCGGGCAATTTGGCGCACGCTCAGGACTTAGTCGAACAGAAGGGAGGGAGTCGGCCTGAGGGCTATGGGGCAGGTCCGGAGGATTTCAAGAAACTCGTGCTGCGCGAGGATATTGATGCGGTGATTGCCGCTACGCCCTGGAAGTGGCATACACCGGTTGCCGTGGCGGCCATGAAAGCGGGAAAGTACGCCGGGATTGAGGTGCCGGTGGCTACGACGGTGGAGGAGTGCTGGGAATTAGTGAACACTTCAGAAGCCACGGGTGTTCCTTGTATGATGCTTGAAAACACTTGCTACTTCCGGGAAATGCTGATGGTCCTGAACATGGTCCGCCAAGGAATCCTCGGTGAACTCATTCACTGCTCTGCCGGTTATCAGCACGACTGTCGAGCGCTGAGCTTCGACGAGCATGGAGAGTTCAGCGACACAAAGTTCGCCCCGTCCGAAGGTGGGGCGGGTTACCAATTGTGGTCTACGGTTTACGCCGCGCGTTATAATGGCAACCTTTATCCAACGCACCCCGTAGGCCCCATCGCTCAGTATATGAACATCAATCGGGGTAATCGCTTTGCGCATCTCGTCTCGATGAGCAGTCAGGCACTGGGCCTGAACTTGTGGATCCGGGAAAAGTTTGGAGCAGACCATCCGAATGCGCGCCGCCCATTCGTCCAGGGCGATGTTAACACAACTCTCATCAAGACCCACAACGGCGGCACGATCTGTCTCTACTTCGACGACCAATCCCCGCGACCTTACGATTTAGCCTTTCGGGTTCAAGGCACCAAGGGCATCTACATGATGACTCGGGATTCCATCTATATCGAGGGCGAAGGGAAGAATGATGTATGGGCTAATTTTGAAGAATCCTACCAACGGTTCGATCATCCCCTGTGGAAGAAATTGGCGACAGCCGCCGAAGGCTACGGACACAACGGCTCGGACTACCTGACGTTGACCAAATTCATCCAGTCAGTGCGGGAGCGAACGGTACCGGAGCAGGATGTTTACGACGCCGCGAGCTGGAGCGTGATCATGCCGCTTTCACTGGACTCGGTCGCGCGAGGGAGCACCCCGGTCGAATTCCCAGACTTCACGCGAGGCAAATGGAAGTCACGCCCGCCACTCCCCATTGTCTCCGACTGAATGCTGCCAAGGCGGATCCCTGATGCGCAAGCAAGGTCGATGGAGCAAGCCGGATAAGCCATCGCGGGGCAATATTCTTTGCGACCTGGTAGGAATTCTCCTTCTTCTAATCTGCTTAGTCTCTGTCATCACCGCCGCAAGTAATGGGAGCCGTGGCGAAGATGGCGCCAACACGATCCAGGTGAAGGAAGACGCGAGCGAAATACGCATTGCGACCTCCGCCCTTGAGGCTGTTGTCCGCAAATCAGGATATGTGAGCGGTGTGTCTGCCGGAACATTTCTGGACAAGAAGACAGGCTTTCGGGACGCCGGCTTCGGTCTGGATATCGTCGACCAGCCCTTGGAGTTCGGGAGCGACGCATCGTACCGTGTGCGACTAAACCCTGATCTCTACTACGATTTCAATGACCTGATCCATGGAAAGATCGCAAAAAGGTGGATCGAGGGTCCTCAGGTATGTACAGAAGCCAAGGAGCTTCACCCCGAGATCATCAGAGGCAAAGATTTCGTCGCCGTCAAAATGAATTTCCGGTACTACCAGGCTGCGCCGGATATGAAGCCGGGTTCGGAGTGGTCACAAACGATCGTATTTCCTGAGGGGAAGCGGTACTTCTTCTCGACCGATACGCTGAAGACCGCCAATTCAGGCAAAGACATCGCTCTGCGCATCGATATGCCCGGTCACATCAAGCACCATCACGGCGACACGTTCAGCGAAGTATACCTAAGTTATTACGGCAGAATTCCTTCGAGAGAATTCTTCACTGACTTTGCTCCGGACCAGAAGTTTATTTATGACCGTGCAGATGGGAAGAGCCCACAACGCTTCATCCGTGCGTACCGCCCCCGGGATGTCAAGACGGGTCGCAGCAGTCCTTGGCTTGCAGGAATGACCCTCGATCTGGGGGTGGTTTCTCAGGCTTGGTGCCACGAGCGCGGATACGTTTGTATGATCGAGGAGTTCGGTGGAAGACCGGTGAGGCAGGGTGATTCCTTCGGCGCCGCGTTTATTGTCGGATATTTCGATTCGATCGAAGAGATGAATGAAGTCTACGATACCTACAAGGGTTGTGACGGGCTGCAAGTGAGCTCGGAAGGCTGGAGGCTCGTTAAATCAAGAAGGGGCCATTGAGGGGCAGGCGCCAGCTGTCCTGTCCCGGCTAATTCTTCAAAACAACTACCCTCAGCCCCTACCGTCTGCGACTGCGGGATCAGACCTTACTCCGAGCGAAGCAAAGCAGCAGGTTGTTGGCAAGTCGGAGGAGCAGCTTTACCATGCCCGCCTCTCTAAGGTGGGGGCCAGGGGGTGGTGAGCGGCCGAAACCACTGTCAATAAATAGATGGGATGTGACACTAGCTCGACTCCCGACCCGATGGGACATCGTTCCGCCAGTGAATGGCGAGATTTCTCGGGAAGGAGCTTTTAACAATGAGGCGAAGAGAATGGCAGTGGGCCGTCGCCCTCGTTGTCTTCATGGCAGCGACTTTGTGCACAGCTCAAACGACCGAGAAAACTACCGCCAAGGAAAGCGAAGCAGAATTTCTGAATCGTACCGCTTGGTGGCGCGAAGCTAAATTTGGCATGTTTATTCATTGGGGTCTTTACGCGGTGCCGGCTGATTCAACGGACCTTCAGGCAAAGAAGGGAGCCGGGGAATGGTACATGTTCAATAAGCAGGTGCAAGTGAAAGACTACGAGAAGCTGGCCGGCCAGTTCAATCCGGTCAAATTCGACGCCAGAACGTGGATCAAAACTGCCAAGCAGACCGGCATGAAGTATCTGATCATAACCACGAAGCATCACGATGGCTTCTGTTTGTACGACACGCGACTCACAGATTACTGCGTCACCAAGGCGACTCCGTGGAAGCACAATCCCATGAAAGACCTCGCGGCCGAGTGCCGCAGCCAAGGAATCAAATTGTGTTTCTACTATTCCATTATGGACTGGCACCATCCGGACTACCTGCCACGGCGACCCTGGGATAAACGCCCGGAGGATGGCGCGAATTTGGATCGGTATCTCGATGAGTACATGAAGGGCCAGTTGAGCGAGCTTCTGAGGAATTACGGGCCCATTGGGATCCTGTGGTGGGACGGCGCTTGGGAGCACACGGCCCAGGAATTGCACTCCCACGACGTGAACTCTTTCGTCCGGTCATTGCAGCCCGCTATCCTTATTAACCCCCTGAATAAATTACCGGAAGACTACATGATGGTCGAGCGAGCCATCCCGACCAATGGTTTCCCAGGGGGGCGTCCCTGGGAGACCGATATGACCATTAATGACACTTGGGGATACGCGAAGAACGATATGAACTGGAAGTCCGCTAAGACCCTTGCCCGGCAGCTTATCGATGTTGTCAGTAAAGGAGGAAATTATGTGCTCAACGTCGGTCCGACGGCCGACGGGCTGTTTCCCGAGGCCATCAATGAGCGCTTGGCTCAGATTGGGGCATGGATGAGGATAAACGGCGAGAGCATTTATGGCACCACCGGCAGCCCGTTCCGCAAGCTTTCTTTTGACGGCCGCTGCACGGCCAAGGGCGACACACTCTATCTTGAAGTCTTCAACTGGCCTCCCGGCGGGCTGGTCATCCGCGACTTGCTCACGCCAGTGCGGAGTGCGCGGGCGCTGGAGGGTGGCGAGGAGTTGGCGACCGAGGTGGAGGAGCAAGACGGATTCAAGGTTCTGCACATCAGAAAGCCGCCAAGGTTCGACCCAATTGCGACGGTCGTCAAGTTGGAACTGGCGGGTCCGCCGCGGGTGGCCGAATCCAATCTGGCGTTAGAGGCTGGGCCTTTACCTGCTCCGCAGGAGTTTTACGAGGCACCGAAAATCGGCCTGACCGAGTCCAAGCTGGCGGCCGAGGCCAAAACGAAGGGAACTTATGTTCTGCCAGCCGTCTACGCCGAGATCCACGGGCGGGCGGCGATGTACGATTTCTGGTGGCCGGAGCAAGATTATATCGGATACTGGACCGATCCCGGAGACTCTGTGAGCTGGCTGATTAATGTGGCGCGGACAGGGCGTTACCGGGTCGAAATCTCCTATGCCTGTCTGGCGGTGAACGCGGGTAGCCGGTTTAGGGTGGACTTGGGAAAGGGTGCGGAAGTATCCGGCACAGTGAAGGCGACCCAACCTGGAAAGGATTTTGTGGCGGCCGGGACGAGCACCGACTTCCGAACCGATACGCTGGGTGAGCTGACACTGTCCCCGGGATTACAAACGCTGTCGGTACGCATTACGGCCTTGGCGCACGGTAACGCGATGAACTTGCACGAGGTTCGACTAACCCCTGTTCACTGAAGCGCTGCAAGTGTTCGGCGGCGCTTTCAAGGCCT
>Ga0187846_10001091_pt1 | contig 15410 bp, 10 predicted proteins | sample TC_taG_FD_161473 | JGI IMG/M metagenome (GOLD analysis project Ga0187846, IMG submission 161473) | Biofilm microbial communities from the roof of an iron ore cave, State of Minas Gerais, Brazil - TC_06 Biofilm (v2) | ecosystem: Environmental > Terrestrial > Deep subsurface > Cave > Wall biofilm...
GGTCAATGGGAGGGATACAGGATTAGAAACAGTATCACCGTGATGGGCCAGGATGCCCCCGTCATTGATGCGCAGGGAGGGATGGCGCTTCTTAGCTGGGGCTTGAGCCGTGGGGTATTCGAACGCCTGTTCGTTCAACTGTTTTCTTTTCTTGACTTGCCGTTGAATATCTGATACACTAGCAACCATGAAAACGGTGATCTCCGCCAAGCTCAAACTGCTCGCGACGCCCGAACAGTTTCAGGCATTGCGTGCCACGCAACTCGCCTACCGTGACTCGCTGAATTACGTGAGCCGCTATGCTTTCGCGCATGGCAAAATGAGCAACAGAGTTGCTTTGCAAAAGGGAACCTATGCTGAGATCCGCGCCCGCTTTCATCTGCCGTCTCAGATGGCGTGTTCCGTCCCCAGGCAAGTAGGAGCCTCCTACAAAACCCTGTGGACAAAAGCCAGGCAGAATGCAGCACAGCGCAGAACTGGCATCACCAAGAAGCGCTACAAGGGACTCGATCAAGCTCCCAAGTATGTCTCTCCCACCTTGACCTATCAACACCGCAAGGACTACAGTTTCAAGCGTGAGCAGCGCGTGAGCATCTTGACGCTTGCTGGCCGCGCGGTCATCCCCTACACGGGCTACGATCAGCATGTCGCTCTCATTCAGCAAGGTGCCCAGATCGGAGCCGCAAAGTTGTGGTTTGACAAACCCAACAAGCGCTTCTACTTGCTGGTTGGGCTTGAGATTGAGACACCTGATCCCACTCCCCAAACCCAGACCAGTGTGACAGGCGTGGATGTAGGTGTCCGCTACCTGGCAGTCACCTCGACCACCAAAGGGGATTGTTCCTTCCATCCCGGCAGAGCAGTCGTTGCCAAAGCCAACCACTATGCGAGACTGCGAAAGCGTCTGCAACAGAAAGGCACTCGTCCCGCTACCCGGCGACTCATTGCCATCAGTGGACGAGAGAGACGGTTGAAGCAAGACGCCAATCATGTCGTCTCCAAACGCATCGTAAACCGGCATCCTCACAGCCTCATTGGGCTGGAGCAGTTGACAGGTATTCGCGAGCGAACCAGGCGCAAAAAAGGCAAGCAAGCGACGAAGAAGCAACGCAAAGCCAACGCTGCCTACTCTCACTGGTCGTTTGCTGAGTTGCAAGGCATGATCGCCTATAAAGCGCTCTTGCATGGATCGATGGCACTCAAGATAGACGCCCATTACACCAGCAAAGCTTGCCCGGTGTGTGGTCATACCTGTGATGCCAATCGTCCTCATAAAGGCTTGCTCTTCGTCTGTCAGCAGTGCCGGTACACGCTCCATGCGGATCTGGTTGGTGCTCGGAATATCGCGCTGCGAACGTTGCTGGCTCGGCAAGACTGGGCCAGCACGGGTACGTTGTCAATGTGCCCTGATGGGTCGTCCGATGAAGCCAAAGCGGCACGCCTCTCCAGGTATGCCGAATTGCGGTGGAGGCCAGACCCAAGCCCCCAGGCTTCTGCCGGGGGTAATTGACCCTCTATAAAAAGGTGGTCGTGACGACAGCTTCAGCTATATAACATATAAAGGGGAAGGAAACCGACAACAATGGTAATAGCGAGGCTCTTGAGCAACCTCACTAGTGGAGAAAGCGCATTAGGACAGGCTGAAACTGTCGTCATTTTGTTAGGGGTGACATTGATCGTAGCGCTGACATCCCGTCGTTTACACCTGCCTTACACATTGCTACTGGTGCTTGTTGGTCTCGTGATTGGGATACTGCCAATTTTTATCGAAATACACCTCGAACCCAACCTTGTCATGTTTCTTTTTCTTCCTGCGCTTCTTTTTGAGGGAGCGTGGAATGTTGAAATCGACCAGCTCATTGCAGATTGGCTCCCAGTGTTTTTACTTTCCGTTCCTGGCCTTGTGCTTTCATTAGTGCTTGTGGCGGCTGCGATGCATTGGGGCGTCGGCTTCCCCTGGCTACTCGCGCTACTTCTTGGAGCAATGGTCTCCCCGACTGATCCCGTGGCAGTCATATCTTTGCTACGCCAGCTTGGTATGGCTGATCGCTTGCGAACTATCGTGGAGGGAGAAAGCTTATTCAACGATGGTGTTGGCGCCGCAGCCTTCCAGCTTGTCTTATTATTGTTGCTTGCTTCTCTGGGGCAGACCGCAGCAACCAGTGATACCTCTGCCTGGATGACCACTCTTAATGCTCTCTGGCTGATGTTTGGTGGTCTGGCGCTTGGTCTTGTTATAGGATGGATCTTTGCTCGATTCTTACGCCGTGTTGATGAGCGATTGATTGAAATTACTGTGACTTTCTGTGTGGCCTACGGAGTTTATATCCTGGGAATCGTTATTCAGACTTCAGGCTTACTTGCGGTAGTCGGAGCTGGACTGGTTATGGGCAGCTACGGGCGCCGCATCGGTATGTCAGAGCATACACGGGAAGGGGCTGACACTGTCTGGGAGTTCATCGCGTATCTTGCCAACTCATTTCTCTTTCTCCTGGTAGGTATTGAAATTGGAGAAGCAAGCTTTTTACACTCGCTCCCCAGTATTTTGTGGGCGCTAGGAGGAGTCATCGTGGGCCGTGTACTGATGATCTACACGCTCATACCTTTGCATGATCTTGTGGCCCGTAAAACGGCGCGAGGAAAGCAAAAAACACAGCGTTTCTTGCCTCTTCCGCGGCCCATCCCCTCCTCGTGGCGCCCGCTGTTAGTCCTTTCAGGCCTGCGGGGTGCACTCTCTATTGCCCTGGTACTCAGCTTGCCAACGGCTCTAGCCCAGCGCAATCTCTTAATAGATGTTGTTTTCGGAGTAGTGTTAGTAACATTGCTAGGACAGGGCATAGGTCTACGCGTTCTCCTCCCTCGCTGGCCCAGGGAAGAAGTATCCTCAGTAAATGGGTGAGTAGTGAAAGCCTGGGAAGTATGCCCACAGGATGAAATATGATTACCTTCTCCTCTTCTTGCCCGTTTTACTCAGTTTAGGGATAGTGGGCAATCGCGGAGTTTTACTCAATTTATTCAAATTGAGTATTTGACGCATTGCCTGCACAAGCGGTGCTTCAGGATCAATGCGTTCTGCCTTATCCAGGAATATTTCTGCCTGGCGGTAGTCGCCACTTTCAAGGTACATCATGGCCAGGTAGATATTCAAGATAGAGGAGTCTGGATTGTTACTTAAACCATCCTCGATCGCCTCTATCGCCTTTGAAGTCTGATTGTTCTCGCTATACATCTGGCTAAGCGAGTAGTAGTAGTCTTCGTTATTCGGTTCCAATTCGATGGCACGCTTAAAGTTGAATTCAGCCTCTTCATAATTCTTCAGCATTCTCTGGGTCTCTGCTATGTCGAACCAGGATTGGGCGTAGTCTGGCTGGATGTCTGCGACACGCTGGTAGTGGCTGAGCGCTTCCTCATACTGCTCTCGTTCGACCGAGATTTCACCGAGGTGGAGTTCGATGTGCGCCTCATCAGATGGGTCAGTAGTCATATTCCTGGCCTGGCGCAGGTGATCTTCAGCCTCATCGAGGCGCTCATTCTCGTCTATCAGCATTTCCGCAATAGAAATATGTGCCTCAAAATTGTCCTCAATCGCCAGTGACTCACGCAGCGCTTCCATTGCAAGTTCCTGGAAGCGTTTAGCTCGCTCATCATCTCCTTCATCAAAGTACCGCTTGCTGAGTTCTCTTTGAACTGCTGCAAGTCGTCTTAAGCTCAACCCACGCTGCTCTGCAAAACGTCGCGCCAGCGGTTCAAGGTAGACGGCGCAGCGTTCATACTTACGGAGGAGAAGCATAATACCGGCGGCATCTTCGTAGAGAGAACGATCAAGCGGCAACTTCTTGATGAGAGTATCTGTGTAATAACTCATTTGCATAACACGCCAGAGTATTGAATCTAAGTATTGTACCGCTTCTTTTTCATCTAAGCCTGTTGACTTGTGTCGCGTTGTAAACTCATTCAGGGAATCCTCGTGCTCCTGAATTCTCTTTTGCAGTTCTTCGATGGAGAGAAGCTGCGCATTCGCAACCTCATCGGTCATACTCTGAATACGCCACTCACCTTCTTCTTGAACCAGCATATAGCTTGCCCAGAACCAATGCCTTTTTGTTTCCTCGTAGGTTGCCGTCGCCTGGGGAAATTCTGGCAGCGCAAAATCGGCAGTCTCTCCTAGTTCGATAGACCAGCCCGCCTCAACCTCTTTGCGTGAGGTTGAACGCTGTGAACTAAACAGGCGAGGTAACCACAGTTTTGATTCCTGAGGCTCACGTTCATGGATATAGTCGGGTTCTAAGTTGTATAGATCAGCTTTCTCTGACCAGTCTTCACGGCGTTCTATCCACTCATCCTTTGTCAGCCCTTCGCGGATAGGACTATCGGCAGAGAGAAAGTCAGATGCTAAATCGTAGTTACCATCAATCCAGGATTCAACAAAATTGATCACGACCTCACCGGGCTTCAAGCCATGTATATCAATACGCTCTTCCTTTTCCTCTTCCTCTTCCTCGAGCTCGGCTTCTTCCTCTTCCTCTTCTTCGAGACCAGGAGCCTCCAGGAGCAATTGATTTACAAGCGAGACGTTTGAGCGATAGTCTCTGTGCGGTAGCGATCCATGCCGTTTATTGACAGCAAGAGCATCCAGGACCATGCGACGCCCCTGAGCCAGAGAGCATTCCTTGGTTTTGACTTCAACCAAACGTGCTGACATCTCAGAAATCAATTCTTCTGCATTGCGCTTGCTTTCAATTCTGGTAAAGAAATCTTTGACGCCATCATGCCAAAATTCGAGCAAAAATGTGAGTACACGTACCTGACTTGGATTTTCCACCAGTTCAAAACAGAGAACAAGTTCTACTTCGCCAATAGCGCGCGAATCGGTAACAACGCCTTTCCAGAAGCGTAGAGGGGTAGTTACGACCTGTACAGCAGGTGTCCGATCAACAGTTGGACGCCAGTGTGGGTAAATTTTTGCTTCTTCAAGATGTATCAGCGAGCGCCGAGCCTCCTTGCGAATACTTTTGGTAGGACTCAATTCGTTCATGGCAATCAGGATATCAGCTGCATCGGTGTGATGTTCTTTTGACAAGGCCTTGAGCAAGGCTATCTGTGCGCCTTCCGGCATGTTGTTGATTTCAGCTAATGTAGCTTCGGCCTGCTTTTGATCGGTGCTGCTGTGTAGATTGTTGGCAATGTGGTGATATCGTTCAATGATCTGCTGAACCTGTGTATCATCTTGCTGCAAAACAGGTATCGACTTGCTTTTTTTCCTTGCCCTTGCCATGCTAGCTATCTTTCCTGAGAACATAGACACGATCTTTTGTTCAGGATGCATTGTACTCCTCTTGGAGAGGATATACAAGCTTCGAAAGCTTTTTGGAAAAAATGTTGATTGACATTTCACCAATCTGCTGTTATTCTTAGTTCATAACAAAGATATGGGTGCAACGGTTTGTGCCCAAACATACAGACTGACCCGCGTTGAACGAAATTAGTATGAGATTGGCGACCGGCAGCGATCCGAAACAGAGTGGAAGTTCGGAATGGTTGTGCCCCCTCAGAACGCCTTCGTGAGCGGCTGGCCGAAGGAAGTCCTCTGTTAAGAACATACTATCGTGTAAGTTCTGAAAAGGGCAAGTAGGAACAGGTGGGTGGTTCCCACGCAGCGAAACAACCAGGAAAAAGCGGTCTTTCCACCTTAGCTACAACGTAAATAGAATAAGACGTCGCCAGCTTAAGGTATCTCAACTGAGATTGAAAGAAAGACAATTAGGGTGGCACCACGGGCGTGTAGCCAGGAATGTAGTTTGGATCATTCCGCAGGGCGGTAAAGATTAGTCCCTACACTCTCGTCCCTTCAATGTCGTCAAGGAAGGGGCGGGGGTTTTTTATTACCCTACTCCTTCCATGTTCCATTTCGTTGAAGGAGAATCACAAAATGGCAATTAGCACACAGACAAACACAACCCAGGCTTCCGCTGTCGTTGACACTGCGCTCGACCAGGCATTGCAAAAAATCGCTTCGGTTGACGTACCACAAGGTAAGCACATCGCCCTGGCCTATTCGGGCGGACTCGATTCGACGCTTTGCGTCAAACTCTCTCAACTGAAATATCACGCTCGCAAGCTCACCGCCATTACCGTGGATGTCGGCCAGGGTGAAGCCGAGATACGGCAAGGAAGCGAAAGAGCAGCAAAGTTGAGCATTACACCCCTCGTTATTGATGCAAAGCAAGAATTTACCGAACAGTGGCTCACTAAAGCAATCCAGGCAAATTCCGATTACAATGGCTACCCGGTCTCTACCTCGATGACTCGCCAACTCATCGCTACTCACGTAGCGCAGAAAGCCCAGGAGTTGGGGTGTGATGCCTTGATGGAAGGCTCCACTGGCAAGGGCAACGATCAGTATCGTATGCACAACGTCTTCAGCCTCTTTGCACCCGCTACACCCATCTTTGTTCCCGTGCGAGATTTCGACCTTACACGCGGAGAGGAGCAGTTGCTCATGGAATACTACGGCGTACCGGTTGAGGAGGTGATCGTCGGTGGCGATGATAAGACTATGTGGTGCCGTTCAATTGCCAGTGGAGGCATTGACCTGGCCACAGAAATACCAGACTCAATCTGGATGTGGCTGACACCAGCGATCAAGGCTCCAGATAAGCCTACCGCACTTACCCTGAGCTGGCAGAATGGGCTGCCCGTAGCATTGAATGGCAGCATTCTACCACTCGATCAGATCATTGAGCAACTGAACATCGTTGCTGGGGCCAATGGCATCGGCAAAATTGACATCTTCGAAGATGGCATTATGGGCATGAAGTCTCGTGAGATCTATGAAGCGCCCGCTGCAACCGTTTTACTGAAGCTGCATCGCGATCTCGAGCAATTCTGCCTGACCAAAGAGGAAATCCAGTTAAAGCGCCAGCTTGATGCACACTGGGCACGGCTGGTTTACCACGGTGAATGGTTTCATCCGCTGAAAGAGGCTATCGATGCTTTTATCTCGACTACCCAGAAGGTTGTGAATGGCGAATACACCATCGAGTTTTACAAGGGTAACATCGATATTCTTGAACGTTCGTCATCAAGTGGCCTCTTCTTCCCAGATGTGCGCTCGATTAAGAGCGCCAGCTTCAATCAGAAGGAATGCGCGCCCGCCGCTCATATCCGTGGTCTGCCCTTTGAACTCTTAGCGCGACGCAATAAGAATGTTGGGCCTCAATTCATTGCGCCCGCTTCACAAGAGGAACACTCATGACGAAACTCTGGCAGAAAGACTACCGTTTGAATGAGCAGATAGAGCACTTCGAGGCAGCGCAGAATAGCCAGCTTGATGCCCGTCTCATTCGCCATGACGTTTGGGGATCGCTTGCTCACATCGCCATGCTGGCAAAAATCGATGTGCTGTCAGAGTCCGAGCATAGGGTATTGAAAGATACCCTATGCAATATCCTTCAGCTAGAAGCAGCACACGCATTCACAATCACACTGGAAGATGAAGACGTGCATACCTGTGTCGAGAATTACCTGGTAGCGACAGCGGGGACAGTGGGCAAAAAGATTCACATGGCACGCTCACGCAATGACCAGGTATTGTTGGACTTGCGCTTGTTTGCTAAAGAGCAATTGCATTATGTGGCTGCCAAACTTTGTAATCTTTGCTCGGCATTGCTAGAGTTGGCTTGCTCTCATACCAGGACTCCCATGCCAGGGTACACACACATGCAACGAGCAATGCTGTCATCAGTTGGACTGTGGGCCGCTGGCTTTGCCGAGGCACTGCTTGACGATGAGCAATTGCTCTTGACCGCCTATAAGCTCAATGACCAGTCTCCACTAGGATCAGCTGCTGGCTATGGTGTGCCAATCGCCATTGACCGGCAGTATTGCGCCGACCTGCTGGGTTTCTCACGTGTGCAGAACAACGTCATATACGTGCAGAACAGTCGCGGTAAGATCGAGGCAGTAATTGTGCAGGCACTCGCGCAAATTATGCTCGATCTGAGTAAATTGGCCCAGGACATCCTGCTCTTTTCGACTACCGAATATGGCTTCTTTCAGGTACCGCAGGAACTCTGCACCGGCAGCAGCATCATGCCACAGAAGCGCAATCTCGGTGTAATGGAGTTAGTTCGGGCACGCACACAGACGATACTGGCGCTTCAACAGCAGATTCTGGGCATTGTGAGTGGCCTGCCTTCCGGCTATAACATGGACTACCAGGAGACAAAACGCCCTTTCATGGAAGCGCTGGACGTTGTTCAGGAGAGTCTGGAGATATGTTCTTTGGTCATCAGTCAGCTAATAGTCAATGCCGAGCGCCTGACCGCCGCCTGTACCTTTGAACTCTTTGCGGCAGACCGTGCCTATGAACTTGCCACTGTTGCCAGTCTGCCATTCCGTGATGCCTATCGTATTGTTGCAGCCGAGGTAACGGCACAATTGGACCGTCATCTCCCATTACCAATCGAGAGCCAGGAACAACTGGCTGAGCGCCTGGCTGCACGCAGTCACATGGGCAGTGCTGGTAATCTTGGACTGGAGCAGGTACAAAAGCATCTTGAGGAAGCCAGTGCAGATTGGGAGAGACGTGCAGTAACTTTTACAGCGGCAATACAAACGCTGGTAGGAAATGAATGACCTTACGGGAGGTTCTTAATATCATGGCAACAGTCGTACTTGCATATTCGGGCGGCTTAGATACTTCAGTGGCTATCCATTGGATCAGGGAAAAATACAATCTGGATGTTATTACGCTCACGGTCGATGTCGGCAACGAGCGTGATCTCCCTGCTATCGCAGCTCGCGCTGAGAAAATTGGGGCCATCAAAGCCCTGGTCGTCGATGGTCGCGCCGATTTTGCGCGTTACTTTGTGTGGCCCGCTTTACAAGCAGGAGCAATTTACGAGGGACAATATCCCCTCGCTACCGCTTTAGCACGCCCACTGATTGCTCGACTGCTGGTCGAAGTTGCCCGCACCGAAGGAGCCATCGCCGTAGCGCATGGATGCACAGGTAAGGGCAATGACCAGGTGCGCTTCGACGTATCAATCAATACGCTTGCACCTGACCTGAAAATTATCGCTCCAGTGCGTGAGTGGGGTATGACCCGTGATAACGAAATAACCTATGCTGCCGAGCATCACATTCCTATCCAGGTGACCAGTACCAGCCCTTATTCTGTGGATCAAAACCTATGGGGACGGAGCATTGAGTGCGGCATTTTGGAAGATCCCTGGGCTGAGCCACCAGAAGAGGTCTATGCCTGGACAGATGCCTCACCGTTACAAGAACCAGCGTATGTCGAGATCACTTTCCAACATGGTATTCCTACATCCCTGGATGGTGAGGAGATGGACGGCGTAACGTTAATTGACACATTGAATAAGCTTGCGGGAAGGTATGGCATCGGACGTATCGATCACATCGAGAATCGCCTGGTAGGTATTAAATCACGCGAAGTGTACGAGGCTCCTGCTGCTACCGTGCTGCATACTGCACATCACGCTTTGGAGAGCTTGACGCTAAATCGCGACCAGGCTCGTTTCAAAGAAGTGGTGGCAGCCGAGTACGCTCGCCTCATTTATTATGGCCAGTGGTATAGCGCTCTGCACCAGGATCTGGCGGCATATGTGCAGAGCTCACAACGTTTTGTGAATGGAGTTGTTCGCGTAAAGCTGTCACCTGAACATTGCGCCGTCGTTGGGCGCAAATCGCAGCACTCGCTTTATAGTCATAGTCTGGCAACCTATAACAGTGGCGATCAATTTGATCACAACTCTGCGCTGGGCTTCATCAAGCTATGGGGGCTGCCGCTCACCACTCAGGCACAGGCTCAGCTCTTGCCTGAAATTGGTATAGAGGGCAATCTGCTCCCAGGGCCTGCTAGAGGTGTAGGACAGTCAAGCACCAATCCCGTAAAGGAGATTGGCTTGTGAAGCGATCCGGCTTGTCACCGGGGACCCAACGAGGGCAACTGCGAGACTAGCTTATCCAAGCTCCGACAACGGGGCGTTCGAAGGAGGCTGAACGATCTGGGCGTGACAGCCCACAGGACGGTGCGAGCGCCTCCCTAACTTGCACCCGCTCCGATCGTCAGCAGCGAAGGGACCATAGCCTACCCGAAAGGGGCTTATCGCACATGTCACACATCTTTGTCCCTGTGGTCGATCAGGCACACAGGCCACTCATGCCCACGACCTCCTCGCGGGCACGGCGCTGGATCAGAAGCGGGAAAGCTACCGGCTTCTGGAAAGGGGGCTTCTTTTGCGTGCGACTCAACGTGGAGCCATCAACACGGGAGCAGCAATCCATCGCGGTGGGCATCGATCCCGGTTCCAGGCGCGAGGGGATCGTGGCCGCCTCCGCCAGCCACACCTACGCCAATATCCAGGCCAGAACGGGCGTCAAAGAGGCCGAGCAAGCCAGCACCCGCATGCGCCGCACCCGTCGCAATCGCAAGACCCCCTGCCGCAAGCCGCGCCAGAACCGCAAACAGAGCAAAAAGAAGCTGCCGCCCTCCACCAGGGCACGCTGGCAGTGGAAACTGCGCCTGGCCACCTTTCTCTGCCAGATCTTTCCCGTGAGCGTCTTCGTGGTGGAGGACATCAAAGCGCAGACTCGGCAAGGCAAGCAGCGCTGGAACAGCAGTTTTTCTCCCCTGCAAGTCGGCAAGCAGTGGTTTTACCAGGAGTTGGGAAAGCTGGCTCCTGTGCAGACCAGGCAGGGCTACCAGACACAAGAGCTCCGCGAGCAATTGGGACTCAAGAAGACGGGGAAGAAGCTGGCAGAGGTCTGGGAAGCGCACTGCGTCGACGCGTGGGTGCTGGCCTACAGTGCGGTAGGAGGGCGAAAGTCCCCGGACAATCAACGCCTGGTGTGCATCGTGCCTTTCAGTTGGCATCATCGGCAACTGCATCGCTTCCAGCCAGAGAAGGGAGGCATCCGTAAGCCCTACGGCGGCACGCTCTCACAAGGAATCAAGCGAGGAACCCTGATCAAACATCCGGTGTGGGGCCAAGCCACCGTCGGTGGGACGATGGATGGCAGGCTGAGTTTGCATGACCCGCAAACGAACAAGCGGCTCACGCAATCGGCCAGGGTGGCTGACTGCAAGTTGATCAAGCTGTTACGGTGGAGGGCGAGGCTGGTGCCGCCCTCCACCGCCGAAGAAGGGATGCCTGCTTCCTCTCCATCCTGAAAGGATCGGGGTGCTCCGCAGGCGGAGGTATTATGATCTCAGTTTCAATCGTGAATGTGACCAGTTACACTGGATTAGAGTTGCTGCGGTTGCTAGCGCAGCATCCCCAATTTACGGTAACATCGGTCACTGCCCGTAGCGCCGCTGGCATTCGGCTATATGAAATCTTTCCACAACTTCATGCCGGATCGAATACACGAGTTGCTCCTCATCTTGTGATCACAGAGCAACCAGAGCAGACTGATCTGGCATTTGTGTGCCTGCCACATGCCGCTGCGGCAGAGTCGGTGGTGTCTTTACTCGAGCAAGGCACAAAGGTTGTAGACCTCTCTGCCGATTTTCGTTTGCGCAATGCCACTCTCTATGAGGAATGGTACAGGCATACGCATCCCGCCCCCTCCTTGCTGGAGACAGCCGTATATGGACTATGTGAGCGTTATCGTGATTTAATCGAGGGAGCCTCGCTTGTGGCAAATCCAGGCTGCTACGCTACTGCCGCCCTACTGGGCCTGCTTCCCACATTAGCCAGGGGCATAATGGGGCCTGATGTGATAATCGATGCTAAATCGGGTATCAGTGGTTCTGGGCGGTCCCTGGCACTTAGCACACACTATGCCGAGGCCAATGAAGATGTGAGCGCGTATAGTCTTACCGGGCATCGCCATCTACCTGAGATTACGCAGGAACTTGAGGCCGCAGCTGTGGCAGGAGGGTACCCTTTCAACCGGCCGCTCCGTATAACATTCGTACCTCACCTGGTACCCATGACTCGCGGAATCCTGGCAACGTCCTACGCAGACCTGGATCAGCAAGCGATAGAGAGAGTCTCCACGACAGCAGAGATCCGTTCACTCTATGAAGAGTATTATGCTGATGAGCCTTTTGTGAAGGTGGTAGATCAACCACCACATACGAAATGGACTTACGGCAACAATCAGTGCCTCGTCTATCCAATGCTGGATACACGTACCAGGCGTCTGTTGGTAATTTCCTGCCTTGATAACCTCGTCAAAGGCGCCGCAGGCCAGGCAATTCAGAATGCTAATCGGCTCTATGGGCTTCCAGAGACTACTGGATTAGCAGCAGTGCCTCTTTACCCATAAAGCATGTTCAGGAGGAGCTACCTTGGCTAAGGCTACTACTTTTTCAATGACATCAAATAACCAGGTTCTTAATCATCACTTGATCGCACAGGTATTGCGTGAGGCGCTTCCCTATATCGGCTTTTTGAAAGAGAAGGCACTCGTCATAAAATTGGGCGGGAGTGCGCTTGAGCACCAGCAAAGCGCCTTACAAGATATTATCTGGTTGCAGGCTTTGGGCGCGCGCCCTGTGCTGGTACATGGCGGCGGCCCATATATCAATGAATGGCTGAATAAACTCAATGTGCCAACGCGTTTCGAGAATGGTTTGCGTGTCACCGATGCCAGGACACTGGAGATTGTCCGCATGGTCCTGTTAGGCCAGGTAAATTCGAACCTGGTTCTGATGGCATCGCAGATGGGTGGCAAGGCTATCGGCTTGAGCGGGATGGACGGCAATATGATACGCGCCAACATTGCAGGCGTAAACCTGGGCTTTGTTGGTGAGATTGAGTCAGTCGATCCTACCCTTGTGAGAACGCTTAGCGACCAGGGATACATTCCTGTGGTTGCACCACTAGGTCAATCTCCAGATGGCTCTTGCCTGAATATCAATGCAGACCTGGTGGCAGCGCACCTGGCAGGCGCGCTCAATGCTGAGAAGCTGATCTTTCTGAGTAACGTCACCGGTATCTGCCGGGCAGATGGATCATTGATCTCCGAATTGAGTGAAGCGGAGGCGCAGCAACTGCTGGAAGATGGTGTGATCAGCGGGGGAATGATACCCAAAGTTTCTGCCTGCCTCAATGCTCTGTTTACTGTACCAAAAGTGCATATTGTAGATGGAAGGGAGCCGCATGTGCTGTTACGTGAATTATTCACAGATCAGGGTGCAGGAACGATGATCGTTAGAGAGCGTAAGACCTCATTGTGATATACTTGAAGCAAAGGGCATCTGCCAGCAGCGGAGTGAGAAGAATGGCAACAGATGATTTTGAACAGGTCGTCCAAATTCCAATCAATTCCCTCGGACTAGAAGGGTCCCTTGCGCTTCCCGAAGCAACACAGAATCTCGTCCTATTCGCTCATGGCAGTGGCAGTAGCCGTTTCAGCCCCCGGAACAATTTTGTAGCCCAGGTGCTTCGTCGAGCAGGTATCGGGACGCTACTGATGGACTTGCTCACAGAGGAGGAAGACACAGTTTATAAAACCCGCTTTAATATCGATCTGCTGACCGAACGCTTATTGCTAGCTACGAAGTGGTTGCAAGAGCAATCGCGCACAAAACACCTGGTGATCGGCTATTTTGGAGCCAGCACAGGAGCGGCAGCTGCACTGAAAGCGGCAGCAGTTGAAAGTTCAAAAATCGGCGCCGTAGTCTCTCGCGGTGGGCGTCCCGATCTGGCTGAAGGAGCGCTCGAGTACGTTCAATCTCCCACCCTGCTGATAGTTGGTGGCAGAGATGAAGTAGTCCTTGAACTGAATCGCCAGGCCTATGCACTGTTAAAAGGAAAGAAGCAGTTAGTGATTGTTCCAGGAGCAACGCATCTGTTTGAAGAACCTGGTGCTCTAGAGGAAGTCGCTCGCCTAGCAACAGAGTGGTTCAAACAATAGTTGCCTCGACCATAACCAAATAGTGCATTTGGCCTGGTTCTCAGCGTTGAGCTACGTCCGTTGAAGCTTCTGGGTGATCCCATAGACCCAACTGGACGGCGGGTTGGACTACGGCCAACCCATATGTCTGCTTCCACGCTTCATGCCGCGAAATCAGGAGGGTCTTTACCTCCTGCTTGCCCTTGCACGCTGCCAGTTCGTTGTCTCCAAACCGGCTGGCCAGATTCTGTGAGGCGTTGCAGTCCGCGTGATTGCGATAGCCACAGACTCTACACAGAAATGTCTGCTGGTTAGCCCGATTGGCTCGATCCACATAATGGCAGCGGCTACACTCCTGCGAGGAGTAGGCTGCTTTGACAGTGTGCGCCGCCATCCCACGCTTGGTTGTGGCCCAAGCAATCTGTTTGGGGATGTGTGCCAGGTTGGAAGCATAGAGGTAAGCATTCATGGAGCGAGCTTTAAAGCGCATGGAGGCAACAGAGAGATCCTCGTAAATGATGCGGGCGTTTGGGTGGTCCGCGATCATCAAGTTGACCGCCCGGTTGATCTCCTGCCGCACATGGCGACCGAGGCGTTGGCCACTGGCACTGCTCGTCGAAGGGAGCCTGGTGATCCCCTTTTTCTTGAGACAGGCCCGCAGTTTGGCCTTCCTCCGGCGCTTTTCCCGATCACGCTTCTGACGGCGGGCGAGCTTGCCATGAAAACTGCCATACCTTTTTCCCGTTGATGTGGTGATGAAGTTCGCGATACCCACGTCCGCTCCCACACGAGGGGCGGTTGGCTCGGTTTCGAGTGGAACGTCCAGATCGAAACTCAGAGTGAGCCACCAGATGCCCTTGCGCTTATAGAGGGTGGTGGAGCTATTGAGGGTGCGACCCTCGAGAGCTTTTTTGTGATAAGAAGCAAGTTTGACCGGGACACGCAGGGGGGTGCCTTTGTCCAGGGTAGAGATTCGTAGCCAGTAGTCGAACGTCGAGTCCTCTGATTTCTCCACCACCAACACGTTGACATTGGCTTGAATACAGGGAGCGCGCAGTTCTGGCGTATTCCATTCACACCATTCAGGTTCCTTACGTTTGGGATCAAGGGGCACTCCCGTGGTTTGCGCTTTGGCCTTGGCATCAGCGTAATCCGCCAGGTCTTCCAGGTAGGCGGCATAGGCAGCTTGCCGATTCGTGCGCCAGGACTTGGCGATACCTGCTGCCTGCTGCATGCAAACCCGCTGCCAGCGTTCGGAAAGCTCGCTCTCAAAAATGGGGTCTGCATACTTGTCTGGGGAAGTCTCGGTCGTACAGAACAGGGTGACGTACTGTTGGCAGAGGGCGGTAAACACCACGATGAGTTGATCTAACGCATCCAGCTTGCCTGGATTAGCCTCGACCAGACGAATATGCGTGACGGCGTGGGTCAGCGTCTGTTTCTTGCGCTTGCGTTTCTTTTTGTCCTCTTTCGTGGCTTTCCCTGGCTTCTGAATCACCTGAAATCTATCCGATCTTGGTATCAGCAAGCAGCACCAG
>Ga0187846_10001092_pt1 | contig 15409 bp, 12 predicted proteins | sample TC_taG_FD_161473 | JGI IMG/M metagenome (GOLD analysis project Ga0187846, IMG submission 161473) | Biofilm microbial communities from the roof of an iron ore cave, State of Minas Gerais, Brazil - TC_06 Biofilm (v2) | ecosystem: Environmental > Terrestrial > Deep subsurface > Cave > Wall biofilm...
CTCAATCTCAAGCCTCATGACTTTCACGGCGAATGGAATTACACCATCGCCCCCAAACAGAGAGATCGGCTCGATTGATCAAGTTATTTGTGCACAAACCCTTAGGTGCCGCGCGGCGGCCGTTGCGCCGACTTCGGCCGAAACGCCTTGACGATGCCCTCGTTCGTCTCGACGTAGGGCCCGCCGAGGAGGTCGATGCAGTACGGGACGGCAGCGAAGATGCCGGGAACGAGCGTCTCGCCGCCCGCGCTCTTCACCCCCTCGAGGGTCTCCTTGATCGCTTTCGGCTGCCCCGGCAGGTTGACGATGAGCGCGCGCTTGCGCACCACCGCGACCTGCCGCGAGAGGATGGCGGTCGGCACGAAGTGCAGGCTCACCTGGCGCATCTGTTCGCCGAACCCGGGCATCACCCGGTCCGCGACCGCGAGCGTCGCCTCCGGCGTGATGTCGCGCCGCGCCGGGCCGGTACCGCCGGTGGTGAGGACGAGGTCGCACCCGCGCGCGTCGACCAGGTCGACGAGCGCCGCCTCGATCAGCGGCTGCTCGTCCGGGATCAGCCGCTCCTCGCACGCCCAGGCGGTGGCGAGCGCCCGACCGAGCCAGTCCTTGAGCGCGGGCAGGCCCTCGTCCTTGTAGATGCCGGCCGCTGCGCGGTCGCTGACCGAGACTAAGCCAACCTGCAACGGACGATCCGGGGGCGACATGGACGGGGGGTGGACGGGGAGGCGAGGGAATCCGCTCGGATTATATCGACCGCGGCTCGTCCGAGGGCCCGCGATCGGCGGCGGACAGGGCGTCGCGGATCAGCCGGAAGAGCGCGCGAAAGTGCCGCGGCGGCTTGCCGGCGAGCTGTTCGGCGCGCACCGCGCGCACGCACGCGCGCAGCCCCTGGAGGTCCGCGAGCGGGCTCTCGCGAGCGAACGCGGTGAGCGCCGCGTCGTCGGCGAGCAGTCGCTCGCGCCAGCGCTCGATCCGGTGCTGGGCCGCCGTGGCCGCTCGCGAGCGGCCGCTCCAGGCCTCGAGCTGCGCGCGGATCGGCTCGGGGTCGACCGCGCGCATCAAGCGGCCGATGAACTGCAACTGCCGCCGCAGCGCCTCGCGGCTGCGGATCTGCCGCGCTGCCGCCACCGCCTCGCGCAGCGCCTCGGGCAGATCGACCTGCGCGAGCCGCTCGCCGTTCAGCGCGACCAACTGCTCGCCCAGCGCCTGTAGCGCATGCATCGCGAGCTTGCGTTGGGTTTTGCTGGGTGGTTGCTGATCCATCGGCAGGGAAAGACCGGGCGAGCCCTTATAATAGCGCCCCACCTGCGCTGCCCCCCCGAGAGACTTCGATGCCCGATTCCCGGTTTTCCTACGCGCTCGACACGCTGCGCGACATCGTTGCCGGCGCGCTCAAGCTCGCGCGCGACCGCGGCGCGACCGAAGCCGAGGCGGAGGTGTCCGAGGGCTACGGCCAGAGCGTCACCGTGCGCCGGGGCGAGGTCGAGACGATCGAGTACAACCGCGACAAGGGGCTCGGCCTGAGCGCCTACATCGGCAAGCAGCGCGGCTTCGCAAGCACCTCCGACCTCGCGCCGAAGGCGATCGAAGACACGGTCGCGGCGGCGCTGTCGATCGCGCGCTTCACGGCGGCCGACGAAGCCGCCGGCCTGGCCGAAGCCGAGATGATCGTGCGGGGCGGCCGCGACCTCGACCTGTTCCATCCATGGGCGCTGCCGGTCGAGCAGGCGATCGAGATGGCGCAAGCGTGCGAGGCCGCAGCCTTCCGGCTCGACCCGCGGATCGTGAACTCCGAGGGCGCGACCGTGTCGTGCCAGCAATCGCAGTTCATTGCCGGGAATTCGGCCGGGCTCCTGGACGGGTACCGCAGCTCGCGCCACTACATCTCCTGCGCCGTCATCGCGGGCGAGGGCGACGCGATGCAACGCGACGATTGGTATTCGTCGCAGCGCGCCCCGGCCGATCTCGCGCGGCCCGAGGCGATCGGCGACTACGCGGGGCGCCGCGCATTGGCGCGGTTGCGCAGCCGCAAGATCGGCACGCGCGCGGCGCGCGTGCTGTTCGAGGCGCCGGTCGCGAGCGGCTTGCTGCAGCATTTTGTCGGCGCGGTGAGCGGCGGTAGCCTGTACCGCAAGAGCTCCTTCCTGCTCGACAGTCTCGGTACACGGGTGTTCGCGCCGATGGTCAATCTGCGCGAGGAGCCGCATCTGGCGCGTGGCCTCGCGAGCGCGCATTTCGACGACGACGGCGTGGCGACGCGCGCGCGCGACGTGGTGAAGGACGGGGTGGTGCAGGGCTACTTTCTCAGCGTCTACTCGGCGCGCAAGCTCGGCATGCGCACGACCGGGAATGCGGGCGGCAACCACAACTTGATTCTCGCGCCGGGGACGCGCGACTTCGCGGGCATGCTGCAGATACTCGGCACCGGCTTGCTGGTCACCGAGCTGATGGGGCAGGGCGTCAACATGGTCACCGGCGACTACTCGCGCGGGGCCTCCGGCTACTGGGTCGAGCGCGGAACGATCCGCCATCCGGTCGAGGAAATCACCATTGCCGGCAACCTGCGCGACATGTTCCGCCACATCGTCGCCGTCGGTGCCGATTCGCTTACGCGCGGCTCGCGCACGTGCGGGTCGATCCTGATCGAAGGCATGACCCTCGCCGGCGGTTAGGTGGCGCTCGCACGGCGTATAATTCGCGCCCCGCTCCTGCGAGCGGAAAGCGCGAATACTGAGGAGGAGGGCTACTAAATGCAACGCAGAGAGTTCCTGAGGAAAACAACTGCCGGCGCGGCGGCCGGCGTCGCGACCACGCTCGCGGCACCCGCGATCGCGCAATCGCTGCCGACCATCCAGTGGCGCCTCGCCGCGAGCTGGCCGAAGAGCCTCGACACCCTGTTCGGCGGCGCGGATCTGGTCGCGAGGCGAGTCGGCGAGATCACCGACGGCAAGTTCCAGATCCGCACGTTCGCGGCCGGTGAGATCGTGCCCGCGCTGCAGGTCCTCGATGCGGTCCAGGCCGGCACCGTGGAGCTCGGCCACACCGCGACCTACTACTACTTCGGCAAGGATCCGGCGTTCGCGCTCGGCACCTCGGTCTGCTTCGGGCCGAACACGCGGCAGACCAACGCCTGGTGGTACTTCGGTGGCGGTGAGCAGCAGATGGCCCCCCTATTCAAGGAGTACGGCTGCGTCGCCATTCCCGCCGGCAACACCGGCTGCCAGATGGGGGGCTGGTTCCACAAGGAGATCAAGTCGGTCGAGGACCTGAAGGGGCTCAAATTTCGCATCGGCGGCATGGCGGGCCTCGTGCTCGCGAAGCTCGGCGTGGTGCCGCAGCTGATCGGCGGTCCCGACATCTACCCGGCGCTTGAAAAAGGCACGATCGACGGGGCCGAGTGGGTGGGCCCGTACGACGACGAGAAGCTCGGCTTCAACAAGATCGCCAAGTACTACTACTACCCGGGCTTCTGGGAGGGCGGTCCGGTGCTATTGACGCTCGTCAACGAGAAGAAATGGAACGAGCTCCCCAAGAGCTACCAGGCAGCGCTGATGGCGGCGTGCGGCGAGGCGAACGTATGGATGCCGGCGAAGTACGATGACCAGAACCCGAAGGCGCTGCGCCGGCTGGTCGCGAGCGGCACGATCCTGCGTCCGTTCCCGCGGGACGTGATGGAAGCGGCCGAAAAGGCGTCCTACGAGCTCTACGACGAGCTCAAGGCGAAGAGCAAGCACTGGGCGCGCGTCTACCCGGAGTGGAAGAAGTACCGCGACGAGCAGTTCCTGTGGTTCCGCGTCGCCGAACAGAGCTACGACAGCTACGCCTTCAACTCCAAGCTCGGAATGGGGAAGGGGTAGACGCGCGTCCCGGCCGGCTTGTCGACCAGCGCAAACCCCGCCGCGGCGGGGTTTTTTACGTCCGTCGCTCGGCGCTACTTTGGTTGCTTTGACAGGTCCTGTTCATCGCTGGATTTTTCGCCCGCGTCGCGCTTGTTCTGATCCGGCGCGGGTGCCGCCTTGCCCGCGTCGGTGGCGCCGCCCGGCGGGCCGAAGTCCGGCACCGCGTCTTGCTCGAGCCGCCGCTGCTCGTAGTCCGGGGTCGGGATCAGGATCTGAATCTTGCTCGGGTCCACGCTGGGTCCCTTCTCCAGGAAGGCGGTGACGAGGCCGGGCCACGCGATCACGATGCCGACCATGATGACCTGCAGCCCGACCCACGGAATGGCGCCCCAGTAGATCTCGGAGCTGCGCACCGTCTTCGGCGCGATGCCGCGCAGGTAAAACAGCGCGAAGCCGAAGGGCGGATGCATGAACGAGGTCTGCATGTTCACACACAGCAGAACGCCGAACCAGATGAGGTCTATTCCCAGCTTGGTCGCCACCGGCGCGAGCAGCGGGATGACGATGAAGGCGATCTCGAAGAAATCGAGGAAGAACGCGAGGAAGAACACGAATATGTTGACGAACACCAGGAAGCCGACCTTCCCGCCCGGCAGATTCAGCAGCATGTGCTCGATCCAGAGGTCGCCGTCCACGCCGCGGAACACCAGCGTGAAGATGGTCGAGCCGATCAGGATGAAGATCACCATCGCGGTGATGCGCATCGTCGATTGCGATGCTTGCAGGATCAGGCCGCGGAGCGGGGCGATCGCCACCGCCTCCCACATGACCAGCGCGAGCCCGGCGTAGAACACGATAAACAGCGGTGCCCGAACGGTCTGGAAGAAGCCATCCGTGGCCGCCACCAGCCCCGCCGGCAGCCATTCGTCCATCATGAGGACTAGCCCGAGCGCGCCGAGGATGCTGACGGCGACCGACGAGATCTGGGCGGCGAGCTTGCCGCGCCGCGAGAATTCCGGCCGGTGCAGGACGGCCAGCACGATCGCGCCCACCATACCCATCGCGCCGCCCTCGGTGGGCGTTGCGAGGCCGAGGAAGATCGTGCCGAGCACGAGAAAGATGAGCACCAGCGAGGGAACGATTCCCCACAGACAGCGCTTCACCAGCGGCCAGCCTCGCATCGTGCGCGATGCGGCCGGAATCCCCGGCACCCATTTCGGCCGCACGAAGCTCACACCGAGCGTGTACAGGCAGAACAGCAGCACCTGGATCAGGCTCGGCCCCCAGGCGCCCGCGTACATGTCGCCGACCGACTTCCCGAGCTGGTCGGCGAGCACGATCAGCACGAGCGAGGGCGGAATGAGCTGCGTGATCGTGCCTGAGGCCGCAATGACCCCGGTCGCGTACTTCATGTCGTAGCCGTAGCGCATCATGACCGGCAGCGAGATGAGCCCCATCGCGATCACCGACGCGGCGACGGTGCCGGTGATCGCACCGAGGATCGCGCCGACCACGATGACCGCATAGCCGAGCCCCCCGCGCACCGGCCCGAAGAGCTGGCCCAGGCCGTCGAGCAGGTCCTCGGCGAGGCCGCAGCGCTCGAGAATCGCGCCCATCAGGGTGAAGAACGGGATCGCGAGCAGCGTGTCGTTCGCCATGATGCCGAACACGCGCTCCGGCAGCGCCTGCATCAGGCTGAAATCGAAGAAGCCCTCGCGGATGGCGATGAAGCCGAATGACAAGCCGACCGCGGCGAGCGAGAACGAGACCGGGTAGCCGATCAGCATGAAGACGACGAGCCCCCCGAACATCAGGGGCGCCATCATGTCGTGGGGGATCATTGCAGCGGTCTTTCGTAGTGCAGGTCGGCTCTCATGTGTCCGGTGAGCATCGCGATGCGCTTGATGAGCTCCGCGATCCCTTGCAGGCTGAGCAGCGCGAAGCCGAGCGGCAGGAAAATCTTGATCGGCCAGCGGATCAGGCCGCCGGCGTTGCCGGAAATCTCATTCTGGACCCACGAGTTGTGGAACACCGGCCACGACAAGTAGGTCATGATGAGCGTGGCCGGCAGCAGGAACAGCACCGCGCCGAAGATATCGACCCAGATCTGGCGGCGCGTGGACAAGTTGGAGTACACGATGTCCACGCGCACATGTTCATTCCGCTTCAACGTGTAGGAGGTGCCGAGCATCACCAGGGCGCCGAACATGTACCACTGGATCTCCAGCCAAGCGTTGGAGCTGATGCTGAACGCGTAGCGCGAGAACGCGTTGCCGGCGCTGATAAGGCACGACAGGAATACCAGCCAATCGGCGATCAAGCCGAGTCGCTCGTTGATCCCGTCGATGAGGTGGGCGAAGGCGAGCAGCGGTTTCATGGTTGTGTGGTCCGAGAAGGCATCGATGCACGAGTCCGCTGCCTCTCTATGCGGTACGGACCGCGCGGGAGGTTCTCGCGCGTGCGCATTCTGCGACAAGTGGCGGGGGTTTGCCAGGCTGGCAGGTACACGGGGCGCGTGGGCAGCGCAGGCGCAGCTCGAAGCGGCCGCGTCCAGGTAGATCCTGGGCGGTTACTTAATCAGCGGCGCAACGCGGTTGCGGCCGAAGATCCGGTCGGTCTGGCCGGCTTCGCATGGCGGGCAGAAGAGGTGGCCTTGCACGTCGTCGCAGCCGTGCGCCGCCAGAAAACCGAGCTGCGCCTCGGTCTCCACGCCCTCGGCGACCACCCGCAGATCGAGGCTCTTCGCGAGCGAGATGATGGCCTGGGTGATCGCCGCGTCGTCGTTGTCGCCCGGAATGTCGCGCACGAACGACCGGTCGATCTTCAGCTTGTCGATCGGGAAGCGCTTGAGGTAGGCGAGGCTCGAGTAGCCGGTGCCGAAGTCGTCGACCGCGAGCTGGACGCCCATCGCCGAGAGCTCGGACAGCGTGGCGAGCGTGGTGTCGGATTGCTGCATCACCGCGCTCTCGGTGATCTCGAGCTCGAGCAGGCGCGCGTCGAGGTCCGTGTCGCGCAGGATCGCGCCCAGCGTCTGGGCGAGCGAGCGCTCGCGGAACGCCCGCGCCGACAGGTTCACGGCGACCGGCACCGGCGCGATGCCCGCCGCCTGCCAGCGCCGGCTCTGCACGCAGGCCTCGTACAGGGTCCATTCGCCGAGCGCCTGGGCGAGCCCGCTTTCCTCCGCGATGCCGATGAAGTCGTCGGGCATCATCAGCCCCTGCGTGGGATGGCGCCAGCGCACGAGCGCCTCGACGGTGCGCACCGCGCGCCGCCCGAGGTCGATCTGCGGCTGGTAGTGCAGGACGAGCTCGCCGCGCCGGATCGCTAGGCGCAGGTCGTTCTCAATCGTGAGCCGCCGATTCGCCTGCTGGTTCATCGTCACGGCGAAGAACTGGTAGCCGTTGCGGCCGCTGTCCTTGACGTGGTACATCGCGACGTCGGCGTTCTTCATCAGCGCGTCGGCGTCGTGGCCGTCGTCCGGATACAGCGTGATCCCCACGCTTGCCGAGACATGCAGCTCGCGGCCGTCGACGAAGCACGGCGGGGTGAGCTCGCGCAGCAGGCTCTGCGCCACGGTCGCCGCGTGCGCGGGCTCCTGCACCTCCTGCAGCACCACCACGAATTCGTCGCCGCCGAGGCGCGCCACCGTATCGCCGGCGCGCAGCGTGCGCGTGAGCCGCGCGGCGATTTCCTTGAGGACCTGGTCCCCGACATAGTGGCCGAGCGAATCGTTGATGGTCTTGAACCGGTCCAGGTCGAGGAACATCAACGCCACGCGGGTGCGGTGGCGCGCCGCGAAGGCGAGCGCCTGGCGCAGCCGGTCGCCGAGCAGGATCCGGTTGGGCAGGCCGGTGAGGCTGTCGTAGTGGGCGAGGCGCAGGAGCTTGCCCTCCGCGTCGCGCCGCTGCGATGCCTCGATCGCGAGGGCGATCATGGTCGCGATGCCGGAGGCGAAGTCGATCTCCTCCGGTTGCCACGTGCGCGTCCAGCGCGTGACCTCGCCGCACACCATGCCGACCGCGTTGCCGTCGAGCCACACCGGCGCGACCAACATCGCCACGATGCCAAGCGGCCGCAGGTAGACCGGCCCGAGCGAGCGCGTTGCGGGATGGCTCTCCGCGTCCTCCGCGGCGACGATCTCGTTCGCGACGATGGCGCCGAAGTACGCGAGATGCTCGGTCGCCGCGATCGTGTCGACGACCGGTGCCGGGTCGGCCCCGCCGCCGGGGCGGTGCACGACCTCGCACCGGCTGCCGCGCCCGTCGGGCAGCATCCGCCAGTAGCTCACGCGCTCGAGCCGCAACGTGCTGCAGGTGACGGCGAGGATCTCGCGCAACGACTGCTCGAGGTCGGACCGGTCGCGGCGCGCGAGCGCGAGCAGCTGATTGCGGTGGTACAGGAGGCGCTCGCCGCGGGTGCGCAGCGCCTCTTCGGCCTGCCGCCGTTCGGCGATCTCGCCCTCGAGCTGAACGTTCTTCGCCGCGAGGTCGCGCGTGCGCTCGGCGACGCGGCGCTCGAGCTCGTCGCGCGTCCGGACGAGCTCGTCCTGCGCCGCGTGCTGCGCGGTGACGTCCTGCACGATCCAGATCAAGCCCTGCGAGAGATCGGACGGATCGATGGCGCGACCGGACAGATGGCACAGCACCGGGGTCCCATCGCGGCGCTGGTGCAGCAGCTCCGCCTCGTAGGGCTCGCCGCGCTGCAGCGCCGGGAACGCCACCGCGCCGAACGCTTCGAACGCTTCCTGGTCCGGGAAGAGCGCCGCGCTCGACTGGTCGGCGAGCTCGCCGGGCCCGTAGCCGAACAGCTCCTCGAGCTTGCGGTTGCAGCGCGCGAGCACGCGGTTGCGCGTATGGGCGATGCCGACCGGCGCGGTGTCGAGAATCGTTGACAGCTCGCGCAGCAGGCGGGCGAGCGCATCGGCCGCGCGGCGCGATTCGGTGATGTCCTCCGCGATCCAGATCGTGCCCTCGTCGGGCGCCCGCGGGTCGACCGCCTTCGCGTGCAGCCGGCACCAGAAGAGGTGGCCGTCCTGGTGCTTGAGCTGGATCTCGGTCTGAAATGACTCGCCGCGCGCGAGCACCGGTCCCGCTTGTCGGCTGAGCGCGTCGTACGCGGCCTGGTCGGGGTAGAACGCGAGCCCGGACAGGCCGATCGCCGCGCCCGGCGCAAAGCCGAGCAGCTCCTCCGCCTTGCGGTTGCACCGCTCCACCGTGTCGGCGCGCAAGAAGATGATGGCGACCGCCGCGTTGTCGAGGAGCGCGCGCTGATCGAGCATCGCCCGTGCGAGCTCCTCCCGCGCGCGGTGCCGCGCGGTGACGTCGCGCAGCGTCCAGATCGCCTGCTGCGGCTCGTCCGGCGCGCTCACCGTCTGCGCGTCGATTTCGCACCAGAAGGTCTTGCCATCGCGGCGCTTGATCGGCAGCTCCGCGTGCCAGGGCTCGCTCGTCCCGGTATTGGGGAGGCCCTCACCGGGCGTCTGAACGAGCACCGCGGCGGGTTCTCCGATCAGCTCGCGCTCGGCGTAGCCGAACATCCACGCGCAGGCGGCGTTGGCACGCATGATGCGGCCGCTGCGCAGGAAGACGATGCCCACCTGCGCGTGCTCGAGAATCAGGCGCTGCTCATCCAGGACCGCGTTCAGGCGCGCCTCGGTCGCCGCGAGCGCGGTCACGTCGGTCACCGTGATGACGGCCAGCGGCCGCTCGCCCAGGGTCGTACGGACGCTGAGCAGGATGGCGACCGAGCGGCCGTCGTGGCGCGCGAGCGTCCAATAGCTCGGCATCGGCAGCGCGTCGGGTGCCAGCGCGGCCTTCAGCGCGCGGCGCGCGAGCGGCTGGGACGCCTTGGGGAAGGCGTGGACGAACGGGCGCTCGATCAGCTCCTCCTCGCGGTGGCCGACCAACTCACAGTACGCGCGGTTCGCCCGCAGAATGACGCCCGCCTCGTCGACGATGAGCATGCCGGTACCGGCGAGCTCGAATACGTCGACCTGCGGGCGCGACGCGGCGAGGCTTGGACCCCCCATGGGGGGGGATTATAGGGGGCGGCGCCGCCGGGGCCGCGCTCGCCAGTGCGCCACAATGTGGAAATCTGCCTGCAGCCTGGCGCCGGTGCCGCGTCGCGAGCGAGGGTGTAAACGCCGCGAGCGGTGGGAGCGTTCTATCTTGCAGGGGTCCCCCACGCGAGCGACTCGGGCGGTTTGCTACTATTCGGCGCCCGCGCCCCGGGCGGACCCGGGCCGGCGGGCACTCGAGTTCCCACCCCCGCGAAGGAGCACAACTTGAACACACTGCAATTTGCCGTGGCCCGCGCCGCGCTCGCCATCCTCGCCGCCGGCGCGTTCGGCGCCACCGCGCTCGCCCAGGGGCAAGCGCCGGAGTTCACGCCGCAGGTCGGCCAGGCGGGCAAGGACGTGATCTGGGTGCCGACGCCGGAAGAGCTGGTCGAGCGCATGTTGCGGATGGCGCAGACCACGCCCAACGATTTCGTGGTCGATCTCGGCTCGGGCGATGGCCGCATCGCGATCGCCGCCGCGAAGAAGTTTGGGGCACGCTCGCTCGGCGTCGAGTTCAACCCGGACATGGTCGAGCTCTCCAATCGCAATGCGGCCAAAGCCGGGGTCAACGGCAAGGCGCAGTTCAAGCGCGCCGATATCTTCGACACCGACTTCAGCCAGGCGACCGTGGTCACGATGTACCTTCTGCCGGGCCTCAACCTGAAGCTGCGGCCGAAGCTGCTCGAGATGAAGCCCGGCACGCGCATCGTCTCGCATCAGTTCAGCATGGACGACTGGCAGGCCGACGAGATGACCAACCTCGAGGGTCGCCGCGCCTATCTGTGGATCGTCCCGGCGCAGGTGCACGGGGCGTGGCGCATCCAGTCGGGCGGCGACACCTTCGACCTCACGCTCGAGCAGCGCTACCAGATGATCGACGGCAACGTCCGGCTCGGCGCGATCAACGCCGGACTGCGCGAGCCGCGGCTGCAGGGCGATCGCATCGGTTTCGCGTTCGTCGACAACGCGGGTGTGCGCCGCGAATTCTCCGGCCGCGTCAACGGCAACGCGATGGCGGGCACGGTCAAGTCGGACGCGGCCGCCGAGGCGCAGTGGACCGCGGCCCGGCGTTAGGACGGCGATGCCAGCGCGCTCGAAGCGGAGGTAGATCAAATGTGCATCTGCACATTTGGTCTATTGTGGACAGTAAGTTGTTATGCGTAGTGATGCCAGAAAGCTCGTTGCATTCCGGGCCTTGGCGTTGGATCGGTGCACATAAGATTTCATGATCGACCTCCCGGCGGCCATCGCGGTCGCCCTTTCCGAGGAGATCGGTTATGGATTCATCCGAGCATCGAAGCGCATCTGAGCTGCCGCTTGATCGTCTGGTTGCACATGCTCTGCGCGAGCTGGAGAAGCTTGGCTACAGCAGACGATCGCTGAGGCGCTACCGCACGGTCTGGGAGCATCTCGCGAGATTCGCTCGCGAGATGAATTTGCCAAACCAGTACTCCGAACACCTGGCGGCGCGCTTCCTGGACGCACACCGGCTCCAGAACGGTGAGCATTCCAAGGCGAACGAGCAGTGGCGGCGGCACGTCCCGTTCCTCGTCAAGGTGCTGGGCGACTTTGCCCGCGACGGCCGCGTCGAGCGCACTCGCATCGACACGTCGAGACTTCAGGTTCCAGCGGCCATGAAGAAATGGCTGAGCGAGTACGAGCAGTACGCCGGCGACCGACGCCATCTTCGTGCGTCGACCCTGCGCGAGCGGATGCGAACGATCGCGGTGTTCCTGGATGAGCTGGAGTCAAGGCAAGTCACGCGCCTGGATCAGTTGCAGCCTGCCGACATCGCGGCGTTCGTCGCCTCAGGCCGTCGTCTGTGTTCCCGGTCGATGTCCCGGACCGTATCCGACGTGCGCTGCTTTCTGCGCTTCCTTCTGTTGCGCGGAATCCTGCGCCAGGACCTCAGCCAGGTGCTGCCGACGGTGCGGGTCCCGCGGGATGCCACGATCCCTTCGGTGTGGGAGCCGGAACTCGTTGAGAGACTTCTCAAAGTAGTCGAGCGCAGCTCCCCCAGAGGCAAGCGCGACTACGCCATCCTCCTGCTTGCGTGTCGCCTGGGATTGCGATTGGGCGATATCCGAGCGCTCACGCTCGACGATCTCAAATGGGACACGGCCGCCATCGAGATCACGCAATCGAAGACCGGTGCGCCGCTGTGCTTGCCCATGACCGAGGAAGTCGGCGAGGCGCTGATCGACTACCTGAAGTCGGGCCGCCCCCAGACCGCCCATCGCGAAGTGTTCCTCAGAGCTCAACCGCCTTTCACACCGTTTGCCGACGGCGGCCATTTCTATCAGATCGTCAAGTACTGGCGGGAACTCGCGGGGATTCGCTTCCGCAGCAAACAGCATTGCGGGCTGCACTCGCTGCGCCACACCCTGGCAACGCAACTGCTGCGCGCGCAGACGCCAATGCATGTCATCTCGCAGATCCTGGGGCACGCCACGACGGCCTCGACGATGATCTACGCCAAAGCCGACGTGGAGTCCTTGCGCGCTGCCGCGCTGGATACCGAGGAGCTGCACCATGGCAACTAGCGAACTCCAGGCTCGGTTCCAAAGCCCGCTTGCCCCGCTCATGGAACAGTTCGTGCGGACGAAACAGGCGTGCGGGTACCGATTCCGCGAAGGTACCCGGATACTCAGATGTCTTGATCGCTATCTCAGCGCCGAGGGGCTGGTGCAGTGCGAATTGCCCAGAGCTCTGGTCCGGCAATGGCTCGCCAAGCAAGCCCACGAGAGCGCGAGGACGCAGCAATGCCGCATCTCGCTTGTGCGCCAGTTCGCCGGCTACCTGTGCCGCCTCGGCTATTGCGCCTATGTCCCCGACCGATCGCTGTCGGCCAAAGCCAGCAGCGGATTCTGCCCGCGCATCCTGACCCACAGCGAGGTTCAGCGTCTGCTGCAGGCGGTCGACCAACTCACGCCGAACGCACGCGCGCCGCTGCGCCACCTGATCATGCCCGAAGTCTTCCGCCTGCTCTACGGGTGCGGCTTCCGGGTGAACGAGCTCTTGCATTTGCGGGTGGGCGATGTCGACCTCGACCGGGGCATCTTGACAGTGCGCGAGGCCAAGTTCGGCAAGGATCGGCTGGTTCCGCCCGCCTTGCCGCTCGTGCAGCGTCTGCAACGCTACGCCGCGAGCTTTGGCCCGCGCCCGCCCGATGCGTTCTTCTTCCCATCATCACACGGCGGGCCGTTGAGTCTCCCAACGGTCTATTGGCTCTACCGGGAGTTGCTCCTGCGCTGCGGGATCCCGCATGCCGGCCGGGGCAAGGGGCCGCGCGTGCACGATCTTCGTCACTATGTCCCCTTCCTGACTATGTCGCGTACTGCCTAGTCTTTCCCTCTGCCAACGCCCGGTCCGTAGCGACATAGTTTCGGCTCTTTCCGTCAGCCCCGTGCATGGGGAAGGAGCCGACCGTGAAGTACGTCATCAACGATCATGTGGTTCTGATGAAGCCGCCGGAGGGACCTCTGGCTGGTTATGTTCGACCGTTTTCTATCTGGGTGAGCGAGCAGGGATACGCGACGGATTCGCTGCTCCAGCGGATTCGGATCGCGGCCGACTTTAGTCGATGGCTCAGAGTGCGTGGGCTGCAGCTTGCGAACCTTCATTCCCGACATTGCGCGCAGTACCTCCGATACCGCGCCCGGCGGAGGAAGATGCATCGGGGTGATGCGATTGCCCTGAGTCAGTTTCGGGAGTTTCTCTCTCGCCAAGGAGTGATTGCGGCGGAGAAGGAATCTCCAAGCAGGCTCTCCCCTGTTGAGCGGTGCACGCGAGACTTCGAGCAGTACTTGCGTGAGCAGCGCCTGCTCGCGCAGGCGACGATCGTCAACTACGTACCGTTCATCGATGGATTCCTCAGGAGCTGCTTCGGCACAGGAGCTGTGAATTTGTCGAAGCTTGGTGCGCGCGATGTTGTCCGGTTTGTCCAACGCCAAGCACCCCGCCTACATCTAAAGCGAGCGAAGCTGCTGACCACTGCGCTGCGCTCATTTCTGCGGTACGGATGCTACCGGGGCGAGATCCCAGTGGCGTTGCTCGCCGCCGTTCCCTGCGTGGCGAACTGGTCGATGCCCCTGATCCCTCGCGCGATTGCACCGGATCAGGTACGCCGAGTGCTGAGGCACATTGATCGGTCTACCGAGGTCGGGCGGCGTGACTACGCGATCCTACTGTTGCTCGCTCGCCTGGGTTTACGTGCCGGCGAGATCGTCTTTCTGGAGTTGGCGGACATCGACTGGAAGGCCGGGAGCTTGAGCGTGCGAGGCAAGCGTGGCAAGCGGACCCAGCTCCCATTACCGAAGGAGGTGGGCGATGCGATCGTCGCGTATCTGCAGCACGGGCGGCCGCGCACCCAGTGTCGGCGGGTATTCCTGCGCGCCCATGCCCCTGTCCGCGGCTTTCTCGGCCCGAGCGCCGTCAGCACGATCGTTCGGCACGCATTGTTGCGTGCCGGTGTCGAGGCTCCCACTGCCGGCGCCCATCAGTTTCGCCACGGACTGGCCAGCGAGATGTTGCGCCGCGGCGCCTCTTTGCGAGAGATCGGCGAGCTATTGGGTCATCGCAGTCCCGAGACGACGAAGATCTATGCCAAGGTCGATCTCGATTCCCTGCGCAGACTGGCCTTGCCGTGGCCAGGAGGTGCGCTATGACTATGAGCACGCTCCGACAGGCCGTGCGCGAGTACCTGGCTATGCGGCGCAGCTTGGGATTCAAGCTGCTCAGGGTGGCCCCGCGGCTGCTCGACTTCGTCAGGTTCATGGAGCGGCAGCACGCCTCGTACATCACCGTGCCGTTGGCCCTGGCCTGGGCGAAGCAACCCCGCGAGGCACAACCGGCCACCTGGGCACAGCGTTTGAGCTACGTACGGATATTCGCGCGTTATCGAAGCGCCACCGATCCGCGCACGCAGATTCCCCCATCGGGGTTGCTGCCGTTTCGCCCCAAGCGAGCACGGCCGTACCTGTATTCGGACCGGGAGATCCGCGATTTGCTGCGCGCGGCATTGGAGCTTCCCGGGTGCGGATTACGACCCTGGGCCTACTACTGCCTGCTCGGGTTGCTCAGCGTTTCGGGGCTACGCATCGGGGAAGCTCAGAACCTGCAACTGCAGGACCTCGATCTCAAGGCGAGGGTACTGACCATCCGCGGTGCCAAGTTCGGTAAGGATCGTCTGGTTCCTTTGCATCCTTCGACCTGCCGAGTGCTCGCACGCTACATCGCACGGCGCCAACGCATGTGGACGAGGCGCTCGGCCTCGCCCTACTTGTTCTTGTCAACCTGGGGTAACCGTCTGGATGGCGGGGATATTCGCCGAACCTTTTACGCCTTGTCCCGCAAGATTGGGCTACGCGGTCCGTCCGACCGGCGTGGGCCCCGTCTGCATGACTTGAGGCATTGTTCCGGCACCCGGATTATTCCGGCAACCGGCGGACAAGGCGTGCGTTTGCCGGCGGAGCGCGCGAGCGGGTACGCATGGATGGCGGAATAATCAGAG
>Ga0187846_10001093_pt1 | contig 15385 bp, 13 predicted proteins | sample TC_taG_FD_161473 | JGI IMG/M metagenome (GOLD analysis project Ga0187846, IMG submission 161473) | Biofilm microbial communities from the roof of an iron ore cave, State of Minas Gerais, Brazil - TC_06 Biofilm (v2) | ecosystem: Environmental > Terrestrial > Deep subsurface > Cave > Wall biofilm...
GTTATGGCTGACTCTCTCATAAGTTGTCCAAGACGGGCTCGGTCCGCAGACCGTTGCGTCGATTTTGTTGGTACTGCCATGTCTGGACAGATTCCGGACATGGTTAGGCTGCGATCGCCAGCAGGCGATCTGGGCTGGCGCGAAGCCAAGCGGCGCGGCGAGCGGGAACTTAGTCAGCTCGAAGCCCCCCGCCCGCGAGGCAGGCCTCGGGCTGTGACCGGCTGACTAGGGCCATCGGAGAACTGCTGCAACGTGCCGTGGCAGCGGGAGCGATTCGAGCCGATCTCGGCCCCGAGGATCTGTTCTGCGCCTTGGTTGGCGCTACCTTCGTCGTGCCTCCAACTCGGCTTGCCATCATGGCGTCAAGATCGAAGCGTATCGTCAACGCTGAATGAGTTGGCGCCTTTCGGATCCCGGAGGCTCCAATTCCCGGTTATTTCCCGGTTAGGCGATGTGATTCCCGGTTTGCGGCACCCTAAATTCCCGGTTCATCGAGCCGGAATCTGATCCGTAAGTAGCTGATAGAAAATAATTATTAGGTCGATTCTCGATCCGACATCGTTTTTATTCCCGGTTTTTCCCGAGAAACCGGGAAACGACCTCGTTCCGCGAGTGCGGCACGATAAAGGGCGAGGGTCTCGCGGGCGACAATCTCATCGGTGAACCCCCACTCGATCAGCTCCCGCCCGGCCCGGCCCAGCGCCGCGCGTCGTACGGGATCGCCGGCGAGCTGGGCAATCGCCGTGGCCAGCCCATCGACATCATGCGGCGGCACGAGGATCCCTGTCTCGCCGGGGCGGACCACCTCGCGGCAGCCCGGGACATCGGTGGCGACCAGCGGCCGGCCGCAGGCGGCGGCCTCGAGCAAGGTCTTTGGCACCCCCTCGCCATAGGTGGACGGCAGCACTGCGATCGCCGCGCGGCGCCATATCGCCCGGACATCGGCGACCGGACCCAGCCATTCGATCCCGGGTTCGGTGGCGAGCGCACGCAACACCTCAGGGGTGAGCGAGTTCGCATTGTCGGGATCGGTCGGTCCGGCGAGCAGGAGCTCGATCGCCAGGCCTTGCGCCCGCAGCCGGCGGATTGCGGCGGCCGCATCGAGCACGCCTTTGTCACGCAGCATGCGCGAGGCGAGTGCCACGGTGACCGTATCGCCGTCTGGCTCGGGCAGCGGCACAAAACGGGTGATGTCGACCCCCGAACCTCTGATCAGCGCAATCCGGCTGCGGTCGATCCCAAGTCCGGCGAGAGCGGCGCGGTCCTCCGGGTTCTGCACCACGATCCAGCCTCGGCTTCCGCTCACCACGCGACGGAGCGCCAGACCGAGCGGCGGCCGGCGCAGCCTTGCGGCTGTCGTGGTGCGGGAAAAGCCCGAGCCGAGACCCATCACCGAGTCGATCGATGCAGGGACATTGTCCGAGTGCGCAAAGGCGAGCCGCCTTGCGATACCCCCGAACAGCATCGGCTTCAGCGCGACATGGTGGACGATGTCCGGCCGCTCGCCCCGATAGAGCCGAGCGATCGCGGATATCGCCAGCGCCGTGGCGAGAGGCCCGTCGCCGCGTCGCCGCCAGGGGATCGGACGCAGGACAAAACCCTCGTCGCGGATCTCTTGGCCATGCGCGCGCACCCGGGTCGCGACGACCACCTCGAAGCCAACCTCGCGTGCGGCTCGGGCAACCGGCAGACGATGCGAACAGAAATACCAATCCTCGGTCACCAGAAAGAGTAGCTTTGGTCGCCGCGCGGCGTCTGGCGCCGATGGCGACGACAAAGAGGGGACGGGATCGAGAAGGACCACGCGGGTTGACCCGGCCTTGCGTTGCAACCGGCGCCTCTTTAATGCATTTGCGCTGGGATCGCTTGCGCTATCCGCGGCAGGATGAGGCTGGAGGATCGGGTCTGGCGCGCATTTTGGTGACCGGTGCGGCGGGCTTCATCGGCGATGCGCTGTGCCGTGGCCTTGCCGCGCGCGGCCACGATGTTCTTGGCATAACCCGTGGGCCGCCAAAAGCGATACCGGGCGCCGAAGTTCGGCCAATCGGCGACATCGGTCCGCGGACAGACTGGTCGCGCCATCTCAGGGCTGCCGAGGTCGTGATCCATCTTGCCGATCGGGGGGTGCCTGAGGCTGCGAGGCAAGCGGCTGCGGCATTGGCGCGCGCTGCTGCAACCAGCGGGGTGCGGCGGCTGGTTTATATGAGCTCCGTCAGAGCGATGGGTGCGGTGACTCGACCGGGGGCCGCGTTCCGGCCAGCGGACCCGCCGTTGCCCGGCGATGCTTATGGGCGCGCCAAGCTCGCGACTGAGAGGTCGCTACTGACAGCGGCGCAAGCGACCGGGCTCGAGCTCGTCATCTTGCGCCCGCCGCTGGTGTACGGGCCGAACGTAAAAGCCAACTTCCGGGCGTTGATCCGGCTTGCCGCGAGCGGGCTGCCGTTGCCTTTTGCCCGAGTCGATAACCGCCGCAGCCTGATCTTTCTCGACAACCTCGTCGACGTCGTCGCGTGCGCCGCCTTCAATTCGGCTGCCGACGGGCAGGTGCTGCTGCTCCGCGACACGGTCGATCTCTCGACACGGGAATTGGTCTGCACGTTGGCGGCTGGGCTCGGCTGCCCGGCGCGGCTCTATGGGATGCCGGAAGCCGCTTTTGCGATGTTGCGCCCCATCCCCGCTCTCGGCCCGCTTGTGGCCCGCCTGACCCTCTCGCTGCAGGTCGACGACAGCACGACGCGAGCTCTGCTTGACTGGGCACCTCCGGTGCCAGCCGAAATCGGGCTCGTGACCACGGCACGCGCCTTTCGCGACGAAATCTAAGACCTGTGTTTACAGGCGCTGGCACGGTATATCGGATCGTCAAGATCTTTCGCGGAGGGCCGCCGTGCCGAGCTTCGACATCGTCTCGCGGACCGACCTCGCCGAGGTCGACAACGCGCTCGCTGGGATGACGCGCGAGATCGGCACGCGCTTCGATTTCAAGGGTAGCAAATGCGCGATCGAGCGGCAGGAGGGGATGCTCACTTTGCTCGCTGACGACGAGCTCAAATTGAAGCAGATGCACGAGCTGCTGAAGGTGCACCTGACCCGGCGCAAGGTCGATCCTGCGGCGCTCGACTACAGGCCGCCGGAAAAGGCCTCGGGCAACAGGCTGCGCCAGACGATAGTGCTCCGCCAAGGAGTCGACGCCAACCTCGCCCGACAGCTGATCCGCGAAATCAAGGACAGCAAGCTAAAGGTGCAGGTGTCGATCCAGGGCGACGAAGTGCGCGTCACCGGCAAAAAGCGCGACGACCTTCAATCGGCGATCGCCGTCGTCCGTGGCCTGAAGATCGATCAGCCGTTGCAATATCTGAATTTTCGCGAATAGCACGGCCGTCGCCGTCGTGCTTGATCGGACCGACGCCGAGCGATATTAACCCCCGTGACGCCTCGTCCCCTTCGTCTAGAGGCCCAGGACACCGCCCTCTCACGGCGGCAACACCGGTTCGAATCCGGTAGGGGACGCCAACCATAGCGGGGGTTCATCAGCGGGCTTCATGCCTGACAAGAGCTCGGATGCGGCAAGATACTGCGTTGCGATACGGATGCTTGGATCCGCCGCACGGTCGGCGGACACAGCTCCGCGCGCTTAACTCAGCATTTCCCGCGCCGCTAGCGAGCAGCCCGGTCACGGTGGAGTAGTTCGGTCCTATTGGAGAAGTATGGGCGGTCTTCGGCCTATAAGGCGCTGCCGCGCAATTCGTTGTTGGTATGGCGGTCGCCGGCCATCCAGCGCGCCAATTCCTGGTGCGCATCAGCGCGACGCGCGGCGTCGATCTCGGCCACGTCAGGCGGGTCCTCGGTGAACTCGACGACGAGCCCGTCCGGCGAGGAGACATAGATCGACTTGCAGTAGCCATGATTGCTCTCGCGGTAAGGCTCGCCGGCCTGCTCGAGCCGCCGTTTCAGCTCGGCATAGGTCTCGGGCTCGGCCTTGAAGGCGATGTGGTCGTAGCGGCCGATCTTGGCCGGTGTCTCGGCCTGCGTCAGCTCGTACATTTCCGGGTCGGCGAACTGGAAGAAAGCGAGCGCGCTGCCGTCCGCCATGCCGAAAAAGGTGTGGCAGAAATCGATCTCCTTCCCGAGTTCGCCGCTGAAGCTCTTCTCGCACCAGGTCGCGACCAGAGGGATGCCGAGGAGATCCTCGAAGAAGCGGCGGTTCGTCTCTTGGTCGCGCACGACAAAGGCGTGATGGTGCAGCCGCGAGGGTAGGTGTGACAGCAGCTGGGTCGGTCCCATGTCTTTCTCCTTTGCCCGGTGGCGGGAACCGATACCACAGACGCCCGAGTCTTGACAGTCGGAACAGCCAGCTCATGCTGTCGCCGATCCAGCTCTATTAAGGCTCGTTCACATGATCAGTGCGGATCTTACCGGAAAAGCCGCGCTCGTTACCGGCGCCGCCTCGGGCATCGGGCTCGCCACGGCCGAAGCCTTCGCTCGCAATGGTGCGGCGGTCGCGCTCAATCACCTGCCCGAGGATCCGCGCGGGACGCGCGAGATCGAGCGCCTGAAGGCGCAGGGTTGGCGGATCATCGGCGCACCCGGCGACGTGTCACAACCGGGGCAGGCCGAACGCATGGTGGCAAGTGCGGTTGATGCGCTCGGCCGCCTCGATTTTCTCGTCAATAATGCCGGCACCCCGGCGACCCCGACGCCGATCCCGTTCGAAAATCTCGACGCGCTGACCGAGCGTTTCTGGTCGATGATCCTAAACACCAACTTGGTCGGCCCGTTCCGTTGTGCCCATGCCGGAGCCGTGGCGCTCAGACTGGCGCGAGGTGCGATCTGCAACACCGCCTCGATTGCCGGTGTCATGGGGTCTGGCAGTAGCATCCCTTATGCGACGAGCAAGGCTGGGCTGATCAATCTGACGCGCAGCCTCGCGCGGACCTTGGCGCCAGAAGTCCGGGTCAACGCGGTGGCGCCAGGTCATGTCGATAGCCCGTGGCAAAAGGATTGGCCGGAAGACAGGAAGCGCGCCACGGTCGAGCGCACGCCGCTCAAACGCGCCTGCAAGCCTGAGGACATCGCCGAGGTGATATTCTTCTTGTGCGCCGGCGCGGCGATGATCACCGGTCAGACCGTCATCGTCGATGGCGGTCTAACGCTATGAGCGGGAGGAAACCGAATTGAGCGAACAACGATCGATACCAGGGGCGGTGAACGGCGCCGAATGGCTGGCGCGGGCATTGGCCGGAACCGGCATGACCCATGTCTTCTTTGTCGAGTCGGTGCTGCGCCGGACCTTGCTCCAGCTCGCGGATTTGGGGGTAAAGCCTGTCCTCGCCCATTCGGAAAAGGCGGCTGCCTACATGGCCGATGGGTATACCCGCATCGCCGGGCGGCCCGGCGTGTGCATGGCGCAATCGGTCGGTGCCGCCAATCTCGCCTCCGGGCTGCAGGACGCCTATCTCGGGCGCAGCCCGGTCATCGCGCTAACCGGGCGCAAGGAACCCTCCTTCCAGCACCGCAACTCCTATCAGGAAATCGCGCACGCTCCGCTCTTTGCCGCCGTGACGAAGTTCTCGACCTCGGTCGATACCACTGCCGAGCTGCCGCGCCTGTTGCGGCACGCCTGGCGCGCCGCGTTGGCGGAGACGCCTCGTCCGACCCATCTCGATTTTTGCGGCCTGCAGGGCGATGTGATCGAACTCGGCCAAACCTCGGAGCCGCCGGTCGTCGATCCCGAAGCGCGTCAAATCCCGGCGCATCGCCCAGTGGCCGATGCCGCCGGTATCGAGCGCGCCGCCGCCGCGCTGACTGCGGCCCGGCGCGTTGCGATAGTCGCCGGTGACGGGGCCGCTGCCTCGCAGGCCGGGCCGGAATTGCTCGCTTTGGCCGAGGCGCTGGCGGCGCCGATCGCCACCACGCTCGGGGCGCGCGGCATCATCCCGACCAAGCATCGCTTATCGGCCGGGGTCGCCGGCAGCTATTCGGCACCACCGGCCAACCGCATCGTCCACGGCGCCGAGCTCGTGCTGTTCGTCGGTTGCGACACCGGCGATCAGGTCACCTTGAACTGGCGGGTGCCGTCGCTCGGTACCAGTATCGTGCAGATCGATGCCGATCCGTTGGAGCTCGGACGCGGTTATCCCAAAACAACCGGCCTTTTGGGGGACCCGAAGGCAACATTGGCCCGGCTTGCTCAGGTGATCGGGCGCCCGGCGCGCGACGCGGGCTTTGCCGAGGAAACAGCCCGGATCGTCGCAGATTGGCGCGCGACGATGGCGCCGCTGGTCGAGAGTGATGCGACCCCGCCGCGGGTTGAGCGGTTATGCGCGGAAGTCACGCGGGCATTGCCGTCAGACGGGATATTGGTGGCGGATACCGGATATTCGGGAATCTGGACCGGCACGATGGTCGAGTTCAACGGCGCCGGCCAAACCTATCTGCGCGCGGCTGGATCCCTCGGCTGGTCGTTTCCGGGCTCGCTCGGCGCCAAATGCGCCGCACCGGACCGGAAGGTGCTGTGCTTCACCGGCGACGGCGGGTTTTATTACCACCTCGCGGAACTGGAGACGGCGCGCCGCTGCGGCATCGCGGTCACCGTCGTTATCAACAACAATTCCGGTTTTGGCCAGAACCTGACAGGCGTACGCCGGATCGCCGGCAATCGGCCTGGCAGGGGAGAGGAGCTGATTCGCTTTTGCCCGACCGATTTCACTGCTGTGGCCAGGAGCTTTGGCGTGCGGGGCATCCGGGTCGAGCGGGCCGCCGAGATTGAGCCGGCGCTCGCGGAGGCACTGCGCGCGGACGAGCCGGTGGTGGTTGACGTGGTAACCGATATCGAGCCGCGCGCCCCGGAGCCGTGGGCTCCTGCTCAGCCATGAGCGATCGCGTTTGCTGCTTGGGCGGACGCGATCGGCGCCAGCGGGGTCAGGCGGTGATACCGAGGCTGCGGATTTGTTCGAACAGCGGCTGGACCTGAGCGCGGTAGGTTGGCGAGGCCGAGCGCGACAGCCAGAGCTGTTCGAAGGCGTTGGCCGGATATTCGGGATATTGGCCGCGGAAGGATTGGGCCAGCCGGGCGGCGTCCCCGGGGCGTCCGAGCAGGGAGAGGGCGGCCATCAGGAAGAGTTGCGCGCTGCCGTAGCTGGGATTGCGTTTGAGCGATTTCTCCAGCAGGTCGACTGCCGCTTCGACGCGGCCGAGCAGCAGCTCGGCAAAGCCACCAAAGAAGAACCAGATGCTGTGCCGGCGATCGGTCGGATCCAAGCGCATGGCGCGCTCGATCGCCGGCAATGTCTCGCTGGCGCGACCGCGCAGGGCGGCATTGTACCCGGCAAAGCCGTGGGCCAGCCCGAGGCTCCCATCCATCGCCAGCGCTTGCTCAAAGGCGTGGGCGGCCTCCTCCAACTGTCCGGCGGCCGAGCACAGCATCCCCTGGGTGCATTTGGCAAAGGCGTGCCCCGGGGCGAGCGCAAGCGCAATCGCGACCGCCTCGCGACCGAGGTCGGAGGCGGCGGCGGCGGCGCGCGGATCGCCCCACCAGGGATTGCTGACGAGGTATTGGCAAGTGCGCGCCAGACCGACCAGCGCCTCGACATTGCGCGGGTCGCGCGCCAGCACGGCGAGAAACCATTGTTGGGCCTGGGCGCTCAGCTCGGCCCGCAGCTCGCCCTTGAGGGTGGCCTTGGCGCGGGCCAGACACTCATTGATCCCGAGCTGGGAATCGGCGGTGACCGAGGCGCGGCGGCTGGCCTCTTGCAGCAGCAGCACGTGCAGCTCGCGGGAGATCCGCCGGGTGATTTTGGTCTGGATCGGGGCGAGGTCTTCGGGTCTGAATTCATGCCGACCGGCCCACAGATACTCGGTGGTTGCCGCATCGGTGATCCGCATGTTGACCCGCAACATCCCGGGGCTGCTGCGTTGGGCGCTGCCGGTGACGACGTATTCAAAGCCCCGCTCGGCCTCGCCCGAAGGGTTGCCCAAGATCCCCCGCTCGTCGGCGATCGGCTTGAGCGACAGCCCGCGGCCGTGGCGCAACAGGTCGGTGACGAGGTCGTCGGTGAAGGCTTCCACCAGATATTGCTGCTCGGGATCGCCCGTCAGATTGCGCAGCGGCGCCACCGCGACGCCGATGCTCGACAACAGGCAGGGCCATGTCAGCCTGGTCGACCCTGCGACGGTAGCCACCGGCCGCTCGGCTCGAGCAGCTCGAGCGACAGCCAGGCTGTCCCCCGGGCCAAACCCGGGACCCGCGGCCACGCCGCTGCGCGGATCGGCCTCTGCGGTACCGCTTGACCGCGCCATCTCGTGGGCCAACGCCTGGGTCTCGGCATCGGGGGCAACCCCGAGCTCGCGCTTGAGGGTCTCGGCGCAATTCTTATACTGGCGCAGCGCCTCGCCGCGCCGCCCGGCGCGCGCATAGGCGCGCATCAGCGCACGCTGGCCAAACTCGGAGAGCGGGTCGAGCGCCACCAGCCGGCGGCCGGATTGGATGGCGGCATCGGACTCGCCGGCGGCGTCCTGCGCGGCGGTCAACCGCTGCAGGATGTCGCAAATCAGAGCGAGCGTGCGGTCGCGCTCGGCCGCCAGCCATTCCTGAAAGGGTTCCGAATCGATATCGAAATCGGCCAGAAATTCGCCGCGGTACAAGTCGGCCGCCGCCTGCAGCTCGGGGCGGTTCTGCGACCGCGACAGCCGCTCGAAGCGGTCGAGGTCGACGACCACGTCCTGAATGCGGCAATTGGCAAAGTCGGCAACCAGGTAGCCTGCCCCGCTCGGCCCGAGCGCCTTGCGCAGCTCCAACAGGCAGTTGCGCAGGCTGTGGCGCGCCTGCTCCGAGCCCTGGTATGGCCACAACAAATCGGCAAGCCGCTCACGACTGACCGCCTGCCCGCCCTGCGCCGCCAGATAACCAAGCAGAGCCCGCGCCTTCTTGGGTACCTTGCCAAGCCGACAATCATCTCTCTCGATCACCAGAGATCCAAGGATGCCGATCGACAATGCCATCAGGATTATCCTAATGCACGGACAAGGTTCTTCACGGCCGATCTCGGTAGTACAGCATCGATCGACCCTCAGAGTTAGTCAAGCCAATTCGGGTCACCATAAGGGAAGGTATGAGAGCGGCGATCAGATGCTCGACCATCGCATACCTTCGCTGATCTGCTCGCGGTATGCAGCGATCTTTTCCTCGAGTGCCCGGCATAGCGAATGCAAGCCGCGCGCCCTCAGAGGTGGCAGCAGATCCTCGTACCTAATCGCGCGGTCGCCAATTGGTTGTGGGACGGCCTCGTCCCACAGCTCGATCGGAGTCAGGCTCGGACCGAATGCCGCCGTCTCCTCCACCCCCACCGCGAGCAGCTCGAGCCGGGTCCGCAGACATTTCTCACAGCGTCCACAATTAGGCCGATCTACTTCATTCCCAGGACAGACCCGCAAGGCCGCGAGGGCCGTCGGCCAGCCCGCAAGATCACGCACTTTCTCAAGACGGGAAAAGCGCGATCCATCATGTATTACGGTGAGCCGCTGGCTGGAAAATAAGCCGTCGACTGCCGGATGCGACCCCACAGGAACGGGATTTGCCACGTGATACGTGCCGCCCACAAATAAGTAAGCTGGCCCCAGTGTTGCCGAATGACCTACCGCGGCTAACGCAGCACCGTTATGCCGATTAGCCCAGAAGCCGGGTTTCGAAGGCAAATGCCGCAGATTGGTGCGACACGGGATGAGCCGCACCCCGGCCTCTGCGGCCACGGGCTTGAGGCGACCCAGCGCCATTCGAAAGCGCCCGGTCTCGGGATCGCGGGGCCGTTTTCCGATGTCGAAGCCGTGGATAAACAGGGCCTCGCGGATGTATGCCGGATCACCTTCGCGGTACAGCCGTCGGTTATGCAACAGCGTATGAAGGCCATCCACCCCTCCCGACAGACAGGATACGGCGCGTCGCGAGGCAGTATGGTTCCTACTCCGTCTCCGGGGCGGGGTCTCGATTGTCGGAGGGCGAGGATGCATACCGCCCCAGCTTGCCCACCATGCATGGGCGGTGCGCAGCCCCTCGACCAACATCGGACAGGGCTGTTCTTCGATTCGGACCCGCGACTCTCCGTGCAATGCGGCGAGAGGGAAACATGCGGCCAAAAATGCGTCCGCACACGGCTCCTCGAACTGACGCGCTTCGATGATCTCGCCGTCATTGATTTCGAATTCGAGCACCTGTTCGGGGTACGGCCGATCCTCCCACTCGACGATGGCGGAGGTTATCCTCGTATCCGCGACGGCTGTGGCCAAGGTGCGAATGATCATTGAAGTTAGTCCAGGCCGGCACGCAACGAGGGCAGGCAGCCTCGTGTCCGTTAGCTGACACACGCCCGCATCTCTAGCGGGAGATTACGCAGGCATCCGTCAAAAAAGCGTCCAAATCAGAGTCAGAAGAAAGCGGGTTGGCGAATCTGACGATTCAGCCGCCCATCGACTCTGGCTTAGCTTAGTGGCAGTTGGGCCGTCCGTGCTCCAGTCACGTAAGCGTTGCCTGTGGGCGCCGCTGTGGCGGGAGGCATATGGGGGTGTCGATTAAGGGAAAAGCGGTATTCGAAGTCGAGAGGAGAGCTGCTCCAGGGGATGTGGCCCAGACCAGATTTCGAAAACCGCGACAAGGACCGCCCAATGGGAGCATCCGGCGATCGGTTGTGATGGGACTCCATGGCGCATACCTCCTAAGATTTGACAGTGATTCGGTAAATTGCTTGGCCCTACGAAGGAACCGTCATGAGCGATGAACTCCCGACTGCCGCTCGCGTATCGGATCCCGGCATTCGTGCGCTCTACGGTCTGGAAAATCGTTGGCAGGCCTGGCTCGATGTCGAGGCGGCACTCGCTAAGGCACAGGCCGAACTTGGTATCATTCCACGGGACGCGGCGGATGCGATCGCGCGTGCGGCTCAATTGGAATTGCTTGATCGGACGCGAATCGACGAAGGGTTCGCGCGCACCGGCCACACCATCGTACCCTTGGTCTGGGAACTTAGCCGGATCGTCGGCGAACCTCATGGCGGCTGGGTGCATTGGGGGGCGACGACGCAGAACATCACACAGACCGGCGATCTTGTGGTGCTCCGCCAAGCCCACCGGATCTTCTTTCGCCTGATCGCCGGATCGCTCGCGGCGATGGCTGATCTGGCCGAACGTGGCGCCGAGATGCCGATCGCCGGTCGCACCCATGGCCAGCACGCGGTTCCGGCGACCTTCGGCTACAAGCCGGCGGTGTGGATCGACGAAATGATTCGCCATGTCGAGCGTCTGCGTCAGGTAGCACCGCGCCTTTTCGTTGCGATGTTGGGCGGGGGTGCCGGCACTTTTGCCTCGCTCGGTGCGCAAGGGCCGGCGGTGCAGGCCGGTATCGGCAAGGCGCTGGGCATGCTCCCCATGCGCGTGCCGGCGCGCACGATCGGTGACCATCTGGCTGAGAATATCTGCCTGTTGGGCCTGCTCGGCGCGACCTGCAGCAAGATCGCGCGCGAAATCTACACCTTGATGAAGACCGAATACGCCGAGGTCGAGGAGCCGGTGCCGCCCGGTACGGTCGGCAGCTCGACTATGCCGCAAAAGCGCAATCCCAAGCTCTGTCAGGATATCATCGCGGCCGCTGCCGAGGTTCGTGCCATGGTGCCATTAGCCCTCGAAGCGATGCAGACCGAGCACGAAGCCGATCGGACGACAAGCCTCATCATCGAGGCCGCCGAAGCGCGGGCCTGTATTGCCGCGGGGGATATGCTCGCCCGGCTCGTCGAGGTGCTGAAGGGACTGCGGCTCGACCCGGCGCGAATGCGCAAGAATCTCGATCTCGGTGGCGGGCTGATCATGGCCGAAGCTGTGATGCTCAATCTCGGCGCCAGGATCGGTCGACAGCACGCGCATGACGTGGTCTACGATGCCGCGCAGACCGCCTTCGTTGCAGGCCGCTCGTTCGGCGACGTTCTGGCGGAGGACCCGCGGGTGACCGATCATCTCGATAAGCAGGCGATCGACAAACTGCTCGACCCGACCGCGTACACCGGGCTTTGTGCGGAGATGGCGCGCGAGGCGGCCGTCCGGGCGCGCGCTACCGCTGCCGATCTCGCACAAGAAGGCGCAGCTGCATAAGGAGTTCAAACCCGTGGATATCGGCGCTTCGATCTTCTTTACCGAATATTCGATCTCGCCCACCGCGCTCGGAACGGCGCTCGAAGAGCGCGGTTTCGACTCGCTGTGGGTGGCCGAACACTCGCACATTCCAGTCACCCGACGCTTCAACGTACCAACCGGCGGGGAGCTCGAACGCCAATACTACGATGTGATGGATCCGTTCGTGACGTTGAGCGCGGCAGCAGCCGCGACCAGGCGGCTGAAGCTCGCCACCGGCGTGTGCCTCGTGATCCAGCGCGACACGATCCAGACCGCAAAGCTGGTGGCCTCGCTCGACCAGATCTCGGCTGGGCGCTTCATTTTCGGCATCGGCGCCGGCTGGAATGCCGAAGAGATGGAAGACCACGGCACGGTGTACGAGACGCGCTTCAAGAAGCTATGCGAGCAGATCGAGGCGATGAAGGCGATCTGGACCAACAATAAGCCGGAATACCACGGCGAGCTCGTCGACTTTCCGGCGATGATGACCTGGCCCAAGCCCGTGCAAAAACCGCATCCGCCGATCATCGTCGGCGGTGCCTTCCGATACGCGGCGCGCCGCGCGATCCGCTATGGAGATGGCATCATCCCGCAAGCCTCGAGCGCCGGCTCGGGCGAGGCCGAAGAATTCCTGCCGCGCTTCCGGCAGATGGCGCAAGACGCCGGCCGCGATCCCAAGTCCTTATCGGTGACCTTGGGCGGCGCCCAGGAAACCTTGGATCGCCTGAAGCGGTACCGCGATCTCGGCGTGGCGCGGATGAACGTGCGCCTGCCGCCGGCCAAGGCGACCGAAATCCTGCCCGTGCTGGACCGCTGGGCCAAGCTGATCCCGCTGCTCCAATAGAGAGGAGACCGTCCCATGCCCAAAATCGAGCAATACGCCGCGCGCGGGGTGTACGATCCGCCAGCCTATGCGCAAGCGGTCAAGGTGACCGGCGCGGAGACCATTCTTTATATTGCAGGCCAGGTCGCCTATGACGACAAGGGCGGTGCATCCCATCCCGGCGACTTCAAGGCCCAGGCGCGCGCCTGCCTGCAGGCGCTCAAGGCTCAGGTCGAGGCGGGCGGCGGCACGATGGCCAACATCGTTAAGGTCAACACTTATGTGACCGACATCCGCCACCGCGCCGATTACGCGGCGATCCGCGAGGAGTTCTTCGGCAAGAAGATGCCGGCGAGCACCATGGTCGGTGTCGCCACGTTGGCGCAGCCCGAGTTCCTGATCGAGATCGAGGCGGTCGCGGTACTCTAAGTCTGCTTGAAGCAGCGCGCCGCGTTCTCCCAGAAGAGCTTGCGCCGGACTTCTGGTCCGAGGCTCGACCACTCCAGGATCTTGTCGATCGAGTGGGGGAACCAGGATTCGTAGTGCGGGTAGTCCGAGCCGAACATCAGCACTCCGTCGCCGAGCGCGCCGGTGACCATGTTGAACATCGGCTCGTGCTCATGCGCCTTGATGTTGCAGAAGACCCGTCCGGCGGCGAAATGCTCGCTCGGCAGGTGCTTGAGCTTGGCGGTGCGGCCGACATAGCTGACCTGCTCGTCCATGCGCCGCACCCAGAACGGCAGCCAGCCGAAGCCGCATTCGAGCACGCAAAGCCGCAGGCCGGGATGGCGATCCAAAATGCCGCCGGCGAGAAAGCCGGCCATGAACCGCATCGCCCCCCAGGGATGCGAGCACAGCCGCGCCAGATAGACATTGTCCCACATGTCTTCGTAGCCGGGGAAATAGGGCGGCGACCACGTAAAGCTGTGATGCACGATCGCCAGATCGTGCTCCGCGGCGGTGCGCCAGATCGGTTCGAGATCGGGGTGATCGACCGGCCGGTCGTTGGCGAGCAAGGGCTGCACGGCGACCGCCCATTTCGAATTGCCCCATTCGCGGATTTCGCGCACTGCTTCGCCGACGTCGCGCGTCGAGGCGACGATGGGGCCTTTGAGTCGGTCCGGGAACGGCCCGCAAAACTCGTGCATGAAGCGGTGGTAGGCGCGGATCAGGCCGATTTCGAGCGATACGTCCGGCAGCCCGACGACGCTCGTCCATACCGAGGGGACCAGGAAATGGACGTCCGACCCTTCGGCATCCATGTCGAGGACGCGGTTGTCCGAGCGCTCGTCGACCACGCCAGGGCTCGGCCGCCTGTCGCCGCGCCAGACGCGGCCGTCAGCCGATCCGGGGCGCGGCTCGGCCTCCCCCAGGGTGCGCTCGTAGGCCTTGCGGGCAAAGCTATAGCTGTGCCGGATGCCACCGTCGGCGCTGCGCGATTTGATCGCTCGGCGATAGGGCGCCAGGTCGTCGAGGCGCCGGCGGAAGCCCGGATCGACGTATTTCTCCAGCACATCAGCCCCCGGGTCGATATGCGTGTCGGTGTCATAGATCCGGAAGCCTTCCTTCATTCCGCTCTCCTCATTTGAGCTGATCGGCGACCTTGTCGAGCCCGGCCTGGACGCACGGCTCGTCGACCCCCGGCGAGCCTGAAACACCGACCCCGGCGATGACCTCATCGCCGACCTTGACCGGCAAGCCGCCGGGGATGGCGATCACGTTGGGCAACGTCACCTGCTGGCGGACCACCGGGTCGTTATCGGCAAAGCGCTTGGCGTAGACGGCGGTCGAGGTGCGAAAGCTCCGCGCCGTATAGGCCTTGCGCCGAGCGTTCTCCAAGGTGTGCGGGCCGGCATTGTCGTCGCGCATCGCGACGATGACCTCGCCGGCGCGGTCGACTACGACGGCCGAGACCGCGTAGCCCTTGGCAGCACAGCTGTCGATCGCGGTTTCCGCGATCGTCTTGGCCATCGCATAGGAGAGATCGCGGTGGGTCAGCAGTTGCGCTTGCGCGACCGGGACGCCAGCGGTCACAGCCACGAAAATCGCTAGAGTAAGCAGTGGAGTTCGAGACATGGCTGCCCTCAATTGAGTGGCACACCCTCGATCGTGACGCGGTGCAAAAGGCGGCGCTCGCCGTGATAGTCGTTGACCGCGAAGTGCCAGGTCGAGCGATTGTCCCAGAAAGCGAGCGAGCCTTCGCGCCAGTGAAACCGGATCGTGAACTCGGGCCGCACCGCGTGCCGGTAGAGATACTCGAGCAGCGGCCGTGATTCCTCTTCGGTCCAGCCGTCGAAACGCAACGTGAGTGCGCCGGGAGACTGGCAAGGAGTATGTGGTGAAAGTCCACTGCGATGAAGGAGTAGCAATCCACGTCGCCCCCGATCCGTGCGCAGGCGTCCGCGAGGACGT
>Ga0187846_10001094_pt1 | contig 15384 bp, 9 predicted proteins | sample TC_taG_FD_161473 | JGI IMG/M metagenome (GOLD analysis project Ga0187846, IMG submission 161473) | Biofilm microbial communities from the roof of an iron ore cave, State of Minas Gerais, Brazil - TC_06 Biofilm (v2) | ecosystem: Environmental > Terrestrial > Deep subsurface > Cave > Wall biofilm ...
CGCGGCCTTGAGCAGCCCCACGCGGCACATCCCGTCGACCAGGACCCGCAGCGCCGCTTCGTGGGGCTCGTCGAACTTGACCCCGGGCCGAATCGTTTCAATCGCTTTCAACTGGGCGGCCAGAACGATTTCATACAAGTCCCGCTGAAGCGGGCTGAAGCGTGCGGCGACCGGAAATGTCCGCGTCACGTCCGAGGCGTAAAAATCGTACTCGCAGCCGGCGTCGATTAGGAGCAACTCCCCAGACCGCATCTCGCGGTCGTTATTAATGTAGTGGAGGGTTGAGGCGTTCGGGCCGGACGCGATAATCGATGGATAGCTGGGCCCGGCGGCCCCGCGCTTGCGAAAATTGTAGTCGACCAGCGCTTCAATCTCCCATTCCATCATCCCGCCGCGCGCATTCCGCATCGCCGCCGCATGCGCTTGCGCCGAGATTGCGATGGCGCGCCTCATCGTTTCCAGTTCTTCAGGACGCTTATACAGCCGCGCTTCGTGCAGGATTTCGCGCGGATCGAGCAAAGCATTCGGCCCCGAGCCGACCCGCGGACGCATTGCGACGGCAGTCTTGACCATCTCGAGCATGCGTGCGTCGATCCGTTCATTGACGCCCAGCGGATAATAAATGCGCTCGGCCTTTTCGAGATAGCGTGCGGCAACGCGCTGGAATTCATCGGTCACATAGGCCTTATCGGCGCCATAATCGCTCATCGCGCCTTCGACCCCCGCACGCCGCCCGGTCCAGGTTTCGCGCTCCTTGTCGCGCGGACGAACGAACAACATAAAGCTCTCATTCTCACCGGGCGCAAACATTGCGATCGATTCCGGTTCTGCAAAACCTGTCAAATAATAGAAATCGTTATCCTGGCGGTAAATGAATTCGACATCCGCCGACCTTACAGCAACCGGGGCGCTAGGCAGGATCGCGAGGGCATCACCGATCGCCTCTATAAATCGCTTACGGCGTTGCGCGAATATTTCTGCTTTCGAATTCGAACTCACTGTATCCAGATTTCTCCGCACTCAACCGACACTCGCCATTTTACTTGACGCTGCGGATCTATTACAAAGGTGCAAAGCTTGGCGATATCGGCTCAACAATTGCCGGTCGGCCATCATACACGGAGAGAATTATGCGAGACGTCGTCATTGTCGCGGCAGGTCGCTCACCAATTGGTAAGAGGAATGGAGCCCTGTCTGCAGCTCATCCCACCGAACTGCTTGCGCAGGTAATCATGGAGGTCCTCAAGCGTGCGGGTGTCGCACCAGCCTCGGTGGGACAGGTCGTCGGCGGCTGCATAAACAAGGTCGGCGCCCAGGCGATGAACGTAACACGCACCGCGTGGCTGACCGGAGGAGGGCCGACCGAGGTACCCTGTTCTACCATCGACTCCCAATGCGGCTCCAGCCAGTATGCGGTCAACTTGGCGGCGAGCCTCGTCGCCTCCGGCGCCGAGGACGTCGTGCTGGCTTGTGGCGTAGAGAACATGAGTCTGCTGCCGATCGGTTCTGACGCAGTAGCCGGTGCTCAGGCCGGGTTCGGTAAGCCGATCACCCGCAAGTATCGCGAACATTTCGAATTCACCAGCCAGTTCGAAGGCGCCGAGCGGATTGCCACCAAATATGGCATCGCTCGCGAGGACACTGATCGATTTGGCCTCGAATCGCAGCTTCGCGCAGCGCGTGCCATCGCTGAGGGCCGTTTCGATGCGCAACTCGTGCCGGTTGAGGTTCCAGTCCCCAACACTGACGGGAAGCAGCGCAGCAGCGAAATGCGGACGGTAGTCCGTGACGAGGTGCCGCGCAAGACGAGCATGGAAGCCCTCGCGGGACTCAAACCGGTCGCCCGGCCGGACGGCATTCATACGGCCGGATCCTCGTCACAGGTGGCAGACGGTGCCGCGGCCGTTCTTCTTATGCACGAGGCAAAGGCGCGGGAAATGGGATGTCAGCCGCGTGCTCGTATAATCGATACCTGCCTGGTCGGCTGCGACCCGGTGTTGATGCTGGAAGGGCCGATTCCTGCCACCCGCAAATTGTTGGATAAAAATGGCCTTCGCATCAACGACATCGACGTTTTCGAGATTAATGAAGCCTTTGCCTCCGTGGTGCTGAGTTGGGCTCGCACCCTCGAACCAAACATGGAGCGTGTCAATCCCAACGGTGGTGCAATCGCATTGGGCCATCCGCTCGGAGCAACTGGCTGCGGGCTGGTAACCAAGGCGCTTTACGAACTCGAGCGGAGCAATTCTCGCAGAGCACTAGTCACGATGTGCTGCGGCGGCGGTCTCGGCACCGGTACGCTGCTCGAACGTGTGTGAGGACATGATGTTACCGCGATGACTTCGCGGGAGGTCATCGCGAAAGTGCTTCGTCTTTTGAACCAGCGTGATAGGCTCCGCACTCGTGCGGACTTCAATGCTGCTGGTTGAAGTCGCGGATGAAGGCGTCTACTTTTCCGTGTTCCACCGCACATATTCCTCGACACGCTTGACGTTTTCCCCTGCGCGCATCGTTGTCCGCAGACTACCGGAGCCACTATGAGCGGATGGTCGTCTCCGTCACGCGACCAAGCCGACAAAGTATGATGATGGCTGCGGTCAGGATGCTCGTGGAAACCCATCCGTGACCCGACACTCCGCCCAGGGCAATGGCTAATCCTGTCGGCGAATCATTCGAGCGGAAACCCTCAGTCCGCGGTCCCTGCATTTCGCCCGTTCGCCGCTTCTTGTCAATGAGACCAGATATGGACATCATAAGGTCATGAAGCAGGTACGTATCGCGGAACTTAAGTCCCACCTCAGCGAATATCTCCGTGCCGTTCGCGGCGGCCAAAGTATCGCCGTACTTGATCGCGAGACCCCGGTGGCGCACATCGTCCCAATCAGGGACAGAGCAGCGCTCAAGATTCGCAAGCCGCAACCCGGCAGCCCTCCGGTCAACCGCATTCCATTGCCTAAGCCCTTGAAAGTCAGCATGGACTTTGTCGAGCTATTGCTCGAGGAGCGGCAACTCCATCGATGATCGTCTATTTGGACGCGGCGGTACTGCTGCGGGTGGTCCTTCGACAGCCAAACGCTCTGCGCGAATGGGCGCAAATCGAGCGCGGCATCTCCAGCGCGTTGGTAACCACCGAGAGCCTCCGAACGCTGGATCGGTTGCGGCAGCGCGCACATATCTCTGACGCGGAACTCGCTTTGCGGCGGCAATCGGTCCTAGCCATAATTGCCTCCCTCGAAATTGTCGAGGTTGACACGGCCGTCTTGGACCGCGCAGCCCAACCGATGCCGACGGAACTGGGAACACTTGATGCAATTCACTTGGCCAGCGCGCTGCTTTAGCGCGAGAGCACTGGCAAAGACCTTACTATAGCGACTCACGATCGCGCGCTTGCCCTCGGCGCGCAGGCGCATGGCATCCGCGTGGTGGGCACGACCTCGGTCTGACTAAATTCCGGCGTTCCGATCTGGCGAATGAATCAGAAGTCAATCGGCCGCGTCACCTCCCAGTCACTGCATCGTGACGCCTCGGGGTGGGCCTTGCAGCGCTCTGAAAAAGCTCTCGATTCGATTGTAGTTGGCGCCTAAATCCCCCTTCCCATCGCGCGACTTAGAGCGCATCTCTACCAAGCTCTCGCCACTTTCAGCGGCGGGCTCCACCGCGATGACGAAGTCATCTTTGAACTGAAACAGAGTCGAAGTCGCTACCCCTTCTACCGTATGATGGGCCGGATCACGGTATGTCACCTGCCATCCGGGGAACTCGCCCGCGATTATTTCGACCCGCTTGTAAACATCATCGGGACTGCCCGGCAGCTTCAACGGTTCAAGATCGTGGTAAACGGGCGCCGCTTCCTGCGCCGATGCCATTTCCCGCTTGTAGCTCATGTCACGAGAATGATTAGCCGGCAATGTTTGCGCGTAGACGAATAACGGTGCGTTTTTCGTGTCGGTTGTAATATCGTTGATCGCCGGATATTGACGGGTCGACCGTACTATTCGGAAAATCGGAACAACTACGATCAACGCCAGGATAGTACCTATGACTGCCTGCGCGCGTCCTGCCCGGCGCGACGGCATCAGGAAGGTCACCAACAAGGCGATGACGCCAACGATAACGCCGAGAACGGCGAGGAAAAAGCCGAACAACACGAAATAAAGGCCGAACAACCCGGTCGACAGTTGCAGATTAAACGGCGGCAACACCGCAAAATGCGCAGAGATGATTCCCACGATCGCAAGCGTCAGCGCCAGAATCCCGTCGAATAGAGTCAACCACGCCAGGACCATTTTTGCCTCCTAGTATAGACGAAGCTGGAGAGTGAATTCAGAATGAAGGGAACTGAGCTGCTCCGCAGGTGGAGGTGCCTGCTCTCATTTCTAGCTTCTCTTCACTCGTTCCTCCTAGAGTCGCGCGTTCCACGCACGACGAATTGCGGTAAGACCATTAAATATTGCCCGTCAGCGATCGCGCTTTCGATATCTCGCAGCCATTGAATCACTTCTGCATCTGCGATTTGGCCCGAATCGCGCGCATAGCGAGCAAAGCTCGCCTTGAGCATCGGTCCTGCCCGACCAACTGTATCGGCGCCGGAAAAGACTTCCACCCTGACATCCTTTAATCCAGCCGCCCGGAAAAGCGAATACAGCATCCGCCCGATCTTGGGCTGCTTGACAGCGATCGATTTCGCCGCGGCCAGCACACGCTCACTTCGCTGGCGTGCGCGCTCCGGTAATGAAAGGGCCAGCATGTCCCAATCGCTGTCAATTGCGAGCACGGTTCCGCCGTCAACGGTTATCCGCGTCATCTCCATGACTGTGTCGGCGGCTGAATCAACATACTCTAGAACGTTTTTGCACAGCACACGGTCAAACGAGCGCGCACGGAAAGGCAACGGTGGAAACTCGCTTTGCACGAAGCCAATGTCAAGCTTGTTCGCTCGAGCGCGCCGTGACGCCGCCACGACGAAATCGGCATTAAGATCCACCCCCACTACCATGCCGGACGACCCCACCCGCCGCGCAAGCTCCATCGTCGTATGTCCGGGGCCAGAGCCAACATCGAGTATCGTGAGGCCTGGCTCAAGGTTAAGTGGCCGCAGAAGCGGTTCCAGCGCGGGATGGTAAGCGAGGATCTGATCGTAGGCTTGATGCCGCTTCGCGTCGATCTCGATCCAATGCTGCTTATAGTAGGGGTTCGCCATACTTTGCGCCTTTTCTACGCCGCTAATGCGGTCGGTAGTCCCCAGCTTGAATGAATCCAATGACATTCAAGCAACTTGATGTACAATAGAAATTCCTTGCTACTGTTTGCTACACGATGTTTCTACGAGGTTCCGTAGGCGTCTCTTTCGCGATCAAATTGCGGCCTGCGGCATCGTGGGTTAGCCTGTTGAAGGCGGGGGCTTTTTAATCATCCAGATGGTCGGTAATGGAAATCGGCTGGACGCGCTCCGGCAGGCTCTTTCCGAACGCATCGTCGTGCTGGATGGCGCGGCCGGCACCTCGATCCAGAACATGCATCTTCAGGCCTCCGATTTCGGCGACCCGCAACTCGACGGATGCAACGAAAACCTGGTCCGCACCCGGCCCGATAACATTCGCAAGCTCCATCAGAGCTTCCTGGCCGCTGGCGCCGACATAATCGAAACCAACACCTTCGGCGCCACCTCAATCGTCCTGGCCGAATATGGTCTACAACATGATGCTCACGAATTGAATCGGATTGCGTCGGAATTGGCGCGCACAGAGGCCGACCGCGCCTCGACCCCCTCTCGCCCGCGATTCGTGGCCGGATCGATGGGACCCACCACCAAGAGCATCTCCGTAACCGGGGGCGTCACTTTCGCTGAACTAACTGCAGCTTACCAGGAACAGGCGGAAGGCCTGCTCGAAGGCGGCGCCGATATCCTGCTGCTGGAGACGGTGCAGGATACGCTCAACTGCAAAGCCGGACTGAGTGGAATAGAGCGCGCCCTGGCCCGAACCGGAGCGGCGGCAGGCGTAGCGGTGTCGGGCACGATCGAGACGATGGGGACGTTACTTGGCGGGCAGGATGTCGAGGCGTTTTACACGTCTATGGAGCATCAGTCGCTGCTGTCGATTGGTCTTAACTGCGCGACCGGCCCCGATTTCATGACCGACCATCTCCGGACGTTATCGAGTCTCGCACGGTTCCCGGTGGCATGCGTGCCAAACGCCGGATTGCCCGACGAGGAAGGGCATTACAATGAAACGCCCGAGATGCTTGCGAGAAAGATCGGCCGTTTCGTCGAAGCCGGATGGGTCAACCTGATTGGGGGATGCTGCGGCACCACGCCCGAGCATATTCGGATTCTTGCTCGGGTCGCCGACGGCGCTCCATCGCGCAAGATTCCACTGACCAGACGCTCTGTGGTCTCCGGGATTGAAGCTCTTGTCATCGACGACAGCACACGGCCGCTGATCGTCGGTGAACGGACTAACGTGCTCGGCAGCCGCAAGTTCAAGCGCCTGATTGCCGAGAACAAATTCGAAGAGGCGGCTGAAGTGGGACGGCTGCAAGTGCGCCGCGGCGCCCACGTGCTCGACGTTTGCCTGCAGGACCCGGACCGCAACGAAACGGCCGATATGACCGCGTTCCTGACCACGCTGGTAAAAAAGGTCAAGGCGCCTTTGATGATCGATACCACCGACGCGCGCGTGCTGGAGGAGTCGCTGCAACGCACGCCTGGCAAGTCCATTATCAATTCGATCAACCTCGAAGATGGTGAGGAACGCTTTCGCCGGGTGGTGCCTCTCGCACGGCATTACGGCGCCGCACTGGTGGTGGGGTGCATCGACGAAGATAAGCAGCAGGCACAGGCGATAACCCGCCAGCGCAAGCTGCAGATTGCTGAACGTTCCTGCCGGCTTTTGACTGAAAATTATGGAGTCGAGCCCGAGGACATCATCTTTGATCCGTTGGTATTTCCGGCCGGCACCGGCGATCGGAACTATATCGGCTCTGCGGTAGAAACGATCGAAGGCATCCGCATGATTAAGGCGGCGCTGCCGCGCTGCAAAACCGTGCTGGGAATTTCCAACGTCTCCTTCGGCCTGCCTGACACCGGGCGGGAAGTGCTCAATTCCGTGATGCTCTACCATTGCGTCCAGGCCGGACTTGACCTTGCAATCGTCAATTCGGAGAAGCTCGAACGCTACGTCTCGATTCCGGAGGAAGAGCGGCGCCTGGCTGAGGATTTATTGTGGTGGCGCGGCGAGGACCCGATTGCCGCATTTGCTGCTTATTTTCGCAGCAAGAAGAGCAAGCCTTCGCACGAGGAACGCAAATCGCTGCCTCTCGATCAACGGCTCGCACTCTATATTCTCGAAGGTTCCAAGGACGGTCTGGTCGAAGATCTGGAGGAAGCGCTTAGGCTTCGCGCGCCGCTCGAAATCATTAATGGACCGCTGATGAAGGGGATGGACGAGGTTGGGCGGCTGTTCAATGCCAATCAAATGATCGTCGCCGAGGTTCTGCAGTCGGCTGAGGCGATGAAGGCAGCGGTCAACTACCTAGAACCGCGGATGGAGAAGACTGACGCGCTAGGCAAAGGCCGCATCATTTTGGCGACCGTTAAGGGCGACGTGCATGATATCGGTAAGAACCTCGTCGATATCATCCTTACTAACAACGGCTACCGGGTAATAAATCTCGGGATTAAGGTGCCCCCCGAAGAATTAATTAACGCCTACCATAAGCATCAGCCGGATGCGCTCGGCTTGTCTGGCCTGCTCGTCAAATCCGCGCAGATGATGGTGGCAACGGCACAAGACCTGAAAGCAGCAAAAATCCGCTGTCCAATACTGGTGGGCGGCGCCGCGCTCTCTGCCCGTTTTACCCGGATGAAGATTGCGCCGCAGTACGACGGCATCGTGGCTTACGCCAACGATGCGATGGCCGGCCTCGACCTCGCCAATCAACTCATGGACGCGCAGCGGCGCGAAGCCCTCGCGAGTGAGTTGGAAGCTGAGAGCTATCGGCTGCTTAATGCCGCCTCCAAACCCGCCGACGGCAAAGCCAGACCGGTGCAGAGCGCCCGTCCGATCATCTGCGAAGGCCCGGTTCCGGAGCCTCCTGATCTAAGGCTTCATATCCTGCGCGATTACAGCCTTGACGAGATCTTCCGCTTTATCAATCCGATAATGCTGTACACTCGGCACCTGGGTTTCCGCAATTTCCAGCAGGCGCTGGAGGCCGGCGAGCCGAAGGCAGTAGAACTCCGGGATGCAGTGGCGGCGGTGGAAGACGAGATGCTGGCGCGCAACGATATCACAGCACGCGCCGCGTATCGCTTTTTCCGTGCGAACTCCGATGGTGATCGGAGCGTGATCGCTTATTCAGCCGACGGCAAGCATGAGTTGGAGCGATTCATCTTCGGCCGGCAATCCGACGCGCCCGGGCTTTGCCTCGCCGACTACCTAGTCCCGTCGCAGTTGCTTCGCCCCGATTATCTGGCGATGTTTGTGACCACGATCGGCGAGGGTGTGCGAGCCTTGGCTGAGGAATGGAAGGAACGCGGCGAATATCTCCGTTCGCATATCCTGCAAGTGCTCGCATTGGAAGGCGCGGAGGCCTTTGCTGAACTCCTCCATCAGAAGATTCGCCAGATGTGGGGGATCGGAGATTTGCCAGGCCTGACGATGAAGGACCTCTTCCAGGCGCACTATCACGGCAAGCGCTATTCGTTTGGGTATCCGGCTTGTCCGCGCCTTGAAGACCAGTCGCAACTTTTCCGCTTGCTCGAAATTGAGTCGAACGAGCTTGGCCTGCGGCTTACTGAAGGCTACATGATGGATCCGGAGAGTTCAGTCAGCGCGCTGGTCTTTCACAATCCGGAGGCCAAGTATTTCAGTCTCTCGCCGAGCGACATCGAACGCCTGGAGGCCGAATTCAAGGCGCAAGGCGGCTAGCCTATCCGTACTCCGAAGGAGTAGGCACGCAGCCCTTCTGCCGGCAAGACTCCGCTTCTGAGCCGACTTCGGGCAAATTTTGCACCTGACCAAAACCCGGCGATTCGGATCATGGCTGGCCGGCAAGGTAGATAACCGCCCTGGCGATACGTTCGAGAATCGTCGCTCTGCGGCCGAAGGATTGTAATACTCCCGACATTTCGGCTAAGTTCGCTTCATTTCGCTCACGGTCTGCTCTTTTAACCGTGCGCTTACTAACAGGGTCAACGAAAGTTGCCTGCTATTTGTCAAACCTAGCAAAGGCCGGGGGAGAAAATGCCGTTAATAATCGAATGGGATTCACAGAAAAAAGCACAACACGACGTCAAAGCGAACGCGATCCTAACTCAAGGCGAGGAAGCCATTCGTCGTGCAAAGAACTTGGCAGACAACTTCATACAGATAGGGAGACACATCGACGGGATCTCGCGAATCGCACTGCAGAAGAGACCACTACGTAAACCAGACGCAAGATTGCACATGATGTTGACGCGGATGGAGCAGCTAGGACGACAAATCGCTCGTGCCCGGTTGCGTAATCTGAGCGATGGTCAGGTCAAATCGTTGCAAGGTCATCTAAGCGCGATAGCTCCGCTGCTCGGCCAAAACGCAGACCACGCTAAATCACTGGCTGAATATTGGACCGAAATGCGTAAGGACTTAAACGATATTGTCGCTCTATTCAATTCGTAGTCTCGTACAGGAGCTTTCCACCCGACCCAGCGTCCTCTGCCAGGCACCGGACTTCTAGCTGAGAAGCCGCCTCTCGCGTTGATGATAGGAAGTCCGAACTAGGGCCGGAATAGTCGCTCAGGAGCCACTTCGTCGTGCTTTGTTGGGATTGCAATTCGGAAAACCCGCCAACTATGAAGTTCTGCGGGAACTGCGGCACTCTTTTAAGAAATCTCTGCGAAGGCTGCTCGTTTGAAAATCCGTTGGAGTTCGCTTACTGCGGGAGGTGTGGCCTCGCCTTGAGGCGACTGACACCAGAAGTCAAAGATAACCCTTTGTCAACATCGATGTCCTCGGCTTCACGGTCTGGAGGCGGTCCAGCGCGCGGCGCGAACATCTGGACGACCGAGGGTGAACGCAAGACGATTACCGTAATGTTCGCGGACATTCAGAGCTCGACCGAGCTGATGCGCGACCTCGACCCGGAAGAGGCACGGGCAATCGTTGATCCCGTACTGCATCTGATGATCGAGACGGTCCACCGCTATGGCGGTTACGTCGCGCAATCAACCGGTGACGGCATTTTCGCGATGTTCGGCGCGCCGATCGCGCATGAGGATCATCCTCAGCGTGCACTCTACGCTGCCCTCCGTATGCAGGAAGAAATGCGGCGCGACGCCGATCGCATGCGGGGCCCGCGGCAAACTCCACTTCAGGTGCGTATCGGCGTAAATAGCGGCGAAGTTGTGCTCCGCACGATCGAAACCGGCGGACACGCCGAATACACGGCGGTCGGCCACGTGACCAACTTGGCAGCGCGAATGCAAGGCATTGCGCCAGCGGGCGGCGTCGTCATCACCGAGGGCACTCGGCGCCTGGTAGAAGGTTATTTTGCACTACGCCCGCTTGGCCCAACCGAGGTTAAAGGTATAAGCGAGCGTATCAACGTTTTCGAGGTGACGGGTCTAGGACCGCTACGGACTCATTTCCAGCTATCGGTAAGACGCGGGCTGACGAAGTTCGTCGGAAGGGAGCGCGAAATTGCGGAGATCAAACGCGCACTCGAACAAGCTTGGGCTGGGTATGGCCAGCTTTTCGCGGTGGTGGCCGACGCCGGTATCGGAAAATCGCGCCTGTTTTATGAATTCGAAGCAGCGTTGCCGAGCAAATGCAAATTGTTGAGAGGCAGCTCGGTGTCGTATGGCAAAGCTGCGTCATGGCTGCCCGTGCTCGAGCTATTGTGCGGTTATTTCGGGATTCAGGATGCGGACGACTTAGCAACCAGGCGTCGCAAAGTTCGTCAGGCGCTCTCCATGCTCGACCCCGGCCTCATCGACTCGGTACCGTACCTGTTGGGACTGCTTGGAATACAGGAAGGACCGGACCCCCTGGCTCAGGTGGACCCTCAGATCATGCGCTCCCGCACCCTCGATTTCATCAAACGCATCGTCGCCCGTGAAGCCCTGAATCAGCCGACCGTCATTATTTTTGAAGACTTGCATTGGATCGACGAAGAGACCCAAGCATTGTTAGACCTTTTCGCCGACAGCATCGGTAGTTCCCGTGTGCTGTTACTCGTAAATTATCGGCCCGAGTACCGTCACCAGTGGACCAACAAGTCCTACTATTCCCAGCTGCGTTTAGAAGCGCTCAGGCCCGAGGGTGCTAACGATATGCTCTCAGCGCTCTTGGGCAACGAGCTTGAGCTCGCACCACTCAAGCAAACCATTATCGAGCGCACCGAAGGCAACCCCTTCTTTATCGAGGAGATGGTCCAGGCTCTGTTCCACGAGGGCGAGCTGGTGCGTAATGGCGGCGTGAAGGCATCGCCCTCGCTCCTGCGGTTGCGGCCGCCACCGACTGTGCAGGGGGTTTTGACTGCACGCATTGATCGATTATCGGCAGAGCAAAAGGAGCTGTTGCAGATGCTGTCGGTGATCGGCCGGCAATCTCCTCTCAGCTTAGTGCGCCAAGTTGTTCAGCGTGCAGGAGCTGGTCCGGATCGTTTACTCGCGGAGCTACAGGTCGGTGAGTTCATCTACGAGCGGCCTGGATTGCGCGATTCTGACTATATCTTCAAGCACGCACTGACGCATGAGGTTGCATACAACTCCATCCTGACCCGCGATCGCTTACTTTTGCACGAGAGGGTTGGTGCCGCGATTGAATCGCTATATCCACAGCAGCTTAACGAACACCTGCGTGAGCTGGCCTATCATTACAGTCACAGCGCCGCGTCGAGCAAGGCTATCGAATACCTTCGGCGCGCTGGGGAAATGGCCAAAAACAAGTGGGCCTATACCGAGGCAGTCGAGCATCTCAGGAAGGCCTTGGAATTTCTGAGGCAACTGCCGAGCGATTCTGAGCGCAGCCACGAGGAGCTGCTCTTACAAATTGCACTAGGTGCTAGTCTATCGGCGGCTCGAGGCTTTGCCGCGCCAGAACTAGAACCCATCTACAACCGCTCGCGTGAACTTGGTGTAGCATTAGGCGACCGGCTTCGGCTCATCCACGTCCTGCATGGACTGTGGACATTTTATCATTTCAGATTAATGTTGGGTCATTCGTTGGAAGTAGCTGAAGAGGTTCTGAATATCTCTGAAAGTCTGGCGAATGCGACTCTGCTTCAAAGTGCATATCTCTTGAAGGGAATTTCACTGTTCTTTCAAGGAGAATTGCTAACCGCGCGCGAACACTTTGAAAGAAGCCTCTCGTTTTTCGATGCAAGGAAAGCATCGCTTTCTTCTCTCGAAGCCAGGGTAGGCTCGATGGGATTTCTATCGCTGACACTTTGGACTCTGGGATTTCCCGAGCAGGCCTTTAGGCAAGTTTTTGATGGACTTGTAGTGGCTCGCAAGGCCGACCAGCCGCTCTCCTTAATTAACATGCTGGCTTGCGCATCGTTCCTTAACGGCTGTGCGGGTTACGGAATCACGGCGCGAGAAGAGGCCGAAGAATACGCGCGGCTCGCTGGACAGTACGGCCTGGCACATCATTCAGCGCGAGCTATCCACTATCGTGGCATGGCCCTATTGGCACTCGGACAAATTGAAGAAAGTGTTCTTGAAATGCAGCGAGGCATGGCAGCGTTATCGTCAACAGGCGCTGCGGTGAGTGGCTCCATGCGGTCGTTCTTGGCGGAAGGTCTGAAGAGGATTGGAAGAACAGAAGAAGCGCTGGCAGTTGTGACGGAAGGATTGGCGTCGGCACGGATTAGCGGCGAGTATCTGGCGGAATCTTCACTGTATAGGCTGCGCGGAGAGTTGTTGGGGTTAAAAAATGCCGGTAGCCCCTTCGACATAGAGGGCAGTTATAGGAAGGCGATCGAAATCGCTCACCGGCAACACGCGAAGTCCCTTGAACTGCGCGCAACGGTGCGGCTCGCACATCTGGTCTTCCACTATGGTCGCCTCGATGAAGCGCGGATGATGCTAACAGATATCTACAAGTTGTTTACCGAGGGCTTCGATACGTCAGATCTGAAAGAGGCTAAAGCGCTGCTCGACGAATTGAGCCGCTAAGAGTGTCTCATACGACGCAGGCCTTGGTTGGTGAGACACTCAAGCCCGCCAGCGTCTTGAGCGAAGCAACATCCAGATTATTGGCGAGTAGATCCGCGAGGCCGTCATATGCGCGCAGGCGCAACGTGTTCGCGTCTTCACCCGAGATTCCCAAAGGCCCGAGTCCCTTACGCTCGCGAATCTGATTGAGATAGTGGCGCCGGAATGCGGGAGCGTCCAACAGTCCATGAATCGAGGTGCCCAACACGCGTCGATCGGCCGAGAGCGCGCCTTCAGGTTCATCCACCGACTGACCATCTCGTTCGCGGATTCTGAAGGCCGCACCCTGGTCGAGCTGGGTGGTCCGGCCACAATGAATTTCGTAACCGGAAATTTCCATTCCGTATTCAGCGTCGACCCCTTTTACTAGCGCAGTAATTTTTTCGCTCGCGAAGACGGTTTCGACCTCGAGAATCCCCAAGCCCGGTGCTTTCGAAGTTAAGCTCTCCACCTGCTCGGGGTCAGCGATGACTCGACCCAACATCTGATAGCCGCCGCAAATACCGAGAATCGATCCGCCCGCCTGGTGATGTGCGAAAAGGCGTCGATCCCATGCAGATTGGCGAAGCCAATTGAGGTCGGTAACCGTGTTCTTGCTCCCGGGAAGACAGATGAGATCCGCATTCCCAGCGTGTTCAGGCTGGTCGAAATATCGGAGATCAACGTCGGGCTCCTGCGCCAATGCGTTGAAATCGGTAAAGTTGGAAATGTGTGGAAAACGAACGACGCTAATCCGGATCGGCCGCTCGTGGTGAAACCCCGCACCGGTTTTCAGGCTGGCACTGTCTTCCTGCGGTATCTCTAAGTCACGCACATAGGGCAGGACCCCGAGGATCGGAACGCCCGTTTTAGCCGCGATCATTCGCAGACCGTCCGTGAGCAAGCCAGGATCGCCGCGAAACTTATTGATGATCAAACCCTTGACGCGGCTGCGTTCCGCAGGCGAGAGGAGATAGACAGTTCCCACCAGCGCCGCGAGCGCTCCGCCTCTGTCGATATCGGCAACGATCAGCACCGGGGCTTCGGCGAGTTCGGCGACCCGCCAATTCACTATGTCACGATCGCGTAAATTGACTTCCGCTGCACCACCGGCGCCTTCTATAACGATCAGCTCAAATCGTGCGGCAAGCCGGTTGTAGCTTTTGACGATTTCGGGCCATGCCTCCTGGCGATAATAGCGGTCGTCGCGCGTCGTCATTCGAAACCGTGCGCGCCCGTTAATGACAACCTGACAGCCGTTCTCACTATCCGGCTTGAGCAGGACAGGGTTCATGTCGACTGTCGGCTCCAAACCGCAGGCTTCAGCTTGAACCGCCTGTGCCCGGCCGATCTCCCCGCCCCCGCGACATACTGCGGCGTTGTTGGACATATTCTGTGATTTGAATGGAGCAGGCCGCACGCCGGAGCGCGCGAAAAGCCTGCAAAGGCCGGTGACAATTACGCTCTTGCCCACATCAGACGCAGTCCCCATCACCATCAGGCTCTTGCTTTTTGTGAGAGCGCTCACCTCCACTCGCCTTGATTTTTGCCGTGGTCGATTCAATTGTTTTGATTGATGGCGGTCTCTAAAAAAGTCGTCTCCGGGATGGGAAAGTTCGGGTCGCCACCAAAAATTGGCGTGACGGCCAAGCCAACGAGGGCTAGCGCATAAGAATCGCAGCTCGAGTTTCTGCATTCGACGGTCCGGGCCCAGCACGGCGCTTCGTCATAATTATAGAAGGGACTTTGCCTGAAGTGGGCCAGCCTTTCCAGCCTGTCGTTGGAGTTTCTATATTCAGCGGTTTAATTCGCTGCATTGATCCTATGCGTCTCCCCTTCATCAGGGGGGGACCGGTGCCTTCTTAGGCGCCGAGAGAGGGTACTCATTTAGCGCTCCTTCCTGGGTGCGTTATCATGCATCTAACTCACACCATGAAAGTCCGTCTTAACGATACCGCTGTGTCGATTACGTCGAGGAAGTAGCGCCGGCAGAGAAACTTCCATTTGTCACCGGTTTTTGTGTACTCATCCTCATAGTAACCCCAACCCACTCGCTGCATGCCGAGCGTAGCGCTGTACACATCTATGTAACATCGGCCCGTCGCGCGGTTTCCGCCAAGCAAGTCTACGACGTGTGTGTGAATGAACAGCCGGGGATTTATCTCAGCGAACGCCTTTTCGTACACCTTCTTGAGTTCGGCATG
>Ga0187846_10001095_pt1 | contig 15381 bp, 20 predicted proteins | sample TC_taG_FD_161473 | JGI IMG/M metagenome (GOLD analysis project Ga0187846, IMG submission 161473) | Biofilm microbial communities from the roof of an iron ore cave, State of Minas Gerais, Brazil - TC_06 Biofilm (v2) | ecosystem: Environmental > Terrestrial > Deep subsurface > Cave > Wall biofilm...
CTGGCGCCCCCCCTTGCCGACGCGAGGCGGACTACGCTAGCGCGCGCAATCGCACGTCGTCGAGGAACCCTTCGATGCTGTCGCCTACCGCCGACGGCACCTTAGTGTGATCGAACAGCAAGGCGACGAGCCCGACGCCTTTCTCGTGGGTGAGATCGAGCTTTATACCGACTTTATCCGCCGGCTCGGCAGCGCCCGTTTCGCGTAGCGCGCCCCATACGTAAAGCAGCGGGTAGTGCGTAGTAGATTGCTGGATGGACAGGGATATGTTGGCACGCGATGACCAGCCTTGGACATAACCGGCTATCTCGTCGGTCGTTCCCAAATTGAAGATACGCGGCTCGGGGGCCGGCTCATCGGCCCAGATTTCGCACTCGCACTCGCTATCTGCGAAGGATGTCAGCAAGCTCTTGGTGATGGTACCGAGGGTGGCGACGTTGAGACTCCCGCGCCAATCGATGGCCGGGTCGTTTTCAAAATCAGCTGATCTGCCGCGCGGGACATAGGCGCGAACGGGCTGGCCGGGTATGAACAACCACTCGCCTTGCTTGTCGGCTCGACGGTGCATCCACTGAAAAAAGTCTTCCCCCCCTTCCGCAAGACGCTCGGGCACAACAGCCTTCCTATCGATATCCCTGCATCACCGGGAACATTTTTCTGTCCCGAGTCATACCCCGATCCCGAGAACATGCGGGCCGTACCATCCGTTCCAAACACCCTGGGGCTTCGGGTGCAAGAAATATCTCTCTTTCGGCCGCATTCCACAAGCGCGATGATTTTGACCCAACCATTCCGGAAGGTTGTCAATCCGCAATATTCCGTCAAGCTGGCGTCCCTTTGTACTACCTATGATTGCTTTTAGCCAACATAGTTCAAATTTTACCCGCGCCGCCGTCCGATTTCCACGCAGCCATCGCTTCAGGCCGCGCTCCTCCCGGGATCGGCAGTCGGGCGGGCAGCGGTTCGCGTGGCAGGTGCGAACTATTCGCCCGGATGGAGTGCAGAAACCGGATCCGCTGAGAGAATGGATAGCGATCGTTCTTGATGATCTGGTTAAGTTCTTCGAGGAGCGCTGCCTCCTCCTCGTCGGTCAGATCGAGCCGCAGGTCAGAAAATAGCACCAGAAGGCCTCGACCCTCACGATGCCCACCACCTCGGCGACGAACGCGATATGTTTGCTTCCGGAATTTCGCCAGTCCAACGCGCGCGCGAGGCCAGGAAAATGACGGGACAACCCGGTACGCCGATATCTTCCGAAGAGGACAGCCGCGAACGGGATGCCTGGCGTCGCGAGCGCATCCTTACCACGCAGCGCGCCCGGCGTGGTCGGCTGCACCGGATCGACTACGCCAACGTGGCTCCCGAAGCGGCAGCGATCATCGACAGCCTGCGGGCGCCTCACGTCGGTGGCGATGTAAGCGCGATCTTGAACCGCATTGTCGTGGAATGGGCGGCTCAAAACAGGCCCGCGTCGACGCACCGGCGCGACCGCGGAGCCGGGCGATAGGAATTCGGCGCCGGAGCCTCATCCTGAGCCTATAAGGCTGCCCCAGCGCCCTGGGGCCCCGACCGCCCACGGGTGGGGGCGCCTGCGACAGCCGAGCCGACGGTCTTCTCAGTCCGGGACGCCTTTGACGCTCGGAACTCGGATCGGCTGCCGAGCGATGATCTCGTCGCTTATCTGCTCGGGCTCGAAGATCGCCCCTGGTCCGAAATCAATCGCGGCAAACCTATTACCAAGACGAGTCTCGCCGGGCGCCTCAGGCCGTTCAGGATCTCACCTGGGTCGATCCGGCTCGACGATGGCCGCACTCCGAAAGGCTACTATCGCGCGACCTTCGAGGACGCCTTTGCGCGCTACCTCCCTTCCACCCACTTTCAAACCGCCACACCGCCACAAGCCAGGGAATCCGCGGCTTTCGGCGAAAATCAAAACGCCACAGACGGAAATGGTGTGGCGTTTCTAAAACGCGAAAACCCGAGCGTTCCTGCGGGTTGTGGCGGTGTGGCGTTTCAAAACCACCCTTCCGGGGAGAATCACACTAACTGCACCGATTCCGATCAATCCGATCCCGTCGCGCGGAGTGCGAATGCTGATCCTCCCGATCGTCTAAAACAGGGGAGGCTTATCCTATGAACGGATCGGTTTCCGAGCTTCTCGATCGCTGCCGGTCCGCCGGTCTGTCGCTGGCGATCGAGGAAGAGGCGCTGTGTGTCGATTTCGAGCGCGAGCCTCCGGACGACCTGATCGAGAAGCTCCGACAGTGCAAGCCCGAGGTGATGGCGGCGCTGTGCGGCGTGATCCCGTCGAGGGAGCCGCTGACCCTGCGCGACGGGCGCATCATGTGGCGCTTCCTCGCCTGCGAGGTCCCGGCATCGATTTCGCGCGATACCGTGGCGTTGCTCGACCGGGTGCGCCGAGCGGGTGTGGTGTTCGTCGCTGACGGCCTCGAACTGCATGTCGTCGAGCGCTGGAAGGGCCAGCTGCGCCCGAACCTGCTGCGGGCGCTGCGGGACAATGCCGGCGCTTCAATCGCGGTGCTGCGCGGCGAGCATCGGGCTCGCATGACCCGGCTGCCGCCCGATTGCGTGGCGGAGTACGACGCGCGGTCGGAAGGCGCGTGAATGGCGAGCGATCCGGGATGCTCGCCTTCCTAATGGCCGGCGCCGGCGAGCCCGAGCGATGGGCGCGCGTCAGGCGGCTTTCCTCGAGGATCGAAATGACATGATCTCAGACGACGAGGCGGCAAAGTTCTACCCTCGGGACCGACTTGCGGCGCTGGAGCAATCGCCGGGCGATGACGGCCACCTGATCGGCCGCGATCCGCGCGAAATGACGATCACGGAATTTAATGATCTCGGGCACCAGGCCCGGCCGGTGCTCGCCGTGATCCGGGCCAAGTGTTTGGACTGCGTCGGCCAAGAGCAGAGCGAAGTAAGGAAATGCGTCGCCGCCGCTTGCCCGAATTGGCCCTACCGCATGTCGCGCAATCCTTTTCGGGCGATCAGCGAGGCGCAGCGCGCTGCGGGTGCCAGGCTCGGCGCTAGGATGGCCCGCAAATCCGAAAACGCCTGAAAAATTAAGCTCCGAAATTTCAGCCGAGCGCGCGGCGTGAGAATGGTAGCCCAAAAACCGACCCTTCCGATCCGCATCGAAATTTCCTCCCTCTCCGGCCATGGTCGCGCTTTTGCTCACCGGCCTGCCGGTTGCGGGCTCATCGCAGGTCGTCGCTCGGGCACCCAGCTGAAAGGGCCGCCGTACCGTCACCAGAAGCGATTTCCGGGAACCGAGACCTTAACTTACGCCGCAGAAATTCTGAAAACGCTATCGGCGGCGTGGTGTTGAGCGCTTCGGCCGTCGGCCGCCGCGCAGCGCTGTCGGCGGAGGTTCCCCCGGAGCTGGGACGGCGAAGAACTCCACGATCTCGGCATCAAGGGCGTCCGCAAGCTGCTCGAGAACTTGGATCGTCGGGTTTTCGAGGCCGCGCTCCAAGCGGCTGACGTAGGTGCGGTCGATACCTGCATCGACCGCGAGATTTTCTTGCGAAAGGCCCTGGTCAACCCGCAATCGTCGGAGATTCCACGCGACGAGCGCCTGCGCCTTCATCGGTGCAGGCGAGCAGCTTGAGGACCACTAAACCACGGACTATGGTCCTACGGTTTGTGTTGGGGCAAAGGGATGACGGAGTTCACAGCTCGGCATCGGCCGGCCGAGCTAACCCAAACCTTCTTGTTGGGTGCGCGGCCTCCCTGTGTTCACGAGAAGTCAACCTGCCCGGCACCAGAGCGGCGCAAACAGGGAATGATGGAGGCAGCGAATGACGACGCATGACTTCGGGACACCTGAAGAGCGCCGTCGTGCTCTTGAGGAGCTCAAGAAAGCCATGTACGGCCCGAAGCCCGATCTCGATCAACCACCCAAACCGCGAGATGCGGTCGAGGAATACTATGAATTCGAGAAACGAAGTGATCACACCGTCGGGCTGATTTTTCTAATTGTGTTTTTTGGGATCGGCAGCATCGTCCTTTATAATCAGGTGGGCTTCGGTGGCGTCATCGTCGCCTTATTGTTCGCTTGCATCGTCTGGTATGTTGCCGAGCATGCTCGCGAAAGGCGCCGTGCTGACGCGCAAAAGCGGCGCGCCGATGCGCTGGCGCGGGAGGCCGCCCGACACAGCCGCGCGCCCTGACGCCGCCCTGATCCGCGCATGCGTGGAACTCCGCGCGCACATCCGCGTGCGAGATGGCCTCGACCGATGACGACCAGGGAACTCGCCCGGCACGTCATGGCCCAGCGCGGACTCAACACGGCTGACGCCGCTCAGTTGCAGCTATTCACCCGGCGCGCGCTGCTCCGGTGGCAGAAGAAGCATGGAATCTTGCGATCCGTCATGTCCGGGATCACGTCGTCCCTTTGGCGTGCGGCGGGCCCGACGCGATTCAGAACATGCAGTGGCAGACCGTCTCCGAGGCGCGGGCGAAGGATAGATGGGAACGCAGCACCTGCGGCCGGTAGCACCGTGACGATAGATCTGACGGATGAGGAAGCAGCGGCGCTCCTTCGGGAACTCAACAACATCATCGAAAACGATCGCTACCCGCTGTCGCCGCGTATCAGGACGTTGCGCGGCATTAGGGCGAAGCTTCCGGGAGCGCCACCCGAGCCGCCTCCGGCGAGACCACCAACTCCCGAGGAACGAAACCCGAGCCGAGCGTCGCGCTCCGGCCGGCCGCGCCGGTAGGAGAGCTACCGCCGCTCGGTGCCGGTAATCACCATATCGACCGCTCTGCTCCCACAGCTCGAGCACACGAGCCGCTCGCGCCAGTCGAGAACGCTGGTCGCGGTGCCATACCGCCGGGCCAACTCGGCAGGGTCGGGCTCGACCTGGCGACCGCACGCCTTGCACCACACAATGAGTCGGACGTGCGCGGCGGCCGCGTTGCCGAGCGTCATTGGTAATCCGGGTTTCGATTTCATGAGCCTCGCGCTTTGATAGTGAGATCGACGTTTGGCGCATCGCTATCCTGATGCTCAAGCGCTTCGGCGACGAGGCCGTCGTTTAGAGCCCCAAGCGAGCCGACGATCTCGCACGGGACGGTGACGCTGTCGGCGTCTTCATCTGGCGTCGAGTTGTCGACGCCATCGAGCAGCTTGCGAACACGACACCTCCGGGGCCGGTGCTTCCCTTGCGCCAACCGACAGTCTGGTGTGATCCTGGCTGTGGCGCACAAAACGCCATGAAGATCACAGACGGGAGCCGCCCCCGAGGCAGGCGGCATTGCCATGCCCGGACTCCTCTTTTCGAGGAGATCCAATGCCAGAGACCAAAACGGGCCGCGTCGCGTGGTGGAGAGCCACGGTTGACAGCGTGATCACCTTTCAGTTTCACAACCTCGCCGATCCAAAAGTCCTCGAAGGTCCGGTTTACCGTCTGAAAAGCGAAGGACCGGCCTGGGGAGTGCTGAGCCATGCGATGCTGATCGGCCAGACTGTCTGTCTCACAGTCGAGGGAACCGAAGTGTTAGCCGTCGGCATGAGCAGGCTGCCGGGAATTTCCGTGCCGGACGATCAGTAATACACCATCGGACCCCGCGGCTGGGAGCATGCCGTAAGCGTGGTCGCGGGCAAGCGCGAATGACTCCAGCGCCCAATCAGCGGCCGTGCCGTACGACCACGCGCGGCGCTGCTCGTCGGAAATCCTCTACGTCAACCCCGCAGCCGTCTCGGCAGGATCGCCCCCGAGCCGCTCGATGACCCAGCTCGCCCGGTTGCCCAAGAGGGGAGAAATCTGGTGCGCCGTCATGATGGGTATGCTTGGCGGCTCGGTGCTCACGACGGCTTTGGGTTTGGCCTTCTTCCTGCGCTGACGCTAACCCTGCGCGCGTTGCCCAATCGGCCTGCTTCAACGCCGATTGTGCGCGCGATTCCGATGTCTCGGCGGCGACCGCAGCCGAACGACTTTCTGCCCTTGTTTACCACAAAAAATTGTAACGTCGGGTATAACGCTCGCGTAAATTGCCATAATGCATGGCATTTTCCGGATATTTGCGGTGACCCTGGCAATGATAATCAGCGCTGTCGCACACGCCGATTGCAAGCCGAGCGGCCGGATCAATGCCCAGTGCTACCCGGACTTGCAGACCGCGACTGCGACGGCGATCGCCGCCAACCAGCCGTTATGCCTGCCGGCCGGTACCTACATGCTGACCCAGGAGTGGGTCATCGATTACGCGCCGCTGGCGACGACTGGGTTCCAGATCATTTCTGACGGCGCAGTCGTCGACGCGACCGCCACCGGCCAGCGGGCGATGTCGATTGAGTGCAGCGGCGGCACACCGGACAACCCGAAGGGCTGCTTCTACTTCCAAATCCAAGGCACGCTCTTCGTCAACGCCAATACCTCGGCAGCCGCCGTCCGGTTCGGCCTCAACGATTTCTCGGACGCGCACAATTCGGCGAAGATCGACCGCCTGATCGTCAACAACGGCGGTTCCGGTTGGGCGGTCCGGCTGAATTACATCTTGAATGCCGACATCTTCACCGTCGCGGTGTCGGCAGGATCGGCGGGGCTCGTGATGGATCAGGTGCAGTTCTCGCGCATTTCGGGGGCGGCGTCAGCGACCACCGGCACCGCGATGCTGATCGAGCGCGGGTACAGCTTTGCAAATACGATCCAAGCGATCGACCTCGAAGTGGCGCAAGTTGGCCTGACGATCAATTCGCCCTATGCGAACCCGCAACACCTTCGTGTCGCCATACTTCAACTGTCCGACGCCGATTGTTGCAAGTACCGGTTATAGCAATCTGCTGCTCAATCCCAGCTACGGCGCGGCATCGCCGCCGAACATGGCAACCCTGACCGGAGTCGTGAGCTTCCCATGAGATTCGCCCGCATGTTTCTTGCGACCGGCCTCTCCGCGGCTGCTCGGATCAAACTCGGCGACGGGATGCGAACCCGCGACCCCAACCTTGGCAAGGGCAGAAGCAGGCGGTAAGCAGTTGATTTCTTGGTAGCCGATCATCCCTGCCGGGTGCCGATTGTAGCGGTTTGGAGCGGGAAATCACCTCTCATCGCGCCAGTTTCGCGCCAGCCGGAACGTCTCAAGCTCAACGGTCCCTACAGATAAGATGTGGCGCGTCATGGCTGATCCGGGCTTTCAGGGCACCTGTGACATGGCGGGTGTAGCCCCAAGCCGCGGCGGATGCTTTCAAGGTTGACGTTTGATCTAAGGTGTGCTGCCGGGATCAGCTCATTCCGGGGGCTCGTGGGGACCTTGATCTAGCTCGCCGCGGCAGACGAGTAGGCACGACGTCACGTTTATCGGCTGTCGTGCCGAAAGCGTGCAGAATGAATCTCTGGATTGCTCTACCTGACGCCTTCAGATCGTTCGTGATTTCGATAACACCACGCCTCAAATCCGGATAATCCTTAACGAAGAAGTAAGCGGCTCCTCCTATCGCAATGAAATCGAACCCAAGTAATATCGACGAATAATCTAGCCTAATACATTTAATGACCAAGTGTGCTAAGGAGTTTGGGTGAAGTTGCATTCTCTGTGTTAGCATGCCACTCAAAAATGATTCAGCGTCTCGCATAACCCGGTTTTTGACAGCTTCATCGTATGCATTTTCTGGCGGTCCTACATTCACGAATTGCAAATTAATATTTGCCACGATTGATTGGCTTCGGTTTTCCCCGTCCCATAGAATTTCGTGCCGGACCTCAATCTGAGCATCGTTCTCAGGCGATACTGCCATTTGTTTGCCCTTTTTCAGTTCCACGTCGCGTTCGTATGACCGAGCCGCCGAGAGGTGGCAGCCTTGTAATGCGGCCTGTAAACGTCTCCGGAGGCCGCTTCAATTGGCGAGCGAATCGCATCAGGTACCCCGTTGACAGCTTGAATCACAGAAGAGTTTCGAGGCGCATCCGGCAAACCGGCCCGGGCTTTTACTCACCGCCTTCGTCGCGGTCATACGCCATAGAGTTCAAGCTGGAGGCGACGAACTCAGCCTTAAATCTTATCCGCGATACCTCTGGTTGACCCGACCGCATTCAGAAGGGCGGCGGCCGAGCCGCGCGGGAAGCAGGAGCAGCTACTTTAGTGCCTTTCGCCCGAGTTTTCGAGCGGGGAGGGGCCGGCTCGGCGCTACGAAGCCGCGCGTAACGGATGGGGGTCCGGCCACTCGCCGAACACCGCCGTGTGGGTAACGAGGCCGCTATCCTCGCACCACAGATGGAAGCTGGTAGCCGGGCGGTTCGAACATGAACCGCAGCGGCGCGTCAGGCGTGAGGCTGAGCCGGATCTGGGCGGCCGTGCTCGGCGCGGTGCCGGCGACCGTGCCGGCAAAGCGGCGGTCGATCGCGTGGTGCAGATGGCCGCAGAGGATGCGCTCCACCTGCGGATGGCGGGCGACGACCGCAGCGAGCGCCTCGCTGTTTTGCAGACCGGCCCGGTCCATGCGCTCGATGCCGGTCGGGAAGGGTGGATGGTGCATCATCAGCAAGACCGGTCGCGCTGGCGCCGAGGCGAGCGCGTAGTCGAGCCAGGCGAGCCGCTCCGAGCATAACAGACCGCCGGCCTCGCCCGGGATCAGCGTGTCGAGGGCGACGAGCCGGACCGGGTAGTCCTCGATCGTAAACTGGAGAAACCCGTCAGCCGGCAGATAACCGTCTGCGGCGAACGCGGCGCGCAGCGGCTCGCGGGCGTCGTGATTGCCGGGAATGACAAAGACCGGCATCGCCAGTGGTGACAGCAGCGCGCGCAGATGCTCGTATTCCGCGGGCTCGCCATGATCGACGAGGTCGCCGGTGATGACCGCGACATCGGGCAGCGGGTCGAGCCGGTTGATCTCGGCGACCGAGCGCGCCAGGAATTCGGCGGTATCGAACCGGCCGTAGAGCAGCTCGCCCGGTGCGAGGATGTGCGGATCGGACAGCTGGATGGCGAGCATTGGCTCCTCCAAGTGATCTAAAGATACACCGCACTTTTGCGGCGCGCAAAAACACGAGAACTTTCCAGAAGCGATGCTATGGCAAGTCAAGGCCACTAGCCAAACGAGCTATTTATAATAGCCGACGCCGCAAGCCAGGTCGCCCACCTCGCAACGAAGCTGACTTTCGCAACTGCCGGCGTGGTTGTGCCTCGCTTAGGAAACAGGTAGGGGCCGCCCTCGGCGAGTTGTCCTTCGGGACTCTGCGCGGCGGCATAAAGTTCCGCACCGATGGGGTCCTTGAGAGTTCTCACATCGGTGCCGACCGGAACAGCACGCGGACTGGCTAAGAGCATCAAGGGTTAGATTTGCCGTAAGTTATTACCGAGACACACCCCAAAAACGACGCCGCAATGTTCACGGTGCCAATGGGACCCAGCCCGGGTGAATTTGGGGCACGTGGGGCCGCCGATTATTCAGCGGCCCCCAGGTTCGGCTCGCTCGCCACCCGTCGCCCGGTGTGGCGAAGCTGAAAAGATAGAGGACTCGCCGGAGCCCCGAAGAGGTTACCGCAGCGCGTGGCGCGAGCAGCCGTTCAATCTGCTCGAGCTGGAGGCGGGCGTCGCGCGCCCGCTGGTCGATCTCGATCCGCGACGCGCTCTTGCTGTACAGGATTACTTTCAGCATGGCACCCTCCATAGCGCGCGCACGTCGCCGACCCGCGGTCGGGAGGCGGAGCTCCTCAAATATGCGGTCCTCCTCCGAGACACGTGTGAGCTGGGTCACACTCCCTTAACTTTTTTGGTTGGTCACGGCGGGTGCTTCTCTACGTGATAATCGTGAGGTTTCTACGAGATCGCATGGTACGACCGTAGCCGCCAGTATGGCGCACGCGATCTCGTAGAAACCCGATCGAGCTAAACCGCGGGCCGCCGCGCAGGCGCTATGGGAATTTGACGAGTGCCGCCGGCGTGAGCGTGGTGAGTGGCCGGACGGGCGAGCCGGAGCGGCAGCCGAAAGAACGCAGTCGACGGCGATGACAGCGACGGATCGGCCCAGAAACATTGGGATACCACGAGTGATCAGGGGCGGACCGGCGGGAGTGGTGACGCGCGGCCTGGCCGCTGCGATCGCCACCACGACAGCGGGAGGACAACAAAAACGGCCTTGCAGGAAGCGAGCCGGCAGTGTTCACGAGCTGTCGTGCCAGGCCCAGGACTGCGCTGGCGACGAGCGCGGAACTGGTCGAGAATAAGGCGCAATGAACTAATGTGGCGGGCAGGGGAGGGGCTATCGCCCGCCTGTAGGTCTCAACAGTGTAGGGATTGTTGGAGCTCGCGACAATGTCCGTTATCTGGGGCAATTCGGAGAACATATACTCTGTTAGCGTTTTACGGCTCGTGACCTATTTCAGACCTTCGGACGAGCGGACGGCGCAGCCGATCGAGACTTCGGAGCTGGATTATCGGCCAAAGAGATTTGCGCCCCAGAACTTCCAGGCGCTTCGCCTCCAAATCCGGTCGCTCAGCCATCACTGTTTGAAGCGAGTGTGCCGGTGCGGCCGACCGCGGAGCGGAGGAGGAGGCGTTGCCGTGAACGGCCACGGGTTCGCGCTGAAGTAGCCGGCGCGGAGGCTCACGCGGCAACGGTAGTGCGCCCAAGGACCCGGCCCGGCCGTTCGCCCGTTGCGTATCCGTCCCGCCAGGTTGTCGTGCCGTTCACCATGACCATCTTGATCCCGCGGGCCGGGCGGGCAGGATCGACGAAATCGCCGACATCGTTGACGCTCTCCGGGTCGAACACGACGAGATCGGCGTACGCGCCCTTCCGCAGCACTCCGCGATCCGGGAAACCGAACCATTTTGCCGGCAGACCGGTCATGCGGCGCACGGCCTCTTCCAGCGAGAACAACCCGACATCACGCGAATAATGACCGAGCACGCGCGCGAACGTGCCCCACAAGCGCGGATGCGGATGCTTGTCGTTTGGCAGGCCGTCGGAGCCGATCATGGTGTGCTCATACGCGAGGATCGTTCGCACATCGTTCTCGTCGAGTTGAAAATAGATGGCGCCCGCCGGCATCAGCCGCTCGGCAGCTTCCATGTTGCTGCACGACCATTCGGCGGAAATGTCGTCCAGCATCTTGCCCGCGTACTGCGGAAAGTTGGTGGACCACGTCACCATGATCTTCACGCCGGGTTTTGCACGGCCGGGATCGAGGCCCTTGGAACTCGCATTGTAGGGATACGCATCAAGGCCAATCGCTTGCGACTTCCGGGCGGCGTCGATGACGGCGAGGGTCTGCGGCGCCTTCCCGAAATTGTCGCGGCCCGTGCATTGATGATGCGAGATAGTCAGCGGGACCGCAGTCTTCCGCCCGATCATCAGCGCCTCATCAATCGCTTCTTCCAGTTTTTCGAAGTAATTGCGATGATGGGAACAATAGAGCCCACCATGCGGCTTGACGGCCTCCACCAGGGGCAAAATCTCCTCGGTGGGAGCAGCAACGGCACTCGGATAGTCAAGACCCGTGCTGAAGCCGATTGCACCCTCATTCATCGCCGCCTGTACCTGGCGCCTCATTTCCGCGACTTCGGCGGCAGTCGCGGCGCGGTCGAACCGATCCATGACGCGGTGCCGCAACGTGATGTGACCGACGAGCAGACCGTAATTGACCGCGGGCGGACTATCACGCAGCGCGTCCACGAAGTCGCGAAAGCGCCCGAAGCGGAACCAGCCTGGCTCGCTGCTCAGCAAATCGAGCGGCGGCGGCGGGACACCTGGCATGGCGAGCGGAGCAAGACTGATGCCGCAGTTCCCGGCGACGACAGTGGTGACACCCTGACTGATCTTTGGTGTCATGTCGGGCATCGACAGAAGCGCCAGGTCGTCGTGCGCATGGGCATCGATGAAGCCGGGCGCGACGATCATGCCACGGGCATCCATCTCTGTCCCGCCCTTTGCGCGTAGGGACGATCCTCCAACAGCGGCGATACGATCGTCTGCGATTGCGATATCGGCGCCGAAGCGTGGAGCGCCGGTGCCGTCGATTACCGTGCCATTGCGGATGATGCAGTTGCTCTCCTGTCTGCCGCTCATGTCGATGCTTGCTCCATGGGTGGATGATTGGCGGCCCAATGCCGGGCGATGTCGAGCCGGCGGCAGACCCAAACTCGATCCTGCGCCAGCACGTAGTCGACGAATCGCGCAAAAGCGGCCGCGCGCGCCGGCTTGCCCGCGAGGCGGCAATGCACCGCCACAGTCATCATGCGCGGTGTCTCGGAACCCAGTGTGTAGAGTGCGTCGAAATTGTCCTTGAGCGCGGTGAAGAAATCTCCGGCCTGGCCCCAGCCCAGGCCGCGCGCCAACCTTGTGTCGTTGTCGTCGAGCGTGTGCGGGATGATGAGATGTGGTCGGCCGAACTCGTGGGTCCAATACGGCAACTCGTCATTGTAGGCATCACTGTCGTAGAGGAATCCACCCTCGTCGACGACCAGACGCCGTGTGTTCGGGCTGGGGGTGCCGACGTACCACCCGAGCGGACGGGATCCAGTAAGGCGGCTGATGACCTCGACGGAGCGACGGATGTGCTCGCGCTCGACGTCGATGTCGACATCGTGGTAGTCGATCCAGCGCCAGCCGTGGTCCACGAAGTCGCAGCCGGCCGCCGCCATCGCTGCCGCGACCGGCGGGTTGCGCTCCAACGCCATACCGACGACGTACGCGGTGAATGGCACGCGGCGGTCCTGCAACAATTTGAGCAAACGCCATGCGCCGACGCGGGCGCCGTACTCGTAGGCCGATTCCATATTGAGGTCTCGCCCGTTCCGGATAGGTACAGCCGTGGCGAGATCCGAGAGGCGCGTTTCCGAGGTCTGATCTCCATGCAGGATCGATCGCTCTCCACCCTCCTCATAGTTCACCACAAAGTTGATCGCGAGCCGCGCGCTGCCCGGCCACCTTGGATCGGGTGGATTGGCGGCATAGCCGATGAAGTCACGCGGATAATTGGTCATGGCGCCGTCCGTTCTGAGGCCGCTGTCAGCCGCGCGAGTTCGTCCGTAGGATATCACAGACGATACGATGGCTGCCCCGCGCGAGACGCTGCTCGACCCGCTTTTGCTGGCAGGCCACGCATTGCGACCGCGCGGAAGTTATCGCCGTCTGCGAGGGTCAGGTCGCCGTGTGCTGCGCCGCACAAGGTGTGCGCCTTCTCCAGGATCGCGTCGAAGACGGGAGCGAGGTCACCCGGCGAGGAATTGATGACCTGGAACACCTCGGCGGTCGCGGTCTCCCGCTGCAGCGCCTCGTCACGGTCGGCTTTGCACTGGGCAAGCTGACGTTGCATATCGGCGATAAGTTGCTCGGGATTGGCTACCGTGCTGTCGGTCGTCGCACTCATTTGCGGACCTCGTCGGGACCGATCTTTCAGGCGGACCATACCGTATCGACACGGCTCTCCCACAGGTTGTCGATTGGGACGATCAGGCTAGCATCGGCGAATGGCCGCTGTCTGTGCGACCCCTCGGTTCCGCTCGTCCGGCGAACGGCTGCTATTCGGCGCATTCCCGCCGCTCGATGCCGCCGAGATGAATGACAAGGTTTGCCCCACACCTGCCGTTCGCGATCCCCGCCGGGATCGGCTCAATTGGGTGGACAGCCGACCTTCGCCGAAGCCACGCTGGGTCGGTGCACCACTTGACGCATCTTGTTGGCGCATCTTGAAGGAGGTGAATTCGTTAATCACATATCAGGTCTGTGCAAATGGGAGGCAAAACCAGTGCTCGACCGGGCAAATGACATTCTTGAGCGTGCCGATACGCTCAACGACGCCGTGAGCAACCTTCAGGCCTTTCGAAGATTGTTAGAAGACTTGAATGACCGCACTTCGGTTGACCTGCCGGCGCTAGACCTTCCACAGCAACAGGTGCAGGCAATCGTGATGGTGCGGGCTGCTATCCTTCGATCTACAATCAGCCTTGTCGTCGCAACACTTGATCCCGCGGATCGACGCGGAAATCGTGCGAGTTTCGGTGAAATTGTCAAACTTCTCAGTGATGAAACACTTGAGGAATTTCTTTTGACCACGCTCCACAAAGGCAGAGGTGCGATGCCGGTTAAACAAAAACTTCGTGAGGTACGCGACCACTACGATCAAATCTCGACAGGGAAAACGTTTAAGCGGGTAAGAGACTTACGGCATAATGCAATTGCGCATCTTCTTCTACAAGATAAGCCGCTAGCGGCCGTCGAATACTCGGATATTTTTGTGCTGGCTGACGAGATAGAACGACTGGTCGTCTGGCTGTATGAGGGCTTTGGGAATATTCCGCCGCCTAACTTCTCAGCCTTAAAGAGCAGACCGCAGGGCAGGCTAAACTGTTCTGGCGGACTTATTTCACGGGCGCGGCAGCCCTGTCTACTTGACCAGAGCACCGCCTTTTTTTCCCAGAATCCTGTTTTGCGACAGCGGCGTGTTTGCGCAAGGTAGAGATGTCACCCCTCTGCAGGAGTTTCGATTTCATACCCCAGGCCAAATGTCTGGAAAGGGTCGGCTTGAGGCTTTGGTGAAGCCGGAGCAAGTTACGCCGTTACTTACATCCACGAGCGCTCAATACACTCCACGACCACTGACCGTTTTCTGTGTTCGCTACTGAAGCAAAAAAATTTAGGCTATACTGTGCTAGAGGTTTTATAGGAGAGGGGGATTCTTGGTACACTCGGCTTTCTTGCGTAACCAGATCTTTTATAGTGATTTGGATGTTTGTAAGGGATACATCCGGATTACCATTATATAAATCAACGAAAAAAGAACCATATGAAAAGTGTGCTGTACCTTTTAGATGGTTCATTTGGTCTGAGGTTAGGGCAAAATCCGTACACACTTCTGCGGTCTTTGGGAATTTTTCTAGGCAAGACCGGTAAATTGCCCTTGCAGCTAAATCGCTCGTCACGCCTTTCATGTTATCTAAAATGCACTCATCGAAATTTGATGGACCAAAAAACCCAGCGCATGCTTGTTGCGGAAGTCCACACAGCATCGCTAGCAGCACCAGAGAAAGCCCCGCGATTAGGCGCTTCGTCGCGGTCACTTGTTATCCCTTTCTCCTTTTATCCGCGCGGCGGATGCTAAAGCCACTGCGGCTGCGCCACAATCCGAAAGCGATAGGTATCGCTCGGGTGCCAGTCGGGTTTCAGCTTAATAGCCGAAAACCTCACGCGGACTTCGAATGCATCATTCCGGCGCGAATGACCGCAAAGGGTCGACTTGAGACGGCTGGCCGATGTCGGGCGAACGGCCGGAGTCGGCGCATCTTGCCCGTTCCCGTGGGTCCTGGCGAACGTCTCTTCACGAACCCACAACAGCCGTGTTCGCCGCCGGCAACAGGACCGGCATGCCACGACCGGCGTTGTTGGCCCCTCCCCGCTAGCCGCCCGAGGGCAAGTTG
>Ga0187846_10001096_pt1 | contig 15377 bp, 14 predicted proteins | sample TC_taG_FD_161473 | JGI IMG/M metagenome (GOLD analysis project Ga0187846, IMG submission 161473) | Biofilm microbial communities from the roof of an iron ore cave, State of Minas Gerais, Brazil - TC_06 Biofilm (v2) | ecosystem: Environmental > Terrestrial > Deep subsurface > Cave > Wall biofilm...
GTCATCAAAAAGCGTGATGTTCTGGTGGCTGTAAAGGATTAGCGCAACAATTCCTTTCTTAATGAATAAAGGAACTGAGCATGGAAACAACGCAAAAGAGAATCACGAAAATGATGGTTAAGTTGAAAAGCAAACGCTCCACACCACGCCGTGTCTTAAACACTGTACCTGAACTGCTGCCGCCGAAGACGCTTCCCAGACCTGCGCCACGGACCTGGAGGAGGATTAAGAGAATTACAGTTATGCCGAGAATAATTTGTATTACGCGGATTGCCGGAAGCCACTGAGCCAAATTCTTCCTCGCTTTCGTATTTCATCCCTTGCGGGTTATAAATTGTGAATGGAAATTACCAACCGGAACTCACGTGGATATTTGCCCACGCTTACAAGGGACAATTATATCATACCCCGGCGAGACTTTACAACGGTTTTGTTGTGGCTTTAGTTGCATTACCTGTGCGCTCGCTCATGGCACGCGGGACACAACACTACAAAGTATCTTGGGGAGTAGCGTTCGAGCAAATTAGGTGAAAAGTAGACTGTATGCAGTTGTAACGCCTCGCACTCCTCCCCGCATTCGGGGCAAATACCGTTGGCTTTTTCACTGAGAGATCGTTTCAAGGATTTCATCTGCGTCGTGTGCACAATATCCAGGCTCACATGAAAGAGCATGCCAGCCAGAATTAGCGAGAGTATGCGCGAGCGAGTGCGAATGGCAATGAATAGCAATATACCCAGTACAAGCGGCTGATGCAGCATCCGCGCTCCTTTACGTTGTTGTGGATCAGCCTGTCCAAAGTATTGGATGGCTGCTCGCAAGCTGAGGGTACGATGCGTCACGATGTGCCACAGATAGTGGTCTATATCGATCAATACGCTCGCTGCCAGCGGAATCCAAACATCTTTTTTCAGCCAGGGCAATGCAGCTACCGCCGCCATTGCTGATAATTTTACATGTTCCTGAACTCGCATACTTTCTGAACTCACCTGCTAGGATAGAAAACCTAAAATCGCTGCTTCCTGCGTTAGGTTGTTTATAAGGATATTGATGTGCCATCTCAGGCAATGTGAGTATAAATTCTACCGCACATGCCGTCAATATGTTTGCATCTCAATTCCATAACTAATTTTTCAAAATTTTAACCAATTCTTAACCTGATTACCATTCAGACCTGAGAGCCTCATTGGTACTCTTCTCCTGAACCTTTGAGAGTGATAGACACACTTATGGGTTTAAATGCATACGAAACAAATCAAAATAATCAAATAAGTGGCAGATACCGAAGGCATAGTTTCGTGATACCGGTGGGGGCTTGCCAACAAGCAAGCATCCAAGAGATAGTATGCTTAAGGTAAGAGCAGCAAGCGATAGAACATATCCTTCCTGCATCTGTGTCAGGTAAAGGAGATGCCTGTAATGGCAACAAATATCGTGAACGGTGTGCAGTTGGACCAGGTAAATGAGGGTGTAGCAGGGGCGGAAGAGTTAATTGGGTGTAGTATCGGCATCATGGCATATAACGAAGAAGCCAACATTGAACGTACTTTGCAATCCGTTCTTGAGCAGCAAGGCCCCTCTATTCGCATTGAAGAAGTGATCATCGTTGCTAGTGGGTGCACTGATCGTACCGTCCCCATTGTATCCGCCCTGGCGCAAAAAGAACCCCGTATACGCCTGTGCGTGCAGGAGAGGCGTGAAGGCAAAGCGTCGGCGATTAACCTCTTTCTCAAGGAGGCCAGGAGCCCTATACTTGTCCTGCTTGGCGCCGATGTCATTCCAGAGAAATCCGCCATAGAGAATCTCTGCGCTCCCTTTAAGGATCCGCTGATTGGTATGGTTGGGGGTCGCCCCGTACCCGTCAACGACGCTTCCACCTTCATGGGGCATACTGTTCATCTCCTCTGGCGTTTGCATGATCGCGTAGCGCGTGTGCATCCTAAGCTGGGCGAAGTAATCGCGTTCCGTAATGTCATTTCCGGCATTCCAATTAATAGTGCCGTCGACGAAATCTCTATCCAGGCGCTGATAACTCAACTTGGCTATAAACTTATCTATAGACCAGATTGTGTCATCTATAATAAAGGTCCCGTCACAGTACGTGACTTTCTCAAGCAGCGTCGTCGAATATTTGCTGGCCATCTCAAAGTACTCAAGCAGCAGAACTATGAAGCTTCGACCATGAAGGTCACGCCCATTGCGCGACAGCTTATCGCCTGCCGCCATTTTACCCTGAGTACTCCCAGGCAGACCATATGGACTTTGGGGGCTATAATTCTCGAGGGGTATGCTCGTCTGCAAGGCTATTACGATTACTGGCGCAAGCGTGAGCACCACATCTGGCAGGCTGTAGCCTCGACGAAAGATTTAGAAGCAGGGCAGCGCAAAGTACGCCGCATCTGCAACGCTCAAAGTGTCATCGTCTTTCGCTTTATCATCGAAGGCTCTAGACTTAACGATATGCAACGCGAGCGCGAAGAACACGAGGCGACGGAGGCGGCACGTAAGTTGTTGCCCTATCTCCGTACTAGAGTTCGTAAAGAAGACAAGCTCTCGATCAATGGGCCTGGCATTATGACAGCGGTCATTCGCGCCGAACAGCAAGGTGCCGAAATCGTAGCTCAACGCATCAAAGCTGCGGTTGAAGCAAAAACTGTGCGTGTTGGAGCTCGGGGACGCGAAGTCAAGGTGACGATTGCTTATAGCTCGCTGACCTTCGCCTCAAAAGTTCCGGATGGGGGCGTGAGCGTGAGCGGGCCATTACTTGCTGATCCAATGATCTCTACTGCCCTTGTGGCCAAAGATGAGAATTAACCTCTCCACAAACTCGAAAATAATTTTGGCTATCCTCTTGTAGAACACCTATCTCTGTGGTACAATAAAAGTCGGGCGAGGACAGAAGTCCCCGCCCGAACTTATGAGAAAAGCGAATCTATAAAGCATGGAACTTTCCTGGCTTGGTCACTCTTGCTTTCAATTGCGTGGCAAGAGCGTTACCTTGATTACTGACCCCTTTTCTCCTCAGCTAGGTCTCTCGCTGGGCAAGATCAATGCCCCCATCGTCACCATCAGTCATGATCATCCAGGGCATAACTATGCTGCGGGCATTGGGGGGAATCCCCACGTTGTACGTGGCCCTGGTGAATACGAAATCAACGATGTGTTGATCACTGGTGTCGCTTCCTACCACGACAATAAACGCGGTCAAGAACTGGGACGCAATACAATCTATGTTATCCACATGGATGATCTGATTATCTGCCACCTTGGAGACCTGGGGCATACTTTGCAAGAAGAGCAGTTAGAAGAGGTTGCTGATGCTGATGTGTTGCTGGTGCCAATTGGTGGACAGCGTACTATCAACGCGGCACAGGCAGCAGAAGTTATTAGCCAGGTGGAACCTCGTATCATCATTCCAATGCATTATCTCTCCTTGCCGGGAGAGGCTTCCAGCCCTCTCGACAAATTTTGTCGTGAAATGGGAATTGAGACTATAAACACACAACCGAAATTGTTGATAACTCGTAGTACGCTGCCTGCCGAAACGCAGGTCGTCATCTTATCAAGTCGTGGTTAAGAGTGAGGTGCAATCATAGATACTAAGATGCTAAACGTTCATCATTGCACCCAACGGTGCGACAGGTTGCGATTCGTGTACCAGGCACTTTATGGCGCTTCTACAGCAGAGGGTTGCTGCTGTAGGGGTACTCACAAAGGGTACCCTTCTTATTCTTGGAGGATCCAATGTCAAAATTCATTTTTGTAACAGGCGGCGTGGCATCATCGGTGGGAAAGGGTATAACAGTGGCCTCTCTGGGCCGATTGCTCAAAAATCGCGGAATCTCCGTCTCTCTCATGAAATTAGATCCGTATATCAATGTTGACCCCGGCACGATGTCACCCTACCAACATGGTGAAGTCTTTGTCACTGATGATGGCGCCGAGACCGATCTTGATCTCGGCCATTATGAGCGTTTTACCGATGAACCCGCCAATCAGGCCAATAACGTCACCACCGGGCAGGTGTATGCCGCAGTCATTGGCAAGGAGCGCCGTGGAGAATATCTGGGCGGGACCATCCAGGTCATCCCGCATATCACGAACGAAATTAAAGATCGCATTCACACTGTCGCCCGCCGGTCTGACGCCGATGTGATTATTGTCGAAGTGGGTGGTACCGTTGGCGACATCGAAGGCGAGCCATTTTTGGAAGCCATTCGCCAGATGCGCAAAGACGTGGGACGCCGCGATGTGCTCTACCTGCACGTCACCCTATTGCCCTATCTCATGGCGACGAGAGAGCTCAAAACCAAGCCTACACAGCACAGCGTCAAAGAATTGCTGCGTGTCGGAATCCAACCCGATGTGATTCTCTGTCGCTCAGACTATCCCCTTGGTGACGAGTTGCGCGAGAAAATTGCCCTCTTCTGCAATATCGAAGAACGAGCAGTCGTTCCGCTGCTCACGACTGAAACCATCTATGAGGTGCCACTCATTCTCGAAGAGGCAGGCCTCGGCCAATTCCTGGTACAAGAACTCGGCTTACCTGAGCACGAGCCGGAGATGCGAGAGTGGTCCCAACTGGTTGCGACGATCAAACGCCCTCGTCCTCAACTGACCGTCGGCCTGGTTGGGAAATATGTCGACCTACACGATGCCTATCTCTCGGTGGTCGAAGCCTTGCATCATGCCGGCTGGTATCACGATGTGGATGTACACATCAAATGGATTAACTCCGAGGCCCTGGAGAAAATGGGTGAGTCATATACCGAGGCTCTGGAAGATGTGGCGGGGATCGTCATCCCAGGTGGCTTTGGCCATCGTGGCATCGAAGGCAAGGTGAAAGCCGCCAACTTCGCACGCCGCATGCGCAAGCCCTACCTCGGCCTCTGCCTGGGCTTGCAGGTCGCTGTCGTCGAATTCGCCCGGAACGTGCTGGGGCTTGCCAGGGCCAATAGCACTGAATTTGATCCACAGACCCCTTATCCCGTGATCGACCTGATGACAACTCAGCGCCAGGTTGCTGACAAAGGTGGTACGATGCGCCTGGGGAATTGGGTCTGTTGCCTGACACCGGGCACAAAAGCCTCTCAAGCCTACGGGGAAGCGATCGTCTTTGAGCGACACCGGCATCGCTACGAATTCAACAACGAATTTCGCAAACGCATGGAGGCCAACGGCATGATCATGAGCGGTCGTTCGGCTGACAATAGCCTTGTTGAGATTATCGAACTGGCAAACCATCCCTGGTTTGTCGCGACGCAGTTTCATCCTGAGTTTAAGAGTCGTCCCACTCGTCCGCATCCACTCTTTCGCGATTTCATCGGGGCGTGTTTGCAGGCCGAGCAAGCAAAACAACACGAAGCATACGAAGCATTTGAACGAGAGGCTGTAGGGGCCCAGTTCGTTGCACCCGAATTGCCGGAATCTCGTATCGAGATGTAACAATGCTCTACCTTAGCCAACTACTTGGCGCACCGCTGGAAGATTCCCAGGGCACGCGCATCGGCAAAATTATAGATATTGTTGTGATGCGATCGATCACCCCCCTGACAGAGCTATCGCCCGCGGTCAGCACGGCTTCCGCCGCGCCACTGCCTACCCTCGTCGTCGAGGGGCAGGCCGAGCATAAATGGTATGTGCCCGTCGAGGACGTAGAATGGCATGATGACACTTTGCGCTTGCGTGTGCCAGTAGAGCAGCTTTCTACCCAACCTATCCCGCCATCTGTAGGGGCCCGATTTATCGCGCCCGACCGGTTTTTCTTGCCCGTCAGCCTCGCGCTGGATGTGCTAGATAAGCAGGTAATCGATATTGCACGTAAAAAAGCAGTGCGAGTCAATGATGTTTGCCTGGATAACGATTGGCATATTCTGGGTATCGACAGCAGTACTCTTGGCCTGGTCCGGCGTCTTGCGCCAAACTGGTTACTGGGTACGCGTCGTGGGTCACCGCACCGGTTCCAACGTCCCCCTACAAACCTCATTCCATGGGATCACATCGAACTCATTGGTTCGCAACAAGCCGATCTCGTTTTAGCCCCTGAAAGTGCACAAGTGGAAGTATCTCGTGCAGGTACTCTGGAAGGCTCTCTGCCCGGTTACCCCACAGGCGTACCAAGTGGACAGCTCGCGGAACTTCGCCCAGCAGACATCGCTGATATTATGCATCAACTGACGCCAGGGCAGGGAGCGCGACTGCTTGAGAGCCTGGACAACGAAACCGCGGCAGATACCCTTGAAGAGATTGACACGGAACGCCAGGGCCATATCCTTGAAAATATTAGCGCTAGCCGCGCCGCTGACATCCTCGATGCCATGGGACCAGATGAGGCAGCCGACCTCCTCGCCAGGCTACCGGAGGAGTTCGCCCAGGATCTATTGCGCTTGATGAAACCTGAGGAGTCTGAGGATGTACAGGAGTTGTTAGCATACGCAGAAAACTCCGCAGGCGGCCTGATGACCACAGATTACACCGCCCTTAATGCAACAAGGAGCGTTGCGGAAGCGTTAGGCGCCGTTCGAACCAGTATACGTGAGCAGGATATACGGTCCCCCTATGTCTACTGTGTCGCCGATGAGTTACAGGATGAAAGCCGGCTCCTTGGCGTAGTCTCCGTTTGGGATCTATTAGTAGCCGAGCCCACGCAACTCTTGCAGGACCTCATGGAAACCGACTTGATTACTGTGCAACCCGATACCGATCCGTATACAGTTGCTGAGATCATGGCAAAATATAACCTGCTGGTAGTGCCCGTAGTCAATGCCGAGGGAACGCTGGAAGGCGTTGTCACCGTGGATGATGCCCTGGACGTGCTTCTGCCAAACGAGCGCCGCCGTAAACCGACCAGGATGTACTGAATCGCTGTCTCCTGATTTCTCTCTTAATTGAGCGATCCAGAAGAACGCACGGCATCAAGCGCTTCCAGCACCTTCAGGATGTCCTGGCATACTTCCACCATTACCTGGGGAAGCCACTCTTCCGGGCGCGGGTTATCAGGCACAACCTCATCCTCGTCGTCTCTGATGCGGTGGCGACGTTGCACAAAGCGCCCAGAGCGATAATGAAATTCATCATGTAATCCGCGTATGCCATCAGGATGCCAGATCGGTAATTCTACTCTTTGTTGTAAGGTCAACGCCTCCGGCTGCAAGCGATTCTCTTGCAGGGCGAATGTGACACCCGGACGAGTCTCAATCGCCCGGCTGCTATGCTCGCTTGCCCGCAGTTTCAACGTTTGTATCAGCGAAAGCATCGCAGTATCATACATACCAGCTCCGTTAGCGTTAAGCGGTGTTGTATACGCCAGGTCCAGCACCAGGGGCGGGATATCGCTCGTATGCAGGTGGGGACAATGCTCTTCGGGTTCGTGGAAAAAATCACATACACCGATTGGCCCCTCAAGTGAGAGCGCCGTATCAAGCGTACTCCAGGTAAAAGAAAGCGTGCAAGAACTGTGCGCCTCCGCCTCCTCGCAACTTCCAGTATGACAGGTGCAGGCGAATTCTCGCTCGAGTGATCGCGCATTCACCCAGTATTCTGGATGGGCTACCAGATCAAGACTGGCCGCCGCCTTCATGAAATACCCTGTCACATCTTCATATGTTAACATCGGTTTGCTCCTCGCCATCCATCTTCACAACATACTATTTGATGGCTTTCTGCTATGGCGTGCTCATATATTACTGATACAAAGTGAAGGTGTCAATATAAGCTGCAAAACCGCGAAACCTTGACAAATCTTTCCCCCGGCGGATAATACATGAATGGTTGGCGCGTTTGGCTAAAAAGGAGAAATTTTCATGTCAGATATCCGTTTACAACGCATGGCAAAAGTCCTGGTACACTACTCCTTAGGCATCAGGAAAGGTGATCGCCTGGCGATCAGAACGGAACCCGTAGCTGCCGCACTCGTGTGTGAAGTTGTGCGCGAGGCTCTGCGTGCAGGGGCTCATCCTGAAACATTCATTACGCTGCCAGGCCTTGCGCAAATACACTACCAGGAGGCCTCTGACGAGCAATTATCCTATATTCCAGCCGCATATCGTTTGATGGTCGAAGAGTATGAAACCATGCTTCACATTCAAGCTGAGGAAAACACAAAAGAGTTGAGTTCTGTCAACCCCGCGCGCATTGCTGTGGCACAGCAGGCCAACCAGGGATTGTTGCAGGGCACCTTACAGCGCACTAACCCTCAAGATCCATATGCTAAAGGATCATTGCGTTGGTGTCGCACCATGTTTCCCACCAATGCCTATGCCCAGAATGCTGACATGTCATTGAGCGACTTTGAAGACTTTGTCTATCGCGCCTGTTTTCTGCATGACGAAGACCCCGTTGCACGCTGGCGAGAACTCTCAAAACAGCAGGAAAGATTTGTACAATGGCTCAAGGGCAAGCACACTATTCACCTGCGCGGTGAAGATACTGACCTGACTTTCTCCGTAGACGGGCGCAACTTCATCAACGACGATGGCCATTACAATCTTCCAGGCGGAGAGTTCTTTACCAGTCCTGTTGAAGACTCGGCTAATGGCGCTATTCGCTATTCGTTCCCTGCCTCTTTTGGCGGTCGTTCGGTAGAAGATGTGCGCCTCCATTTCGAAAACGGCATCGTTGTTTCAGCTCATGCCGCCCAGGGACAGGATTACCTGGACAAAATGCTTGCCATGGACGAGGGGGCGCGTCGTTTAGGCGAGTTCGCATTTGGCAATAATCGCAATGTGGACCGCTGTACAAAGGACACGCTTTTTGATGAGAAAATGGGTGGAACGGTACACCTGGCCCTTGGTGCCAGTATTCCGCAAACTGGTGGTGTCAACCAATCGGCCCTGCACTGGGACATGGTTTGTGATTTGCGTAGTAGCAGTGAAATACGCATTGATGGTGAATTATTCTGTAAGAATGGCGAGTTTGTTGTCTGATCCTCCTGTCGGGGCTTCTCTCCGAAGCAGAAGTCAAGCCTCTTCATCCTTAATAAATACACGGACGAAGAGGCCTTGCTTTTGTGCTCATTGACCGCTGATAGCTCAAAGCATGGGGCGAATTGAACGGATGCTGTAGTTTGTCATGCCGCCGGGTGTTGATACACTTACCGAATCGCCCTCGCGACGTCCCATGAGTGCTTTCCCTACTGGCGACTGGTCAGAGATCAAGCCTGATTTTGGATTGGCTTCAAATGTCTCCACGATCTTGAATGTGCGTATCGCCCCAGAATCGCTCTGAACATCTACCTCCATCCCAATACGTACCACGAGCGGCCCGTCGAGATCATCGTGCATATCGGCTGTCATTATCTCAGCAACTGAGAGCAAGCGCTCCAGTTGTAATATCTCACCTTCAACTTTTGCCTGTTCATTCTTTGCATCTTCATATGCGCCACTTTCGGTGATGTCGCCTGCTTCTTTCGCATCGTGAATATAATCAGCTATCTCTTTACGCTTCACTGTGCGTAAGTATTCAAGGCGCTCTTTCTTCTTAGCGAAGCCTTCAGGCGTCAAACGATAGATTTTTTGCTCAGGCCTTGCCTGGCTGGCTTCACTCTGTCCACCGATGCCCATAGTAAACTCCTCTTTATTTTTACATATTCGCCAGAACTTCATCCAGCAGAACAATGACTGGTCCTGTTCCTACACACCCTGTGCACCCTGTTCAGCTCGTCCCATGCGATGAAGACTCGTTCCGCATACTTCGCAAGTTCCTCGCAACGCTGTGCGCCCATTCTTCAGAGTGACTTCGGTTGCATTTAGCATCACTCGCTTCTTCTTACATTTTATACAATATGCTTCAAGCGAGCTATTGATCTTAGGAGCAGCGGTAGCCTTCTCCTCTTCGCTCCATTCACGGATAGTGGCTATAACTGTCTCAGGGTGCTCCTCGTGAACAGCAAGGCCTGCATCCGGGAGCAATACCAGGCGCGTATGTTCTTTTATCCATGACGTGTCTTGCTGGTTTCCAGTATTCCTGGCGCTATTAAGTCCCCTGGCTCCCCAGATAACCAGTGCAGGTTGCTGTAACGTTTCTAAGCGTTGCGAACCATTCTGTGCCAGATTTCCTGCCAGCAGAGCCATGGATGCGTGTTGAGCGCCAGATCGATGAGTAGTAGCATAAAAATAGTCAAGGTCAGCAGCGCTTATCATAGCATGCTGTTTTGCCAGTTCGTATCGGAGCGCAAAGCGAGTGCTGAGAATCGGATAGAGCAGCCATTTTACCGGTGCTGCCTGGAGAAATGCAGCCCAGGCGTTCATCAAAGGAACTGAAGCATTTCGCACAGGTAAGCGATTCCCTTTTGTCTGTTCTCCTGCTAAGGCCACGGGTGAAATCAATACCAGGCGCTCGCAGAGATGGGGCGAAGACGCTGCTATTGCTACCGCGTAGGTGCAACTGAGTCTGCTTGCAACGATCGTTGCCGGTTGCTTTACTACGTTGATAAGAAAATCCCGGCAGAGGTCTACGTAGGTTTCAGCCGTGTAATCTATTGCGGGACGATCTGAGAGACCAAAACCAAGCAGGTCAGGAGCATAGACAAGGTAGTGTTGTGCCAATGGTTCTATAAGTTTGCGCATCTCATACGCTGACGCGGCCAATTCAGGAGTGTGCAGGAGAAGCAATGGGGGAGCTTCTGGCGCTCCCAGCACTTTATAGAAAATATAGCCGTGCTTCCATTTATAGAGATTGGATTCCCCGGGCAGGCGGCTTTCCAGTTGTTGGGGAGTATCTAACATATGCCTTAACGCGACAAGTACCGCAATAATAAGCGCGCCTGAGAAGCTCAACCCTAGCATCTGAGCTATTTTTCTGCTGCTACTTCTGTAATGTACTTCTTTCTGCATTAGAACCTCCTTCATCTCATGTAGTATAACAGGTTACCTCCTTTGGCGCCATCGTAACCTGGTGGATGAGATGACTGAAATAGTGCGAGGATTGCTTTCAGGCTGGCAAGGCGCTAATTGAAGTAGACAGGAGAAGTGCTGGTTACAGGCTAACCTGATGCCAGCACCCGTGCTCTCTTACCGCACAAATTGCTTGAGTACTTCATCGACCCCAGGATGCGAACGATTCAGCCTGAGGTCTTCTGCCCCGCTTGGATCCGTTTGCACCAGCAGAATGCCTTGTTGAATACAGGTATTGAGCAACTCGCGTGCAGATTCGCGTGTGAGGCGGCCTCGGAAACGGTTTTTAGGATTCACAGGATCACCAATAAAGTTAGACACGCCTATAATTGTGCGCCATGACCAGTTACGGTCAATATAATCAAGAAATTGAAGGAATTGGGGATCAAGCACCTCTATAGGGTATGGCTGGAACTGCGAGACAGGCGCACTCGATGAGATAGCAGGCATACTCCCAGTATTACCGGTCATAGACATCGAACTAAATCCACTATCGCCTGCCTGGCCGGCAGGGATCGGGCTTCCTCCTGGTACTAAGGGCACGAACTGGCTGGCACTGCTTATGAGGTCTCGGCTGACGGTTCCTGGTATACCAACAACAATTACAGTTTTGTTTAAACGTAGCTTTAGACGGGCGCTGATACGGGTGAAATCCTTATCGCCGGTCATCAGGACGAATGTAGAGATAGTAGGACGATCAAAGACAGTTTCAATAATATCCATCAGCATATTTAAGTCTACGGTACTTTGGACCACTGTGCTTTGGACAATCGTGCTCGCGCCACTGGCGTTAATTGCAGGCATGTGACCTGTATTTCCTGGGGACTGGCCGGGACCCGGAGCGGGGTATCCTAAAGGGCCGGTGCTACTACTGAGGCCAAGAGGGCCTGTAGGAACTGATTGATCGTAAGGGTTTTGAAACGATGGGCTTTGCCGGGAGGGATCATGCTGCTGATATTCGGGCAATTGAGAGCCTTCATCAGCTAATGTCTCATCCTCGGACAGAAGGTTTTCATCAGTTTCAGGCTGCTCAAGGTCTGATGCATCCTGATACCGCGACCACTCATTGACAGCCCCTTGTGCAGAGATTGCTGGTAATGGACCGGAATTAGTGAGGGGTCCGCTGGGCCATTGGCGCTGATAAGGGCTTGGCGCTAAGCTGCCAGTTCCCTGCTCAGAAACCGCCGTTGACGAACCTAAGGCTCCCGAGGGCGGATTACCTGAGCTGTAATGAACCGTTCCCATCCGAATGCGGTCTCGCTGTTTGGCGGGACAATCGACCCGGTCGATCATCGCAGCCGTCAAGCTTCCCTTAAATGGTTCCGGTTGACGAGACCAATCCGCATAAGCGCGAGCTACCATAACAGTCCCATATCGGCGTGCAACCGCAATCAGTTCCTGTGGATCTGGTTCCCGCCGCTGGATATTCAGCATACTATAACGGATGTTCTCAAAATCGATGAATAGAGCGATTTCTTCGGGCACTATCTTCTCCTCTCATAGGGAGAAACCGCGCAGGCCAAGATATTCTAATTGTTCATGTGCTCGGATACTTTTGCAACTGCGCTTCAAGCAGTAACTTCTATTGCTATCCTGTTAGCTATGAGCATATCATACTTTAATTGCAAAGTCGAGAGGCACGCTTTACATTACGTGGTAACTATGATATAGTCTTTTATAAGTTAAGGATGCCTGAGGTCTTATCCAGCCAGTTACCCTATCTGTACTAAATCACGGAACATGCTATGGAGCTAACCACAACATTGCATTCCCTCGATAATTCGATGTGTCCCGTCGCTCGCACTGCCAGGATTATTAGTGGAAAGTGGACGTTGCTTATTATCCGTGATTTGGCCTCTGGTGTCAAACGCTTTAATCAACTTGAGCGCTCACTACAAGGTATTAGTCCCAAAACACTCTCCGAACGATTGCGCTGCCTCGAAGAGGAAGGCATCGTTCTTCGTCAAACCTTTGCAGAGGTCCCTCCTCGTGTAGAATATTCACTTACTGAGAAAGGGCACGACCTTGTTGATGTGGTAGAGTGCATGCGCTGTTACGGCAAACAATGGTTATCTGACCCCGGCGAATTGCAAGAGCGAGTGCCTGAACAGAAATAAGACTTCACAGCATACAAAAACCGGGAATCACCCCCGGTTTTTAGTTGCTGCACTTTTACTCACCTCGCCTGACCTGCCAGGGTAGACGAGGTGGACTTAAGGCCGAACAATGTCAGATTAGCGGGAAGCGCCAACCAGTTCGCGTCGATGGTCAGCCAGGAAGCGATGGAGTGTTCCTTCGTTTTCTGCTGTAACGCGCTCACTGTGCTCTTCTACTTGATCTTCTAAACGACATACCAGATCGTAGAGACTGGCGATGTCATAACGTAGCTGTACCTGCAGATGACCTTCGCCATTCAATCCCTCAACGAAGAGACCATCCTCTTCCTCATGAATTGCGATGCTTTTCACGCCGACCTGATCTAGCACCTGACCAACAGCGTGCAGGATGCTCGCGTAACTTAACGTGGCCCGCATTGATCCCTCCTAGTTAAGATAGTCGGAGATTGACGACCATTGTACTTTTGTGGACTGCATTGTCAAAATGCAAAACAACATAGCAGAGCTTGTTAGCTGTGTGTAAATCTTGCATCACACCAGATAAGTTTACCATTACGTTTAGATAATCGTCAAGGTCGATGTTTACCATGGGTGCGTTGCACTTTTTTGCGCCGTCCGCTTGCTGGTGAGAGGTGGTAGGGTGGAGGCAAAGCGTGATAGACTGGCGAAGAGGAAAGGAGTTGTGCTGAGAGCCAGAAAGCGAGAAGTCCAAATGACCCCCGAAGAGTTGCACGAGCAGTGGCAAGAGCCAGCAGAGGAAGCGATAACGGCCGTCGCCCAGTGGAGAGCGGCCCATCCCAAAGCGACACTCGCCGAGATTGAACAAGCCGTCGATGAGCAGATGAACCGACTGCGAGCACGGATGATCGAGCAGTCGGCCCAAGCGAGTGCCGCTGCCGGGAGTGAGGCCAACCAGGGATTGGTGTGCGAACAGTGTGGACAGCCGTTGCAAGCCCGTGGCAAGGCAGGACGGAAGTGGCAGACGCAGGGTGGCCAACAGGTGGAAGTGGAACGCATGTATGTGACCTGCTCGCAGTGTGGAGGCGGATTTTTTCCCCCTGGATCAGGAACTCCAAGTGCCTGATGGCCATCTGCTGCCCCATGCGCAGGAGACGCTGGTGCGCTTGAGCAGCGAACTGCCCTTTGGGCGAGCTGTCAACCATGTGGAGGAGATCCTCGGCGTGAGGGTGCATGCCTCCACCGCCCGTCGGCACACGCTCGCCGTCGGGCAACGGGTGCTTGAGATCCAGAACGAGCAGGCGAAGCCTTTGGCTGCCTGTCCCGAAGAGCAGGCCTCCGAGCGGATGGCGATGAGCAGTGACGGAGCGATGGTGCCGCTGGTAGGAGGCGTGTGGGCAGAGGTGAAATTGGTGGCCATTGGCGCGGTGGAACGCTGCACGCGCAAGGGCGAAGAAGCGATTGTGACAAGCCACCTCAGCTATTTTGCACGTATGGCCGATGCCGCTACCTTTGCTGATCAGGCGAGCGCAGAAGTGCGACGGCGAGGGGTCGAGCGAGCCAAGCAGGTCTGTGCCATCCAAGATGGAGCGGAGTGGATTCAAGGGTTTGTGAGCGGTCACCGGCACGATGCGGTGCGTATTCTGGATTTCGCCCATGCGGCTGGGTACGTCAGCGAGATTGCCGACAAGGTGCGTGAGGCGGGAGGGCATCTGCCTGCCAAATGGCTGGATGGGGTCCTCCACCGGCTCAAGCACGAGGGACCAGTGCGGGTGCTGCGCCACCTCAGTTCTATCGCCAAACGCTACCCGCAGATCCAAGAACACCTGAACTACTTGCAGAAGCGGCACGAGCTGATGGACTATCCGACCTATCACCAGCACGGCTGGCCGATTGGCTCTGGCAGTGTGGAAAGTGGCCACAAGCTCGTGATGCAAGCCCGCCTCAAAGGCCCAGGCATGCATTGGAGGCCAGAGCATATCAATCCCATGCTGGCTGTGCGTTTGGCACTCCTCAATGAGCGTTGGGAAGAGGCCTGGCAAGAGCAACGCCGCTTGTGGCAGCGCCAACAACATCTGAAGCGGCGTGCTCACCAGCAGCAGCGCTTTGCTGAGCAGCAGGCCAAACGACAGCAGGCCGCTCCGCCTCCCTCATCCGCTCCGCCAACTACAAAGGCTGCACGACAGAAGACGGGGCGCACCCAGGCTCAATATCGGTGGGGAAGTCAAACCATTTCTCCTCGTTTACTCAAGCAAGCAGACGACGCAAAAAAATGAAACGCACCCCTTATTTCGCTTCCGTTCCGAGACCTGCCTGTACGCCTTAGAGAGATGGATGTACCGACGTGATTTCTTCTTGCAGCGGTCACGTTTGGAGCGAATTTTATCTAGTTGCTTGTTGTACCAGCGGTAA
>Ga0187846_10001097_pt1 | contig 15376 bp, 17 predicted proteins | sample TC_taG_FD_161473 | JGI IMG/M metagenome (GOLD analysis project Ga0187846, IMG submission 161473) | Biofilm microbial communities from the roof of an iron ore cave, State of Minas Gerais, Brazil - TC_06 Biofilm (v2) | ecosystem: Environmental > Terrestrial > Deep subsurface > Cave > Wall biofilm...
CCGCTGCGCCGCGCGGAACTCCATTGCCGGATTGTCATGGACATGGTTTACCGGCCCCGCGAGACGAAGCTGTTGCAGATGGCCCGCTCGGCGGGCATCGAGACAATCTCCGGCGTCGAGATGTTTTTAGCCCAGGGCGCCGCCCAATATGAAATTTGGACCGGGGAGCGCGCCCCGCAAGCGGCCATGCGCCGCGCGGTTGTCTCGGCGCTCGCCGCAGAGGAAAAATCGCGACAAGGCAAGAAAGGCACATAAGGAACGACCCGGCCACACCAATGATTCAACCTGACTTCCAATCCTTTTGCCGGCTGGCGCGCGAGGGAAACCTCGTGCCCGTGTTCGAAACCTTCATGGCGGACACCCTGACGCCCGTCTCTGCATACCTGCGGGTCGCGCGCGGCGCCCGTTACGCCTGCCTGCTGGAAAGCGTGGAAGGCGGCGAAAAAATTGCCCGGTACACCTTCGTCGGGGCAAATCCCGTCGAAGTTTTCCGGTACACCGATGGGGCCTGCGTGCTGGAAAGGGGGAGCCGCGTGTCGCTGGAGCACGCCAATCCCATCGAATTTCTAAGGAAACGCGTTGAACGCTACCGCCCGGTGCGCCTCCCGGGCTTGCCGCCACTAGTGGCCGGCGCCATTGGCTACTTCGCGTACGACATGGTGCGGCTGTTCGAGAAAATTCCGGACACCGGGCGGGATGACGTCGGCATGGATGACGCCGTCATGATGTTCTACCTCGGGCTGGTGGTATTCGACCATGTTCGGCACCAGGTGTGGATTGTGCGCAACGTGTTCACCGACGGCCCGGGCAGCTTGCGGTCAAAGTACAACGCCGCGAGGCGTGAAATCGGCGCCACCCGCCGCCGGTTGGATAGGCCGGTGGCCGCAGAGCATTCCCAGCAACCACGCAAGCAGCCACTTCGCGTGACCTCCAATTTCACCCGGGCGGCCTTCCAGGCTGCGGTACGCAAATCTAAAGAGTACATCCGCGCGGGTGATATTTTTCAGGTGGCCGTCAGCCAGAGGTTCTCCGCCCCCACGCGCGCCGAACCCTTCGAGATTTACCGCGCCCTTCGAGTGGTGAATCCCTCGCCCTATATGTACTTCCTGAAACTCAACGACCTTTCTGTGGTTGGTAGCTCGCCGGAAATGCTACTCAAGGTGCAGGGGCGCGAAGCCTATTACCGGCCGATTGCAGGAACTCGCCCCCGCGGGCGCGACGAAGAAGAAGATCTGCGCTTGGAGAGAGAACTTTCTGCTGATCCCAAGGAGCGAGCCGAGCACATCATGCTGGTGGATTTGGGCCGCAACGACCTTGGCCGGGTTTCCGAGTACGGCTCGGTGTCCGTCGAGAAACTTATGTTCGTCGAGCGATATTCTCACGTAATGCACCTCGTCTCCAGTCTGCGCGGGCGGCTCCGCCAAGATGTGGATTGTTTCGATGCGCTAGCGGCGTGCTTCCCCGGGGGAACGCTCTCTGGTGCGCCAAAGGTGCGGGCCATGGAAATTATTGACGAGCTCGAGCCCACCCGGCGTGGCATCTACGCCGGGGCGATTCTTTACCTTGATTTTGCGGGGAATCTGGATTCCTGCATTGCGATCCGCACGATGGTCGTCAAGAACCGAGTGGCCCACGTGCAAGCAGGAGCAGGCCTGGTGGCGGATTCCGTTCCCGAGCGCGAATACGAGGAGACGGTCAACAAGGCCCGCGCTCTGCTCAGAGCCCTCGAAATCGTTCACACGGGAACGGATTTTTCAGTGCGCGTGGACTTGAAAAAGCGCGCCGCAAAATGATCACGGCAGGTTCGGCTGCTGCAGGATTCATCGGCGACGCGACGCCGGAGCGTGGAGCAATCTTCTCAGCGACCAAACGTGTAGCCAATCGCCACACTGTATTGGGGCACCCGGCCGCTGCCAAACTGGAAAAAGTTGGTTACATAATGTAAGTCTGCCTGAGGACGGATGAAAGTATGACTGGTGATATAGATCCGCAACCCGGCCGAGGCGTGCACTTGGAAATGGCTGGAGCTCAGCAGGTATGAATTCGAAGATTGACAGCCGGAAAAGGCGTTGCAGAATGATTGCGGGTAGTAAAAGCTCAACTTCGCACCACCGAGCCCGGCTTGAAATTCCGGGACGACCCGCAGCACCTTTGGAAGCGGGTGGAAAATCAGGTTGAAATCATAGAAGGTCGGCCGGTAGTTCAATCCGGCATAAGGCCCTTGGCGGAATCGGAAGGTGGCTTCTCCGCCGAACCCAAGGTAAGAACGGAACATGGCATCGGCCCCCACCGTTCCAAATGAGCCGGTCATCTTCGGTGTGGTATAGGGATTTCCTGTGCCAAAGGTGTCGATGGATTGGTTGCTGGAGCTGTCGGTCGCCGCGCCAGCTCCGAAATAAACACTCGCCGTTTGCGCGCGCACATCAGTCACGGTCGCAACTTGAAAGAAGAGCAGCAGCGAAGCGGCGCAAAGCGTGAGTTTCACGGTGTGGGGTCTCCTGTTCTTGTCCCGTCCCATTTCAGACTTGCACATTCCTCTTAGAGTCATTCCACGGGCAGATTGGTTGTTTGACGATGCCCAAAAGTGTTTGCTTGCGCCTCAAACCTGCATATTGCGAGCGTCAACGCTCGAACGTGTCCCCGCGGAACCGGCCAACTGCACCCGCCAAAGTCTCTACGGTACACTCGCCGGCAAGGACGCGGAAACGGTACAGATGGCATCAAGGAGCGCATGTGTCACCCCGCGAAAGTCGCTCCAATTCCAAATTCGTGCTATATACGATTTGGGAGCCCGGAAGGGTTTTCCTTCCCATTCTCCGGGAGGACAGATGGCAGGCCACATCATGCGGGGATGTGCAACGGCGATCTTGGTCATCGTCTTTTTAGTGTCCCGCGCCGCCAGCGCACAAGAACAACGAGGGCCCTCCACGGCTGAGGAGCGCGCCCGGGCCGTCCGGGTCGCCCACCAACTCGAAGCGGATCCCCTCGGCAAGGATGCCAAAGATCAACGGGAATGGATGATCCAATGGATCATCGAGATCCCGGACATTACCGTGGACGTGTGCTTCGAATATTTCGGCAGCTTGCCCCACCCGCCCCGCGGCCATTCGCAAGAAGTGGTCTCCCAAATGATGCTTTCCAGCGCGGCCTTCATGATCGAGCATCCCGACAAGGTCAAGGACGAGCAAGCGGTCGCACTGGCAGGACTGCTCGGCTCACTCAAAGCCTACGAGGCCATTCTCAAGCAGGACACGTCGGCCCGCTGGCTTTACGTGGATCACCTGCTGAGCATGCGGGACCAGGGCAAGCTCGACGACTATGTCGTGGAAACGCGCAAGAAGTGCAAGTCACAAGAAGAGGACGACCCAGACACCATCCGCGCGCGGGCTTCCCTTTCGCCCGCCGCGCCGGCCGGCCTTATAATTTTATTTTGACCCTCGCGCGCGCGGCTGCCCGCATTGGGCTGTCGCAAGCAGCACAAGTACGGGCCGCAGGCGATGATTCTCCTGCTCGACAACTACGATTCGTTCACCTATAACCTGGCGCAGTTCCTCGGGCAGTTGGGCCAGGAACTCGAGGTGATTCGCAACGACCAGATTACCGTGGAGGAAATTGCCCGGAAGAAGCCCGGCCGCATTGTGATCTCGCCGGGGCCCGGCACGCCGCAAGATGCGGGCATCTGCGTCGAGGTGATTCGCCGCTTTGCGGGAGTCATTCCGATTCTTGGCGTCTGCTTAGGTCATCAGGCGATCGGCCATGCTTTCGGTGGGCGGGTGGTCCGCGCGCCGGAGATCATGCACGGCAAGACCAGTCGCATCCACCACGACCGGAAAACTATTTTCAAAGAGCTCCCCCAGGATTTTGTGGCCACGCGCTACCACTCGCTCATCGTCGAAGAAAAGACGCTGCCGGAGGAACTGGAAATCTCTGCGAAGGCCGCGGGCCTCATCATGGCTCTGCGCCATCGCAATCTGCGTGTCGAGGGCGTGCAATTCCACCCCGAATCCGTTCTCACCGATGTTGGGATGCAACTGCTGAGGAATTTCCTCGCGCTGTAGGTCCCGAAAAACCCTGGGTTTGAAGACACTGTGTGGCAGCCTGAAATTGGGAACGCCAGCGGCTAAAGCCGTCGTGATTTTCGAGCCCTTAACGGCACGGTTGAAACCGTGCCCTACAAGACCAACCGTTGCCACTCAGGCGCTAAAGACCCGGGCAACAGCAATGCTCTAGCGTCCGAGACGTCTTCGCCGGGCTTGCGTGATTCAAGTGTTGCGGTAGCGCGTTTCTTCCGGGTGTGTGTGACAACACGAGATTGTTTGTAGGTCACGGCTTCAGCCGTGACAAAAAGCCGGCAAAATCAGAGCGGCTTTAGCCGCTGGCGTTTCAAAATTTAAATTGCCACACAGACTCTTTGGAGACGGGGTCTTCTGCCCGCTGCGTACGGAGAGGCGTCCGAACTACTTGCGTGTGAACGCGATGAGGGCGTCGAGCTTTGTGCGTGCGGCGCCGGATTCGATGGATTCGGCGGCCAGGCGGGCGCCTTCGAGGAAGTCATTTGCGCGCCCTGCTGCGACCAGTGCGGCGGCGGCATTGGCAACAACAATATCGCGGCGTGGTCCGCGCTCTCCGGCAAGGACGGAACGCAACAGCGCTGCGTTGTGCGCGGCGTCGCCGCCAGAGATTGCCTCGAGCGGCGCGCGCGCCAAGCCGAACTCTTCGGGCGTCACTTCGTAGAAGCGCACAGCGCCGTTCTGCACGTCGCCAACTTTCGTTTCGCCCACCAGGGAGATTTCGTCCAGCCCGCCGGCGCCATGCACCACCAACGCTCGCTCGACGCCCAGCTCCGCGAGCACGCGCGCCAGTTTTTCCACCAGGTGAGCGGAAAAGACCCCGGATACCTGGGCGCGCGCGCCTGCGGGATTCGTGAGCGGGCCGAGGAGATTGAACGCCGTGCGTCCGAGGCGGCGACGAGCCGGCATGGCGTGTCTCATCGCTGTGTGCACGGCTGGGGCAAAAAGGAAGCCTATCCCGATTTGCTCGATGGCCGCGCCAACTCGCTCAGCGGAAACATCCAGCGAGACTCCCAACGCCTCCAGCACGTCCGCCGAGCCGCACTTCGAGGAAAACGAGCGGTTGCCATGCTTAGCGACGCGGACGCCCGCCCCAGCGACAACGAAGGCCGCCGTAGTCGAAATGTTGAATGTGCCCAAGGCGTCGCCGCCGGTGCCGCAGGTATCCACCAGAAGGTCCCCAGGAGGCAAGGAAGGACAAGGAATTGCCGTGGCGTGGCGCCGCATCGCGCGGGCAAAGCCGACTAACTCCTCGACGGTTTCTCCATTGGCGCGCAGCGCGGAAAGCAGAGCGACAATCGCTTCCTCGGCGGCCCGGCCAGTAAGAATCTCCTCCATCGCCGCCTCGGCTTCCAGGCGCGAGAGCGAACCGCCAGCTTCCAATTTGTGGATGAGGGTTTGCATCAAGGCAGGACGCAGTTTGCCTCGCATGCGGCGCCTGGCGATGCGCGCAAGAGTCGCGGGGCGCTGCGAACATTCTCGTGTGTGTGTAAATCCATGACGGCCTTTTGCTTGCCTGAGTCTCGTCTTCCCTATAAACTGCGGAGTTTCGACTGAACGTAAATTCTAGCACTGATGGCAGGACGATGAAGATTCACGAGTATCAGGCGAAGGAGATCTTCCGGCGATACGGGGTGCCCACGCCGCGCGGGGAAATGGTCACATCCGCTGACCAAGCGCGCGCCACAGCCGAGCGGCTGGGGACTAAAGTGGTGGTCGTCAAGGCGCAGATTCATGCCGGAGGGCGCGGGAAAGCGGGGGGCGTCAAGCTGGCGAAGTCACCGGCGGAAGCGGCCGCACTGGCAAAAGCGATGCTGGGGATGAACCTCGTAACGCCGCAGACCGGTCCCGGCGGACGCATCGTTCGCAGGCTTCTGGTCGAGGAGGGTCTCGACATCCAGCGTGAACTTTACCTGAGTATTTTGGTGGACCGCGCTGTGGCTGCGCCGGTCGTGATGGCCAGCGCCGCGGGGGGAGTCGAAATCGAGGAGGTCGCCCACAAGAATCCCGAAGCCATTCTGCGCGAGACGGTCACGCCGGCCGCGGGCCTGCAACCGTATCAGGCGCGGAAAATCGCTTTCGGGTTGGGGCTTTCCGGCGATGCCGCCAACGCCGCCGCTCCGTTTCTCCAAGCGCTCTATCGCGCGTTCCTCGAAACGGACGCCTCGCTGGCGGAAATCAATCCCCTGGTCGTGACCGGCGAAGGAAAGCTCATCGCGCTCGACGCGAAGATGACCTTTGACGATAACGCACTCTACCGCCATAAAGACATCCTAGAGTTCCGCGACCTGAACGAGGAAGATCCGCTCGAAGTCGAAGCGTCCAACTACAAGCTGAACTACATCAAGCTCGACGGCAACGTGGGGTGCATGGTCAATGGCGCGGGGCTGGCCATGGCTACGATGGACATCATCAAGCTGGCGGGCAGTTCCCCGGCGAATTTTCTGGACGTGGGCGGGGGCGCCTCGGCCGAGCAAGTGAAAAACGCGTTCAAGATTTTGGTGAGCGATCCGAATGTGAGGGCGGTGTTCATCAATATATTCGGCGGAATCCTGCGCTGCGACGTTCTCGCCACCGGCGTGGTCGCCGCGGCAAAAGAATTGCAAATCATGGTGCCCATCGTCGTGCGCATGGAGGGTACCAACGTAAAACAGGGCCAGGAAATTCTGCGCCAGTCGGGGCTGGGATTTACAATCGCGCAAGGGATGAAAGACGGGGCTGAGAAAGCCGTCGCGCTAGCGGGGAGATGATGGAAGTAAAGGAAGGTGAGGAAGTGAAGGAAATAAAGGAAAAGACCGAAACATCCCAAATTTTGGCTCGATCTGGCCACAGACGAACACTTTGTGCAGCCGAATCGGGCGGCGATAATGGTTTCAGACTACGGGAAATTGGGCTTCATGCTTCATAGCCTATGGAAGGAATGGAGAAAACTGTGACGGGGTGGGGCTCCTTTATTTCCTCAACATCCTTCACCTCCTCTACTTCATCCAAATGAGCGTCTTAGTCAACGAATCGACGCGCGTGGTGGTTCAAGGCCTCACCGGGCGCGAAGGCAGCTTCCACGCGCAACAAATGATCGAGTACGGCACTCAAGTGGTCGCCGGAGTGACGCCCGGCAAAGGTGGCACGAAGCATCTGGATGTGCCGGTTTTTAACACGATGGCCGACGCGGTTCGCGCGACCAAAGCGAACGCGTCGGTCATCTTCGTGCCTCCGCCGTTTGCCGCCGACGCCATTCTAGAAGCAGTGGACGCGGCGCTTCCTCTCGTCATTTGCATCACGGAGGGAATTCCGACGCTCGACATGGTGCGAGTGGCTGCGGTGCTGAAGGATTCCAAGACGCGGCTCATTGGCCCGAATTGCCCGGGCATCATCTCGCCCGGGAAATGCAAGATCGGCATCATGCCGGGGATCATCCACAAGCAAGGGAACGTCGGCTTGGTGAGCCGCAGTGGGACGCTCACCTACGAAGCCGTGGACCAACTCACGCGGCTGGGGATCGGACAATCCACGTGCATCGGGATTGGCGGCGACCCGATCATCGGCACTTCGTTCCTGGACGCGATTCGCCTGTTCAACGATGACCCCGACACCCACGCCATCGTGATGATCGGCGAAATCGGCGGCAACGCCGAGCAGCAAGCGGCGGAATATGTGAAGGCGAGCGTGAAAAAGCCCGTCGTAGGCTTCATCGCTGGGCAAACCGCGCCGCCCGGACGCCGCATGGGGCACGCAGGCGCTATCATCAGTGGAGGTGCTGGCACCGCTGCCGAAAAGTACGAAGCCATGGCCGTGGCGGGAATTCGCACCGTCAAAAGCCCAGCAGAGATTGGGCGGACTTTGGCGGAGGCAATCAAGAGATAAAACAGAGGCACGAGGCAAGGAAGCAGGAGGCAAGGAGGGAACGAGGCAAGGAGGCAGGAATGCCTATTCGGACATATCAGGACCTCGATGTGTTCCGGGAATCTTATGCTGCCGCCCTCGGGGTTTCCCGCCTTGCGAAACGGTTTCCACCGGTTGAGCAGTACGAATTGGCGCGCCAACCTCGACGCGCCGCCCGTTCCATCCCCGCAAACATTGTCGAAGGGTGGGGGAAGCGAGCTTCGGGGCCGGAGTTCAAGCGGTATTTGCAGATTGCGATTGGTTCGTGTGACGAGACGCGAATGTGGCTAGAACTCAGCAAAGACGAGGGATACATTTCGGAAAAGGATTGCAAAGAAGCGGAGGATCGGTACAACAGGATTGGGGCCATGCTGGGAAGCCTGTGGAGACAATGGCGCACCGCCCCGAATTAGTTTCCTTGCCTCCTGCCTCCTTGCTTCCTTGCCTCAGAAGACCGACGCTCATTGATTGGGAGAAAACTCTGCATGGCCATTGAACGCACGCTAGCAATCATCAAGCCGGACGCAGTTTCGCGCGGCCTGACGGGCGAAATCCTCGCGCGGATTCACAAGGCAGGCTTTCAGATTGCCGCCCTCAAGACGAAGCGATTGACGCGAGCCGAAGCGGAAGGGTTCTATGCGGTGCACCGCGACAAAGGATTTTTCGGCGAACTGACGGAGTTCATGAGTTCTGGGAAAGTGGTGGTGCTGGCGCTCGAAGCTGAAGGCGCCATCCTGAAGTGGCGCGAAACCATGGGCGCTACGGACCCCGCCAAAGCCGCACCCGGCACCATCCGCCGCGAATTCGGCGCCAGCATCCAATACAACTGCACCCACGGCTCCGACGCCCCGGACACTGCCGCGTTTGAAATCGCGTACTTCTTCGCCGGCCATGAGCTCGTCTGAATTGCTGCGCCCCGTTTTCGACTGACAGGCCCTAATTCCTCGCTCGCTAGCTCGAAGGTTTCCTTCTTGGTTAGAATGGCCTTTAATGGAGCCGATGCGTGAACTCGGGCGGATGCTGGTGTTCACGGGCGCGGCGCTCGCAGCGATTGGTGCGCTAATGTGGCTGGCGGCGCGGCCCGGCGGGTTGCCGCTGAAGCTGGGGCGCCTCCCGGGTGACATCGCCTACCAGGGCAAGCACGGTTCCTTCTACTTTCCAGTGGTGACGTGTATTCTGCTCAGCGTAGTGTTGACGCTAGTCCTCTGGCTCGTCCAATGGCTCAGAAAGTAACGCAGTTCGAGCTAAACCTGGCCCCCGAGCGGAAAATCTGGAGTGTCTCGGAACTGACAGCGCGTATCCGTGACATTCTGACCGCGCAGTTTTCCAACCTCTGGGTCGAGGGCGAAGTCTCCAATTTTCGCCCTGCGCAATCCGGCCACTTGTACTTCACCTTGAAAGACGAAAAGGCCCAGGTGCGCTGCGTCTGTTTCAAGAATCAAGCCATCCGGCTAAGATTTCGCCCAGAAGATGGCTTGAAGCTGATTGTGCGCGGGTCCATCGGCGTGTACGAGCCGCGCGGCGAGTACCAGATTTACGTCGAGCACATTGAGCCGGCGGGACTGGGCGCCCTGCAGCTTGCCTTCGAGCAACTCAAGCGCCGCCTAGAGGCCGAGGGGCTCTTCGCTGAGTCGCGCAAGAAGCCGCTTCCGCTATTGCCCAGCCGCATCGGCGTGGTGACTTCGCCCCGCGGCGCCGCCGTGCGCGACATCATCCGCATCTTGCGCCGGAGATTTCCCGGCCTGCACCTGCTCGTGTATCCGGTGCGCGTGCAGGGCGAGGGCGCGGCCGAAGACATCGCGGGCGCGCTCGACTACTTAAGCCGCAGGCGCTCGGTGGATGTGATTTTGCTGGCGCGGGGCGGCGGCTCGATTGAGGACCTCTGGGCTTTTAACGAAGAGCGGTTGGCGCGCGCCATCGCGGCGTGCAAGATTCCCGTCGTGAGCGGCGTCGGCCACGAAACCGATTTCACGATCGCCGATTTTGTAGCGGACGTGCGCGCCTCCACGCCGTCCGCCGCCGCAGAAATCGTCGTCCGCTCGCGCCAGGAGTTCGACCGGCACCTGAAAGAACTCGAGCACAAGATCTCGCAGCGAATGCGTTACTTGCTCCTCGAGTGGCGTCACGCGCTCAAAGAACTGGCGACGCACATGGGATTCCGGCGCCTCGAAGAGCTGCTGCGGCGGCATCGCCAGCAGACCGACGAGCTGACGTTGCGATTGGGAACGGGTTTGCAGACGCGGCTGGAAAGGCTGCGGCGGCGGTTCACCATTGCGGGGACGCGCATCGCGTCATTCGATTTCCGCGCACGAATCCGGACGCTGGGTTTGCGGCTCGTGCAGCGCTCTGCCGAATTGGGCGTGCGGATCGAGCGGCTGCTGGTCGGCAAAGCCCAGCGGCTCGAGCGGCTTCGCGTACAGCTCGAGGAACGCGGCCCGCTGCGCGTGCTGGAGCGCGGCTACGCCATCTGCACGGACGCGGCGGGTAATGTTGTTCGCGCCGCCGATCAAGTGCCCCTGGGCGCCGAAGTCAACGTGCAGCTTGCGCGCGGCCGCTTGGGTGCAGAAGTCCGCCGCCGCGACCTCCCGAAAACGTAAAATCCATTTGTCCGCATTCTCCGTGCCTTGCGTGCCCTCCGTAGTGCATTCCCTCAAGCATGCAGCATGGAAGTCACGGAGAGGTACCGGCGCATTAGCGATAAACGTCCCGCCGATGACCGATGTGAAGAACCGTAACAGTACGTGCAGCGTCATCCACTTCGTAGATGACGCGGTAGGCTCCTACTCGAATCCTCCAGCCCTCCCGGCCTGTGAGTTTCTTGCAGCCAGGGGGTCGGGCCACATCTGAAGGATCGGAAATCACTTTTTTGATTTTCTCGTAGGTTTCTGCTGACAAGGCCGCAAGCTCGCGTTCAGCTCGGGGTAAGATGAGGACGAGGTAACTCACCTCCTTGAGCGTTCGATTTCCCGTGTGGCTTCAATAAAGGAGACGGGCTCCTCCCCAGAAGCCTTGGCCGCGTCATAAGCGCGGATGGACTCCAACTCTTCCAGATCGGCCATGACCTTGCGGTACTCCTCGATGCTCAGGACAACGCCGACGCGTTCCCCGCGCCGGTTGGTCAAGTACCTCTTGGCTTTGCGCGCTGGCTTCATGTTGATCTAAATTGAGTTTACGCTTCCAGCCACAGACGAAACAAGGGGCCGACGCGGCCCCAATTTTGCGAAAGCCGGAATTGTGTTACCCTTCCCCGGTCAAGAGGGACGTTTTGCACATGAGATCTCTGAGTCTTCAAAGAGGAGACGAATTATGACAGGCGCCAAATTTGTCGCTGCTGTGTACGCGATTTTGATTCTGCTAGGTTCGTCCTTGATGCTCGCGCAACAACCGGCTCAGCAAGCGCCACAGCACCCGATGACGTTTTTTGTGACCAGTGCTGGGGGCGGCGACGGAGCCAATCTTGGCGGCTTGGCCGGAGCTGATCGTATCTGCCAGACCCGCGCGGAGGCGGTTGGGGCGGGCAGCCACACGTGGCACGCCTACCTAAGCACTCAGGCCTCCGGCGGGCAGCCCGCAGTCAACGCCCGCGACCGGATCGGCTCGGGGCCCTGGTATAACGCTAAAGGCGCCCAGATTGCCAAGGACGTTGGCGACCTGCACGGCGACACGCTTGAACAGGCGCGCCTCGGCAGCAACCTGGGCAAACAGTCGGCGCTCACCGAAAAGGGCGCTGTCAATAACGGTGTGGGCGACACGCCGAACACGCATGACATGCTGACCGGTTCGCAACCGGACGGCCGGGCCTTTACCGATAGCGCCGACCACACTTGCAAAAACTGGACCAGCAATGGCGACGGCACGGCACAGTTGGGCCACTCGGACCGCAATGGCGGCGGCAACAATTCGTGGAACGCGGCGCATCCCAGCCGCGGCTGCAGCCAGGCGAATCTAGTGAGCACGGGCGGCGCCGGCTTGTTCTATTGCTTCGCCATTAATTAGCGGCGGGCGATCTGCCGCGTTCACTCGGCGGCGGGTACTAGCCACACCTCGGGCTCGGTCAGTCCGGCTGTGCGCCCGCGCCCTGCGAGGCAGGAAGTCAGTCTGGTTTGCGCAACACTTCGTAGAGTGCGGCGCCTAAGTCAGGGTGAGCGAACCGGTAGCCTGCTTGTTGCAGCTTGGCGGGCGCAACGCGCTGACTGCTTAACAGCAACGCCTCCGCCATCTCGCCCAAGGCCAATCGAAGCGCGAACGCAGGGGCCGGAAAGACCGCCGGGCGATGCAGCGCGTGCGCCAAAATGCGCGTGAACTCCCTGTTGGTGACCGATTGCGGCGTAACTGTGTTGACCGGCCCGGAAAACGCTGCGCTCGCCAACGCAAATCGCACCACTTCGATGGCCTCGTTGAGCGTGATCCACGACATCCATTGCCTGCCCGAGCCCAACCTTCCACCTGCACCCAGCCTAAAAGGAAGCAACATGCGTGGAAGCGCGCCGCCATGCGCCGCCAGGACCAGGCCAAACCGCAGCATCACCACCCGCGCGCCAAATTCTTTGCCCCGGGCGGCTTCCGCCTCCCATTCGCGGCACAGCGCGGCAAGAAAATCGTTCCCGGGCGGGCTGCTTTCCGTGAGGGTTTCATCGCCCCTGTCGCCGTAATAGCCGATCGCGGAAGCGGCCAGGATCACTCGCGGCGGCCGCTGCAGCCGCGAAAGCGCGCCGATGAGTTGACGCGTGGCATCAATCCGGCTGGTGCGCAGCAAGTTCTTTCGCGCGCGGCTCCATCGCCCTCCGGCGATCGACGCACCAGCCAAGTGGACTAAAGCGTCTGCACCTTCGGCGGCCGCGGCTTCGAGTTGGCCGTTCACTGGATCCCATCGTATGGTCAGTCCCTGTTGGCCCTTGGCTCCGAGCCGGCCGCCCTGCGGACGTATGAGCCGGAGGGCCGTATGGCCATCGCGTTCGAACGCTTCGACTAGCGAGGATCCCAGGAATCCCGTGGCGCCCGAGACCAAGATCCGCATAGCGGAGCCTCCCTACTGGTATGGAAGCTACGGCGAAGTCAGGGCTGCGTCAAATTATTTCGCCTTTCAAACGATTTGATTGGTTGAGTGGGTTCAAAAGATTTGACGCGCCTTGCCCTCGTTGGCTTGCAGGGAATTGTGTCCCGCTAGCTCAAGGGCAAAACACTTCGAGTCCTTGAGGAAGTGGAACTTTGCACAACCTGCGGCTAGAATACACGCATGCAGGTCCGCGTCCTATTCTTCGGCCGCCTGAAAGATATCGTAGGCACTAAGGAAGAGAGCGCCGAACTCACCGAAGGCGCGCGTGTCGAGGACTTGTTTGCCCGGTATGGCCGGCGGTTTCCGGAATTGGCGGCGTTCCGCGCCTCAGTGGTAGCCTCCGTCAACCAGGAATTCGCCGAGTGGCGCGCCCCGCTGGCCTCTGGCGACGAAGTCGCCTTCTTGCCTCCGGTCAGCGGCGGGGCAATCCCTGCCGGGGCGCTGATCTCGGAAGATCTCTGCGCCCTGGTCCGCAATCCCATCGAGACGCCGGAGATCGTGGCTCAGATGAAGGCGCCGCCGGATGGTGCCGTAGTGGTCTTTGAGGGCATCGTCCGCAACCACTCCGGGAACCGCGAAACCCTTTACCTGGAGTACGAGGCCTACGAGCCCATGGCCATCGCCAAGATGCGCGAAATCGGCGCCCAGATGCGCGAGAAGTTTCCCATCCGGCGCTACGCCATGGTTCACCGCCTGGGACGCCTGGAAATCGGGGAAGCCTCGGTGCTAGTGGCCGTTTGTTCAGCGCATCGGGCGGCCGCCTTCGAAGCTTGCCGCTTCGGCATCGATACCTTGAAGCGCTCGGTGCCCATCTGGAAGAAGGAGTATTTTCGAGACGGCTCGGCTTGGGCCGATGGAGAAATCCCTTCCGCTTGAGCTATCCTTTTCGCGCTCGCAGGAATCTATCCTTCCTGTCCATGTGCTGGAACCAGAATCGAGACTTAACTGCGTCGATACCGGCCTTTTGCGCGAATCGGCCAGACCGCCCGCAAGGTGTCCCACTTAAACTCCTAACCCTCATTCTCGTCGCGGCGTCACTGGGGTTGCTGTTGGCGGCACAAAGCGTCAACGCTCAGCAGCGTTCCGAAACGGAACAGCGAGGCCGCATCCGGGCCGAAGTCAACCTCGTTAATGTCCTCTCCAGCGTGTTGGATAAAGATGGCCGCCCCGTGGTGGACCTTTCCCAAGACCAATTCGAGCTCTATGAGGAAGGCGTGAAGCAAAAGATCGAGGTGTTTGAGCCGGAGACCCAGCAGCCGCTGGACATCGCGCTGATGATTGACTCCAGCTTGAGCGAGATCAAAGAGCTGGAGTTTGAGGCCGCAGCCGCCTCGCGCTTCATCCAGAAGCTGGTTCGCCCGGAGGACCGTCTAGCCGTGTTCGAGTTTGCGGACGCGGTTACTCAGCTAGCGGACTTCTCCTCCAACATACCCACGCTGGAGGCCTCCCTCAAGCGGCTGACGGCGGGTGACGGCACGGCCCTCTACGACGCCGTGTACCTAGGCTCGCAAACGCTAGGGCGCAAGCCTTCCGGGCGCAGGCGGGCGATTGTGCTGGTCACCGACGCAGGGGAGACAACCAGCCGGGCGGACTTCGAGACTGCGAGGCGCGCCGCCCTCCGCGCGGACCTGCTGCTTTACACGATTGTGATCCGCGCCGTGAAGTCAGAGAGTGGGCGCAACACAGCCGGAGAGCATGCCTTGGAGACGATCGCAGATTCAACCGGGGGCGCGACCTATTTCCCGAATGAGATCGGTGAACTCGACCAGATGTTCGACCGCATTGACCGGGAGCTTCGAACCCAATATCGCCTCGGTTTCTACCCCACCCCTCGCCCTCCCGCCGGGACCTACCGCAGCCTTGAGGTGCGCGTCAAATGCGAATGCAAGGTGCGCTACCGCAAGGCGTACTATTCGGGGGGCCAACTCGACTAGCCGCGCCTGTGCTGTATCGCAAACTTCTGGCATGATGGACGCCGGGGGAACCTCCCAAAGAATGAGCCTTTACCTGGATGTGGCCGTTGAGGCGGCGCAAGAGGCCGGCACGCTCTTGCTCGCAGAGTTCGAACACTCGGCTCAGATCAGCTACAAGGGGGAGGTAGATCTGGTGACCCAGGCCGACCGGCGGTCGGAGGAGGCTATCGTCACCCGGCTGCGCAAGCGCTTCCCCAAGCACACCATCGTTGCGGAAGAAGGGGGAGGCTCCGAAGGGGATTCGGAGTTTCGCTGGTATGTGGACCCGCTGGACGGGACAACCAATTTTGCCCACGGCTACCCGTGCTTCGCTGTTTCGATTGGGCTCGAGCAGGCGGGCGAGCTCGTGGCCGGCGTCATTTACCAGCCTGTTACGGGAGAGCTGTTTACAGCCG
>Ga0187846_10001098_pt1 | contig 15376 bp, 11 predicted proteins | sample TC_taG_FD_161473 | JGI IMG/M metagenome (GOLD analysis project Ga0187846, IMG submission 161473) | Biofilm microbial communities from the roof of an iron ore cave, State of Minas Gerais, Brazil - TC_06 Biofilm (v2) | ecosystem: Environmental > Terrestrial > Deep subsurface > Cave > Wall biofilm...
GCACGCTATGGGATCGGAGCTGCTGAAGGGCTTTCGGATGCTCGATCTGACCGACGAAAAAGGGGCATTGTGCGGCAAGATATTCGCAGATATGGGCGCGGAAGTCATTAAGGTCGAGCCGCCCGCCGGATGTTCAACCCGCGCGATTCCGCCATTTCTAGACGATACGCCGGGCCCCGACCGCAGTTTCTATGCGATCGCTTACCATGCCGGCAAGCAGTCCGTGACGCTGAACCTGGAGTCGGCGGACGGCCGAACACTGTTCCGTAAGCTTGTCGGCATCGCGGATTTCATTGTCGAATCCTTTCCCCTGGGCCACATGGGCCAGCTGGGGCTCGGATACGAAAAACTTCGCGAATTGAATGCTCGCTTGATTTACACCTCGATTACGCCGTTCGGCGATAGCGGACCCGGCAAGAACTATAAGGCCGCAGATATAGTTACCTGGGCTGCGGGCGGCATGATGTATCTCATGGGTGAGGAGGGGAAGCCGCCGCTTGAGATGAGTCTGCCGCAGGCCGGGCTGCACGCCGGGGCCGAGGCCGCGGTTGCCTCACTGATTGCTCATTATCCGCGCGAAATCGACGGTGTCGGCCAGCACATCGTGATCGATATGCAGGCATGCGTGGTTTCGACGCTGATGAATGAACAGGCGATGCCGCTGTTACATGGCGATTATCTCCGCCGAAGCGGGATCTTTACCGGTGCGATAGGTGGCCGCCGCAAAACCGTTTTCCGCTGCAAGGACGGCTACATCTCCGGCTTGCTGGCCGGAGGGGCCTACCTACCCTCGACCAATGCCACCATCGCATGGATGAAGGAAGAAGGCGCCGCTCCCGCCTGGCTGACCCAGCAAGGCGGCCTCAAATCGCTGACGCCCTCGGGTTTTATGAGTGCCACCGATGCCGATCTGCATGAACTGGAGATGGCGGAGGAGGCTTTGGAGCGGTTTCTGATGACGAAAACCAAGAAGGAGATCTGGCAAAATATTCTTTCGCGTCGAATTCTAGCCGCGCCCGTCGCAACCGTGGCCGATATCGCCGACGATCCGCAACTGGCCGCTCGGCGTTACTTTGTTGAGATTGCTGCCCCGCACCTTGACCGTAAGTTTACGATGCCTGGTGCGTTTGCAAAGCTAAGCGCGACACCTGTCGGAGTGGCCGGACCGCCTCCGCAAATCGGTCAGCATAACCGCGACGTGTACTGCGGTCTGCTGGGACTGACGCGGGAGCGCCTGGTGGTGCTGCGCGCGAGCGGTGCAATTTGAGTCAATCAATCACGAACTGGAATCACAGGCCAAGTTCATCCAGGGCGCGCGGTGCCAACGAGGGCTTCATGAGACGATACGCGTTCGATGGAATTCACGTATTGGACTTCACCTGGTATGGCGTCGGTCCAGTCACTACCAAATATCTCGCGGATAATGGCGCCGATGTGATCAGGATCGAGTCGTCCGCGCGGCTCGACGGGCTGCGCATGGCACCACCGTGGAAAGATGCCAAACCAGGGGTGAACAATAGTCAGTTCTTCGCCAGCTACAACACTTCAAAAAAAGGCATCACGCTCGATATGCGCAAGCCTAAGGCGCGTGAGATTTTTTTGAGGCTGCTGCCGTGGGCTGATGTGGTAGCCGAAAGCTTCACGCCCAAAACTTTGCGCCAATGGGAGCTTGACTATGAACATCTACGTGAGCACAAACCAGAGCTGATAATGCTGTCGACCTGCATGCAGGGACAAACCGGGCCTCATTGTGACTATCCCGGGTTCGGTAATCTGATGGCGGCATTGGCCGGGTTTTACCATATTGCAGGTTATTCCGACTCGCAGTTGGGTCCACCTTATGGCGCCTACACCGATTTCATCGCGCCGCGTTTCTCGGCCTGTGCACTGATAGCCGCGTTGGACTACCGCCGGCGAACCGGTAGGGGCCAGTACATCGATATGGCGCAGTATGAAGCAGCGCTCCATAATCTCGCGCCAGCCCTAGTCGAATACTTCGCCAGCGGAAAGATCTTAGGCCCGAGCGGGAATCGTTCGGCACGTTTTGCCCCGCACGGTGCCTATCGATGTGCCGATGATGATAGCCACGAGAGATGGCTGGCGCTAGCGGTGGCGAACGACCACGAGTGGCAGGAGATGCTGAAGGTGCTGGGGAACCCGCCAGTAGACTCCCGCTTCAGCACGATGTTAGAGCGCCTGGAACATCGTGACGCGCTGGATTCGTTCCTGGGGCAATTGCTCCGAGAGCGGCAAGCGGAAGAGCTGACCGCGGCACTCCAGGCGGTGGGTGTGGCTGCTTACCCAGTGCAGAATTGCCTGGATTTACATCAGGACGAAAACCTCGAGGCGTTTGACTACTGGCACTGGCTGAACCACGCGACCATGGGACCCTCGCCGTACGAAGGTTTGCAGCATCGCTTGAATAGCACGCCCGGCCATCTGCGCAGCCCCGCCCCGTCTCTTGGTCAGCACAATGATGAAGTCTTAGGCGGCTTACTCGGAATGAGCGCCGCTGAGATTGAAGAACTAAAGCAAGAGCAGGTAGTGTTTTGATGAGGACTCTGAAAATTAGTGGGACAGGCGTCCCTGCCTGTCGATGACGCGCGAGGGTCTCCCCTCGCGCTACCTTCAAAATGACTGAAACCCTCTACCGCAGAAAACTCCCGCACTGGAGACAAGACCAAGCCACGTACTTCGTAACGTGGCGGTTAGCTCAAGGACAGTAGGAACTTGACGCGAGCGCAACCTAGTGCTGGCGGCCGTTAAGAGGGATGGACAGCGCTATGAATTAGCTGCATGCGTCGTTATGGACGATCACGTTCACGTGTTGCTGATGCCTCTTGCAGCGTATGAGCTCAAAAGCATACTTCATTCATGGGAGTCGTTCACCGCCCGTGAGATGCAGCGCAAGCATGGGCGCTTTGGGCGCGTGTGGCAGGACGAGTACTTCGACCGGATCGTTCGTGATGATAAGGAATTCGCGCAGAAGCGAGACTACATTATCGCGAATCCATGGAGGCGATGGCCGGACCTGAAGGAGTATCGGTCGGTGTGGCCGCTGGACGAGTGAACAACTCGTTTAAGATGGTGGCGCGGGGGAAGACCCTCGTGCGTCGTCGACAGGCAGGGACGCCTGTCCTACTAACTCTGGCGGCAGCATTGAAGTCCCACCGCGCCACGACAGCACGATAGGTTAGCGGTGCGGTACGAACTGACTATAGCACTTCGTTATCTGCGTGCCCGGCGCAAAGATGCGTTTATCTCTATCACTACCATCTTTACGGCGGTCGGGGTGATGCTTGGGGTGGCGGCGCTAGTGATGGTGCTGGCGGTTATGGGAGGTTTCGAGGCCAGTCTCCGCCAACGAATCCTGAGTTTGACGCCACAGGTTGAAATCCAGAGCTACAACGGCGCCATCACCGATTATCCGGCGATTGAGGCTCGCGCCAACTTGGTGCCGGGCGTGGCCGGCTCCGATCCGTTTATTATCGGGCAGGGGATGGCCTCATCTGAACATGGGATCAGCGGAGTAATTGTACGTGGGGTCGAGCCCTCCAGTGCCTCGGTCATTTCAAGACTGCGGGGATATGTGCAGCAAGGTTCGCTTGCCACTTTAGGAGAAAACCCTGCTCCGGTCTCCTCCGCCAACCAAGTGATGGATGGCACGGTCGGGCTGGGGTCAACGCTCGCCCAGAAGCTCAAAGTTAAGGCCGGCGATACCATCAGCCTGGTTGTACCTATTGTCGCGGGGAAGAGCGCCCAGCTCACGACCAAAGCCGGACACTTCAGGGTCACAGCAGTCTTCGAATCAGGTGTTGCGTTCGTTGATCGCAACCTGGTCTTCATTGGACTTCTCAACGCGCAAAAATTCTTCGGACGTGAGGGGCGGGTTGACGGGATCGAAGTGCGGTTGGCGGATCTCGAACGAACCGATGCGGTAACGATGGAGTTGCGCACGTTGCTCGGCAAGTCTTATCGGGTCGCGAATTGGAAGGAGTTTGATCAAGCTGCTGCGGCCGGATTTGAACTGCTCAAGCGGGTCTACGCTTTAGTGCTCCTGATGCTTATCGGGGTGGCCGCCTTTAATCTGGTCGCGACGCTGATCATGGTCGTGATGGAGAAGCGTAAAGATGTTGCGGTGCTGCGGGCGATGGGGGCGACAGTCGCTGACGTGCGGCGCGTTTTCGTGTTCAAGGGACTCATTGTCGGTGGTGTGGGCACTGGTGCTGGCCTGGTCCTCGGCGCGCTCGGTTGCTGGCTGCTGGCTCATTATCATTTCATTCATATCGAAAAGAAGATTTACGGCATTTCCACGCTGCCCGTTGAAGCGCGTCCCCTGATCTTTGTGATGGTAGCGTTAGCGTCGATAACGCTGTGCTGGATCGCTGCGCTTTATCCAGCCCGGCAGGCGGCCCGTCAAATGCCGGTAGAGGTATTCCGCTCCTAAGCAGAACAGCGATCAGGAAATAAACGCGCTGGCAGCAGCCGCGGGAGCGCCGGGCGGTCACCACAATGTGGGGTCGATTTAAACCGAGTCTGGGGCTAGTGATTGGGCCGCTGGTTGACGGCAGGCCTGGCGATTTTGGGCTTACGAACAACTAGCGTTTCATGGCCGCGTAACTTGATCGTGCGGGCTGACTCCGTTTGATAATTGACTCGTTCGCCTTCATCGCGCCGGCCATTGGTTCGTCGTCGTCGCCAGTTGTTCAGTTCCTTGGAAAGCTTACTGGCAACGGCGTCGTTGTCGCGCTCGGCACCCTCCGGAATATCCTCCTGGTGGGCCGTATCACTGGTAGGATCCTGCGAACTCATTTCTGTCCTTTCGTTATCGATGACATGGATTTTTCACTCCTGAAGTCAAGTAGCTAAAATGAGCTGAGCTGGAGACTAGCTCAGCACGAGGGAACGGGAGATCTACAACAAGCCGCTGGACGGCTGAATCGGGTTTCCACCGCGGAGGTGGAACTCTCTCTGCTAGCCCATCCACCAGATACCGGTATCAACGGCATCAGGCCCCTGACCGTCCGAGGGTTTGTCAACGCGAATTTCTTGGATTACAGCGAATCGCACGCAGGTCTCGAAAGCTAAGCCGGACGACGTGGCTGAGTGATTTTAGCCAAACAAACCTTGAAATCTTAAGGCCAGACCCATATCCCCCGAAATTCGGAGCTTGCCGCTCATGAATGCCATTTGTGGGTTCAACTTCCCGACAGCCATGTCGAGATAATCCTGAGCCGCCATCGAGATAGTGGTATTCGGCGAGGGATGCGCACCTTCCTTGATCTCACATTGGTCATTGTTGATGACAATCTGCCACTTTCCGCCCCCTTCCCCCGAAAGGTCGAACTGAAAGACGGCATTGAGACCCTGAGCTGCTTCTTTTTTGAAACGGCTCGGCATTTGCTCGAACACCTGCTTGCATGAGCTTGGTGCGTCTGGCATATGTTCCGGAACCCTCCTCAGGCGTGGGACCACTAGCGGATTTAGTCCATATAATCGAAGTGCTCATGGAATGTCAAGGGTGCTCAGCGAACGGGCAGAGACAGTTAATATTCTGAAAGAGGCTACATGTCTGCCGCTGCGGCTGGTCAGAGCGAAATAAACTGATATCTGACTACCCCTCAAAGATGGCCTCAGAAGCCCAACATATTGCCGATCGCAACTGTGATGAGATTCTCGCGGACTTTAACAGCAGCAGCCGACTGAGCCACCGTCACAGCTCGCTCTCGGTCGAGGTCAGTTTTGACCTGACCGCTTAAATAGGCGTTACGGCCGATCACCTTTACCTGGACGTTATTCAAGCCAGCGTTTTGCAGGGCCTGAGTAATCAACGTTTGGTTCTGTGCCCATTGTTGGGTGTCGGTCGTTAGGTTGTTGATGACCCCGGTAACACCATCGGTATTGCGTACAGTGCGTTCGGCCAACCGGCGGTCATTATCGTCGAACACGTTGCCAAAAATGGTGACAACTGAGCCGTTCGTGTAAGCCTGAACCCGCCGCAGCCGGCGATCTGCCCGAAGCTCGCCGTTTACCCGCTCGCTGAGTGGCGGCTTTGGCGGGGGCAGTGCAGCCATTTCTCGCGGCGGGCGCCGTTGACGATGAACCGGCGGTCGTACCGGTATCATTTCTGAGGGCGTTGCTTCAGGAGTAGTAACTGATTCGGGGGGCGGAAATTCGGCCATCGTGGTCGATTCAGAGGCCGGCGCCGGAGTGCCCACCGCTACCGGGGTGCCTGGCGCCGCAGATGTGCCCGCACCAGTGACCGCGCCCGGTATCTCCGACGAGCTGCGTTCCGCTTCCGCCGCGGGAGTGGCACCAGATGGCGAGAAGGCATACTCGGCTGGCTCGTTAGACGACAGACTGGCCAGTTTAGTATTCAAGTCGGACTCGACCACCGTCGCGGCGCTCGGTGATGGCGCGAAAATTATCCGGTACTCGCCTGTAACGCCGGAGCCGCTGATGGAGGGGAACTTCCACGACGTTATCGCTTCGACTACCTCAGCGTCGAAGCTGGGATTGCCTGAGGTCGAGATGCCCACCGCGCCATTATCAACGCTGCCATTGGGAAGAATGTGCAAGCGAACCACCATTCCGTCCCTCATCGATGGGTCGGAACTAAGGGTGTTGCTATATACGTTTGCCAAGCCTGCTTTGTTATCCCCAAACACTTTAAGAAGGGAATTGAGGTCGCGAGACGGCGGACCCGCGACATCACCCTGGATGTGGAGTGGCGTCCCTTTCGCGAGTTCGACCATCGGCAATGATGTGGCCGCCTCCGGCGGAGTTGGTAAAGGCTGCGGAGACGGATTCGTCGTTCTTCCGAGATACAGGGCAAACCACGCACCAGCGGCCAGAGCTACAACCACAGCACCCGAAAAACCTAATATCGTAACAAGGCGGCGGCCTCTTCGCGGCGGTTCAGGGTCTGGAGCACAATCCGACGAATCGCCGAATTCTCTGGGGCTTGAAGCAGTCTCGGCGGGAGCAAAACCCTGAGGTTGGCCTCCCGCTATTGACGCCCCCCGCTCCGCCGGTTCAGTATCGTCTGCCCGCAACCGAGCGCCGCAGTAATTACACCTGACTTCACCTGGCAGCGCCTTACCACCGCACACCGGACACTCGACACCCTGCTCGCCGTGGCTCTCGTCGCTCATGACCGCGGTCAGCCGCGCTCGTGGCAAACCCGCCCCTTCAACCAGAGCGCTGCCATCAGTTTCGCAGAACCCCTCACTGTCGGGGTATTGTTCGCCACATCGCGGACAGCTCTTCATGGCGCCGGCGCCTCGCTTGCATCAGGGACAGCCTCATTCATGATATGCGTGCACTGGCGCCTGAGCCAAATTGACCCGCCGGGCTCAATCGGGACACTCAGGCTAAAAGCAACTGGGCTGTGCTCAAACTGAGAAAACCGGATCTGTGGTGCAGGCATTCAGCCTCACGCGACCGGCTGTCCCTCGAGTCGGAAGCCGATCTTGACCGCGACTTGAAATTCAGCCTGGCCGCTGCGGACCGCTCCACGTATCTGCCGCACCTCAAACCAGTCGATATTGCGAACGGTTTGGCTGGCCTTAGTAATAGCGTTACGGACGGCCTGCTGGACACTGTCCGTGGAAACGCCCACGACTTCGATGATCTTGTAAGTTTTCTCGGGCATCGCTCACTCCTCTGCAACAGCAGAAATTCATCATTGACCCGCAATCGACCGCGCACCGCGAACCTGGGCGAAGATAGCCGGACCGTGGAGTCAACGAGCTACCGGCCGCTTGGTACAGCAACAGAATCCGGGTGTCTTGTCTAGTCCGGCCCGTGGCATCGCGCTCCCTATCGTGTTGGCGTAAGAAAGTCGACGGCGAAGGCAGCGGGATCTTCAACCGTGCGGCAATCGAGGAGAAAAGCGCCCTCATTGACACGCCCAATCACAGAAGGGCGCGCGTGACGAAACATCGCGGCGATAGAGTCGGCTGTGAGCGTAGGATGGGTAACTCGAATTGCCCTTGTCTTGAGTTTAGCAGTTGGAAGTGAGCCCGACCCGATCTCCGAGTACGCATCGACAACTTCGAGCTGAAACTCGCTCGCCAGGCGCTGCCGCACAACATCGCGCGCACGATGGGCGACGATGTCAATTTCCGCGGGGCTGCGCCGCAGCACTCGCAGCGTCGGGAGCGCGTTGGCGATGTCGCCGCGCAGATAAAGACGCAATGTCGCTTCCAGCGCTGCCAGAGTTAACTTGTCGCACCTGAGCGCTCTCTTAAGTGGATTGGCCCGCACCTGTTCAATCAGTTCACGGCGTCCCACGATGATGCCCGCCTGCGGACCACCGAGCAGTTTATCTCCGGAGAAAGTAACTATTCCTGCCCCCGTAGCAATGCGCTCGCAGACGGTGGGTTCGCGCGGCAGTCCATACGAGCTTAGATCTATCAGCGCGCCGGCACCGAGGTCCTCGATGACTTCGATACCGCGAGCGCGGCCAATCTCGACCAGGTCGGCAAGGCTGACCTCGTGCGTAAAACCGATTATGCGGTAATTGGAGGGATGCACCTTGAGCAGCAATGCCGTCTCCGGACCAATCGCTTGCTCGTAGTCGCGTGGGTAGGTCCGATTCGTGGTGCCAACCTCCCTGAGACGCGCGCCGCTGCGGATCATAACATCGGGCAGCCGGAACGAACCTCCGATCTCGATAAGTTCCCCGCGCGATACCACTACGTCGCGTTCTGCCGCCAGCGTGTTGAGGGTTAGCAGCACCGCGGCCGCGTTGTTATTGACGACAGTGGCAGCCTCCGCGCCGGTAAGGGCACGCAATTCGGTTTCGACTATGCTGTCGCGGTCACCTCGTGCGCCGCTGGCGAGGTCATATTCGAGATTAATCGCTGAACGCGCCGCCATCGCGGCGGCTTCGACAGCAGTTTCGGCGAGCAGTGCTCGACCGAGATTGGTATGGAGCACCACACCGGTGGCATTGACCACCACGCGAAGCTTTGGTTCGTCAGCATTCGCAAGCGCTACCATCCGCCCGACCATTTGCTCGAGCATCCGCTCGCGCGTGACTTCGACTTCGATTGTTGCGCCTGACGCTAACGCCGTTCGGAACTCATCCTGGGCCTCTCGCGCCAGTCTTCTCAAATAATCGCGGCTGAGATCTCGTAAACGGTCATCCTTCCCCGCCGCTTTGAGACATGCGTCAACGGGTGGCAGAGAACGCTGCCGGAGTGTGCGTTCCGGGTCGTCCTGTGCGTGCGCTTTCGGCTTTTCAGAGGCCATTGAGGCGATTATAAGTTTCCCCGCAACAGAACACATCCTTGCGGGCTGGAAACGGAGCACGCCTGCCAAGAGCTTACTATCCGAAGGGTCGCCGCGGGATAAGGATTTAGATAGAATTCGGACTCAGGAATGTAGCCGGGCTGGCAGAGGCGACCGAGCCTGATGGGTGGGGTACGAGCGAATTGCTGGGAGCGCAAGCAGATGCTCCTGAGTTGAAAAACAACCCGGCGATAATACGTCCATGTTCGGGGAAATCACACCACGCGCGCATTCACCGCAAGCACCATTTATCAGCGTCGAAGAGGCACTCGAGGAGACTCGCCGCGGCCGTATGATCATCCTGATGGATGACGAGAACCGCGAGAACGAGGGTGATCTCTGCATGGCGGCGGAAAAAGCCAGCCCCGAGGCAATCAACTTTATGGCCAAGTACGGCCGTGGACTGATTTGCCTGCCGATGGCGGCTGAACGAGTGGAACAGCTAGGGCTGAGTATGATGGTCGGTGATAACCAGGCGCCACTCGGCACCGCCTTCACTGTGCCAATCACTGCCAGACGCGCCGCCGGTTCCGGCATCTCAGCCCATGACCGCGCCACCACCATCCTGCAGGCCGTGCGTGAAGATGCGACCGGCGCTGAATTTATTACACCCGGCTATGTCTACCCACTGCGCGCGCGCGACGGCGGCGTACTGGTGCGCACTGGCCAGACTGAAGGCGCGGTCGATCTCGCTCGGCTGGCTGGACTGAAGCCGGCCGGGGTGATTTGTGAGATCCTCAAGGAAGACGGCACGATGGCTCGGCGCGACGACCTGGTTGAATTCTCTCGAATCCACGGCTTCAAGATCGTCACAGTTGCCGACATTATTGAGTATCGCTTACGCAACGAGACCATGATTCAGCGCATCGCGGAGGCTCGGCTGCCGACCGCATATGGCGACTTCACGGCCTGCGTCTATCGTAATTTGGTCGACCAGAGTGAGCACCTGGTGCTGGTCATGGGCGACATTACTCCAGAAAGGCCCGTACTCGTGCGGGCCCATCGCGAGTACCTGCCGGGTGACGTGTTCGGCTACAGCAAGCGCAACACGCGGAACCTTTTACAAGCGGCGATGGAATACATTGCCGAGAAGCGCGAAGGAGTCATCCTCTATCTCAAACGGGAATCCGAAGCGATCGCAAGCGATCTGAATTCGGGCACAAGACGCTCAATCATTCGGCCGAGTACGCGATTGAACGCGCCCGAAGCAGATTTCCGGGATTACGGCATCGGTGCGCAAATTCTGCGCGATGTTGGCGTGCGCAAAATGATCCTGCTTACTGACAAGCCGCCGAGACTGGCGAACCTGCCCGGCTACGGACTGGAAATCGTTGATCACGCCCCGCTTTCTATCTTCGGCGAAGCCCCGCTTGACGCCTAAGTGTCGTCGGCAGGTTGTGGCCCATACCGTTTTTCCTGGGCTGACGCTTTTACAACAAAAGCGAGTCTCCAACAGTCTGGCAGTAACCTGCTTCATAATCGCGATCGCTGCCCCGGCGGCATGCACCCCACCTCATCCTCAAGTCGTTGCGATCGGGGCCGCGCAGCTGGCGAAGCCGCTTACGGCTGGCCAAGCGAACCTGCTCAGCATAGAAGCTCTCATTGCTCCGGGATGGCACATAAATTCCAACCATCCATCAGCCGCCTATTTCATCCCCACCCGCGTCAGCCTCGGTCGGCTTCCAGGATTTAAGATCGGGGAGATTCAACATCCCCTAGCTGAGAACGTCGCGCTAGCGTTTGAACCGGGGCAGAGCCTGCCGGTCTATAGCGGCCGGGTACAGTTCGGAATTCCGATTACACCGCCCATTAAGTTTAATGTGGCCACCGGCGCGGGTTTGAGGGTTCAGATCTCCTACCAGGCCTGCAATGACCGCGAGTGCCTGCGTCCCGCCTCCGTGTCCAAATCGTTCGCGCTCGTCCTCATCAGCGTTGCAAGCGCACCCTCAAGGCCGCGTTTGGACGAGGCTGCAACTATCGGCAGCCGAAACTTGCTGGCAGATCTCTTCCGGCGGCGTGGCTACCTGGTAGGTTTCCTAGTCGTGCTGCTTGGTGGGCTCGCACTGAATCTGACACCCTGCGTCTATCCTTTAATCGGCGTGACGATCGCTTATTTCGGCTATGAGGGGGGCGGGCCCCGTAGAGTCGTCCTCCTGGCAGTACTCTACATGTTGGGCATCGCCTTGACATTCTCCGGGGTAGGGGTAGCCGCAGCCCTTTCTGGCGGTTTGTTCGGCGCTGCGCTGCAGAACCCATTTGTCCTGGGTACGATTGCCGCCATGTTGCTGGTGCTGGCAGCAGCGAGTTTCGGTCTGCTGTCTTTGCAGCCCCCCGTTTGGTTGATGCGGTCGGCTGGCACAGCGCGACCGGGGTATGTGGGGGCGGTTGTGATGGGCCTCGGGATGGGCGTGGTGGCGGCGCCCTGCATTGGTCCGATCGTACTCGGCCTACTATTAATGGTGCAACAGAGCGCGAGTGCGGTGCTCGGTTTCGCACTGTTTTTCACACTGGCGATTGGCCTGGGGCTTCCGTATGTCGCCCTCGCGCTCGCGGCTGGCAGTATTCGGCGATTACCCCGCTCCGGTGAATGGCTTGCATGGATCGAGCAGTGGTTCGGCTTTGTGCTGGTGGGTCTTGCGCTGTACTTCATCGATCCGCTGGTCCCTGGGCGTTTGATAACCCGAATTCTGCCTTACTATGCCGCTAGCGTAGGTATCTTCCTCGGCTTCGTGTCGAGCGCCGGCCGCAAGTCACAGCCATTTTTTGTAATCCGCTTGACGGTCGGGATCACCGCAGTCGCGGTCCTGGCTTACTTGCTGATCCCATCGCGATCTTCGCCTGCTGAATTGAGATTCCGGCCCTTTGACCCCGTCCTACTACGAACGGCGCTAGTGGATCGGAAGGCGGTTGTGGTCGATTTCAGTGCTGATTGGTGCGTACCGTGCCGCGAGATGGAACATACCACCTTCGCCGACCCCGCCGTGGTGCAACAGGCGAGCAATTTCGTCTGGCTCAAGGCCAATCTGACAGCCGCCAACCCGCGTAATACGGCATTGATGAAACAGTTCGATGTTGCCGGCGTTCCGACTACCATATTCATCGATTCGAGGGGCAGAGTCCGCGTCAGCCGAGCCGGTTATATCGGCCCGCAAGAGTTCTTAGGCTACCTCATGCAAATTGAATGAACCGTTCACCGGAGAATGTTTAGGAGCACACTACCTCGACGCGATTACGTAACCGCATTTTGAGATACATCGTTTTATACGGTGCCGGTTTATAAGGCTCTGAGGCCTCTGAGGGAGACGGGCAACTCAGCCGAGAAGTGTTTTCTCATACTAAAGTTTGCTCTCTCGTTGTCAGTCGTATAACGCCGTTTGAGTAGCGCCAGTCAAGCCTCTGGTGCGCTTTACTGGTCGATTGGCGGACGATACAATATTTAACGGTAAGATTCGAACAAGTTGCTCTTCTGGCCCGCTAGTCAATTATGACAAACAAACAAACTTCCGACGGTTACGGCGCCGATTCGATCAAAGTCCTGGAAGGACTCGAAGCGGTTCGTAAGCGGCCTGGGATGTATATCGGCGACACCGCCGAACGTGGATTGCATCATCTGGTCACCGAGATCGTCGACAATTCGGTCGACGAAGCGTTGGCAGGGTTCTGCTCCGAGATCAATGTTGTCATTCACGGCGACGACCGTATTTCAGTCGAGGATAACGGCCGAGGTATCCCGGTAGACATGCATCGGACGGAGAAGCGCTCGGCACTCGAGGTTGTCCATACCCTGTTGCATGCGGGTGGCAAATTTGATCGCGGTGTCTACAAAGTTTCCGGTGGTTTGCATGGTGTCGGCGCATCGGTAGTCAACGCGCTCAGTGAAGAATTCGAAGTCGAGGTCCGCAAGAACGGCACAGTCTATTTCCAGCGCTACGAACGCGGCATTCCCAAGAGCAAGGTCGAGGAACGCGGTTCCACGAAACTGACCGGTACTAAGACCACTTTTTCACCGGACCCTGCGATTTTTCCCGAGGTCAGATTCAAATACGACGCGATCGCCCGCTATCTGCGCGAGATGGCGTATCTGAATGCGGGCCTCAAGGTCAGGCTTAGCGACGAACGCACCGGTAAACATGAAGAGTTCCACTACGAGGGCGGGATCAAGGAGTTCGTCGAATCGCTGAATAAAGGCGCCGATGCGCTGCACGAGGTGATCTTCTTCAAGGGCGTCCGTGACGGTGACGACATCGAAGTCGCACTGCAATGGACGGACGCCGTGCACGAGGCAATTTTTAGTTACGCCAACAATATCCATACTGTCGAAGGCGGCACTCATCTCTCCGGTCTCAAGTCGGCGCTCACGCGCACGCTCAACAACTACGCGGCCAAAAATAATCTCTTCAAGAACAAGGAGATGAGGCTCGAAGGCGACGATACCCGCGAAGGTCTGATCGCGGTGGTGAGTGTCAAGCTCCCTGAGCCGCAGTTCGAAGGGCAAACCAAAACTAAACTAGGCAATTCTGAAGTCGAGGGTTTGGTCGCCGGTCTGGTGAATGAGAAGCTCGGTGAATATCTCGAAAAGAATCCGGGTGATGCTAAACGGATCGTCGCTCGGGCGGTAGAAGCGGCGACGGCGCGCGAGGCTGCGCGCAAGGCCAAGGAACTGGTGCGCCGCAAGGGCGCCCTCGATTCAGGCTCCTTGCCGGGCAAGCTCGCCGATTGCCAGGAGCGTGACCCGGCCCGCAGCGAATTGTTCATCGTTGAGGGAGACTCGGCCGGAGGTTCAGCCAAGCAGGGACGCGACCGCCGGATCCAGGCGATCTTGCCGTTGCGCGGCAAGATTCTCAACGTCGAGCGCGCGCGCATCGACAAGGTGCTCTCATCGGCCGAACTGCGCACACTAATCACAGCGCTTGGGATGGGCGTTGGCTCCGACAAGGACGTCGACAGGCTGCGCTATCACACTGTGATCATTATGACGGACGCCGACGTTGACGGCTCGCATATTCGGACGCTGCTGCTGACGTTGTTTTTCCGCCAATTCCCGGAAATCATCGAGAATGGGTATCTGTACGTCGCGCAGCCGCCGCTCTTTCGCGCCAAAAAGGGCAAGGCTGAGCGTTATCTGAAGGATGAGCCAGCATTGGAGGATTACCTGACGGACCTCGGTGCTGAGGCCGTTAGCTTCGAATCCGGCAAGGGCAAGGATGCGCGCGAACTCAAGGGCGCGGCGCTCAAGACACTGGTACGCAGGGCGCTCCATCTGGAGCGTATGTACGAGAATCTTGAGCGGCGTTCCAAGGAACGGCCGGTTGTCGTGGCGCTGGCCAAGCTGATAACCGACAAAATTGCCGTCGCTGACACCTTCCGCGATGAAAAAGTGCTCGAGAGTCTGGCCCAGGCTATCAAGAAGATGGTCGGCAACTCGAACATGCAAATCAAAGTGATTGCCGATAGTGAGTCCACCTGGAAGATCGTCTGCACGCACGCCCGCAACGGCGCAACGGCGCCGACCGTGGTCGACCTGGCTCTATTTCACAGCGGCGAGATACGGGAGATTCGGCGTCTCGGCGCAGACCTCGAAACTTATCGGCAGCCATACAAAGTCAAAGCCAGCCAAGAAGAACGCACGGTGGAATCGCTCAAGGCGGTCGCCGACGAGGTGTTGCAGGCAGGGCAAAAGGGTGTCGAGATTCAGCGCTACAAAGGGCTCGGCGAGATGAACCCCGAGCAGCTTTGGCAGACTACGATGAATCCAGAGGCGCGCTCGATGCTACGCGTGGAAATCGCTTCGCAAGAGGATGCCGAGGATATTTTCGCCAAGTTGATGGGCGACCAGGTCGAGCCGCGTCGTCAATTTATCGAAGAAAACGCCCTCAACGTCAAAAATCTGGATATTTGAGATCTCCCCGCGCTGACAACCTGACGCATTTGATGAGCTGCGGGCGATTCCTTGTCTGTCATTCTCGCGTGTGTCTTGTTTGTGCAGGAGACATGGGTAACACCTGTGCGAGGACATGGGTAACACCTAACCGGCATACTGTGCCTCTGGTGGGAGGTAGCAGGTATGCCGTGGGCGGAG
>Ga0187846_10001099_pt1 | contig 15370 bp, 14 predicted proteins | sample TC_taG_FD_161473 | JGI IMG/M metagenome (GOLD analysis project Ga0187846, IMG submission 161473) | Biofilm microbial communities from the roof of an iron ore cave, State of Minas Gerais, Brazil - TC_06 Biofilm (v2) | ecosystem: Environmental > Terrestrial > Deep subsurface > Cave > Wall biofilm...
CTCATTCAAGTGCAATCTGGGCAGGCTCGTTCTAGGCCTCTTCGTGTGCCCGGTGAATACGAATGCCGCGAGCCGGCAGCTTGGGTTGTGCCGGGCAGTGAGAGGGAGATAGAATACATCCGCCTAAGCGACGCTAAGCTATCATCCCAGCAAACTGAGGAGGAATTTATGGCACAGCAGGCGACATCACCTAAGGAGGGTCACGTGGCCCACGCTCTTCCACCGCTCCCGTACGCATCCGACGCCCTGGAGCCCTACATTGACAAGATGACTATGGAGATTCACCACGGCAAGCACCACAACGCTTACGTCACCAACCTGAACAAAGCGCTGGAGGGCCAAGCCAACCTTCAGGCGCTTTCGATCGATCAATTGCTCGCGAGCCTCGACCGCGTGCCGGAAGCCATCCGCACGGCCGTACGCAATAATGGCGGAGGCCACTGGAACCATTCGATGTTCTGGAAAATTATGAAGAAGGGCGGCGGGGGCGAGCCTTCGGGCGCGCTGGCCAGCGCCATTCAGTCGAGTTTCGGCTCGTTTGCCGATTTCAAGACGAAATTTGCCCAAGCCGGGATCGGGCGGTTCGGCTCGGGATGGGCTTGGGTCACCGTCAAGGATGGCAAACTCGTCATCGAATCCACGCCCAACCAGGACAATCCGCTCATGTCGGGCGGCAAGGCCGTCATGGGCCTGGACGTTTGGGAGCACGCCTACTACTTGAAGTACCAAAACCGCCGGCCGGACTACATTGATGCCTGGTGGAACGTAGTCAACTGGGACGAGATCGCCAAAAATTACGCCGCTGCGAAGTAGTGGCAGGCGCGCACGGAATTCGCCCCTGTCCGCCCTTGCGCGTTACCGCGTAAATTGAAGGCTCCTGCGGCCCGCCCGGTTGGTTCGGGCGGGCTGCTTCCTTGTTCCCTTGCATTACTTGTGACTGGATGCACCTGCTTCCTCCCTGTTCCAACTTCTAGCATAGAATGAGCACGCCAACGCAGAGAGCACTGAAGCTATGGAGGCTCCATGCTGATTCCTAGCGCACGCTTCGCAGGGGCAAGCGTTCTCGCCCTCTTGAAACTCAAGGTGATGTCGCCGGCGGGGGCCAGCGTCCTGGAACAAATCGTTCTCCGCTGGGTCCACATCGTCTCTGCAATCTGTTGGCTCGGAATTCTGTATTACTTGATTTTGGCTGGCGGCCCGATGTTGAAATCTTTTGAGCCGGAAATGCGCGCCAAGGTGTTTCCGGAATTTGCATCGCGGGCGCTGTGGTGGCTCCGGTGGGGCGCAGTGCTCGCCTGGGTGGCCGGGTTTCGTTTCTTCATGATCCTGGCGCAGACGGACGCGGTAAATGCGGGGCGCCCCCACGCGTGGGCCGGCTGGCTGGGAATTTGGTTTGTCTGCTGGTTGGCCGCATTTGCCATCGAGATGGCCCTGATCCAGGGCGGCAACGGCGTTCTCGGGAACAAATTCGTAGCCGGCGCGCTGGTGCTGTTTGTGATGACCGCGACCTCCTGGCTGGTCGTCTCGCTGTTGGCACAGCCTGGGGTGAGCAACCGCACGCTCTCGATTTCCATCGGCGGAGGGCTCGGAACCATTCTTCTGTTCAACGTGTGGGGGATTGCTTGGCGTTGTCAGAAGCGGCTGATCGCCTGGACGCGCGCTTTCGCCGAACACGGCGCCCCCATGCCGCCGGAGGCCGCGAAGTTCGCCCGCATTGTCACAATCACGATGGAGCTGAATTTCTGGATTAGTTTTCCTATGGTGTTCTTCATGGCCGCCTCCGCGCATTATCCGTTTCTCTCCGGGGAATAACGAGCGGGAGGGAACGTAGAATTTTGGCCAACCGCTTCGCCACTTGCCTCGCAGGCAACGCCTGACGCGAGCAGAGTGTCTCGTGGTGGCCCAGTCTTCCAAGGGCGCTGCAGAGGGATTCCGCGCGCGGAAACCATGCCGCTGAGAAGGTCATCCCATAGTATGAGTGGATGGGACTCGAGCCGGCGCGCCGCCCCGGAAACTGTCAGGCTTAAGCCATGCGCATCCTTATCGTGGAGGACGAAAAAAAGGTCGCGGAGTTCATCCGCAAAGGCATGCAGCAGGAGGGGTATGCCGTGGACGTAGCCTACGACGGCGAAGAGGGCGCCTACCAAGCGGAGAACTTCGATTACGATGCCGTGATTCTGGATCTCATGCTTCCCAAACTTCCTGGCTTGGACCTCCTGCACAAGATTCGCGTGCGCAAGCCGAGCCTGCCCGTGCTTATCCTGACGGCCCGGGGATCGGTCGAAGATAAGGTCGCGGGGCTCGACAGCGGCGCAAGCGATTACTTGGTGAAGCCGTTCGCCTTCGCGGAGCTGTCGGCGCGCATCCGCGCGCTGCTTCGCCGGGGCGCCCAGGAATCCACGACGCTGCGCCTGGCTGATTTGGAGATGAATACAGCCACGCGCGTGACTACCCGCGCCGGCCACAGGATTGACTTGAAACCGAAGGAGTTCGCCCTGCTGGAATTTCTGCTGCGAAATGCCAAGCGTCCCGTGACACGCACGATGATCATTGAGCACGTGTGGGACATCCATTTCGATTCGGTCAGCAACGTGGTGGACGTGCATATCAATTCGTTGCGAAATCAAGTGGACAGGGGATTTTCCGTTCCCCTGATTCACACCTTGCGGGGAGTCGGGTATATCCTGACCGATGAGGCCGTATGAAGACTCTGAGCCTGCGCACCCGGCTGACGCTGTTTTATTCCGCCGTATTGTGCGTCATGCTCGCGGCCTTCGGGGCGCTCTTTTACCGCGCGCTGGGCCTGTTTGTGGAACAGAGCCTGACCGCGGGACTCAGAGACCAGATCGCCTTCCTGCGAAATTACATGCGCGTAAATCAGGGCCAACTCCAGATCGTCTTTGATCCCGCGGACCAGGAACAGGCGTATTTGATCCACGCGGCAACACAGTACTACCAGGTTTTCAAGCTGCCGCAGGGCGACTTGGTGGTCCAATCCGAAGAGCTCGAATACCTGGGCGTGCGTCCGACTCCGGACGAGGCGCGCACGCTGGCGGGAACCAGCCAGGGCGCGGATGTGAATCTCCCCCACGAGCGCCTCCGCTTTCAACACCTTCTGATCCCCTCGGGCGATGGAGAGACCTATTTTCTGGTGCGCGTGGGAATTCCCCTAAGCCCTGCCGATGCCGCCCGGCGCGGCTTCTTGCGTTCACTCCTGCTACTGGCGCCGGCAGGCGTACTTCTCGCCGCCGTCGTGGGATGGCAACTCAGCGGCCGCGGCCTCCGGCCTTTGAAAGCCCTGGCCGCGGCCGCGCACAAGATCGACATCCAGCAACTTCAGCAGCGCTTGCCCGTGCGCGGCGCCGGGGACGAAGCGGACGATGTGGCCCAGGCGTTCAACGACACGTTGGCGCGGCTGGAGAATTCCGTCGAGCAAATGAAGGAATTCACTGCCAGCATTTCCCACGAACTTCGGACCCCCCTCACCACCTTGCGCGGCGAAGCGGAAGTGGCTCTGCTGGAAGCGCGCTCGGTCGAGGAATACCGGCGTGTGCTGGCCAGCCAGTTGGAGGAGTTCGACAAGTTGACGCAAATGATTAATCAACTGCTGGTGCTGGCGCGCGCCGAAGCCGGAGAGATCCATTGGACCGATCAAAGCGTGGACCTTTCGGCGCTCGCGGCTTCCTTGATCGAACAACTGGAACCCATCGCCGCGGCGAAGAATGTCCGCCTGGAAGCAGAGGTAAGCCCCGGCATTTTTGTGCGGGGTGATTCCAATTGGCTCGAGCGCGTGATTCTCAATCTGCTGGACAACGCGATCAAATTTACGGGAGAGAACGGCGCCGTCCGGCTGCACCTGGCTTCCGAGAATGGACACGCCGTGTTGCGAGTCGAAGATACCGGCGTCGGCATTCCCGCGCAGGCATTGCCGCACGTGTTCGAGCGATTCTTCCGCGCTGAACCATCTCGCTCCAAGCATGTGGAGGGCGTAGGCCTGGGCCTGGCCCTGGCCAAATGGATCGTGGAGCAGCATCACGGAGAGATTCAGGCGGAAAGCAAGGCGGACCACGGAAGTGTTTTCACCGTTCGGCTCACCCAGACCGAAGCGGTCCCAGCCGCAAAGTTCGCGCAATACTAAGCGCCTCAAACACTTAGAGCCCTGCACCAACATTAAACAAAAATAAGATTCGCTTCATGCTGGCCTAATCGCATTTGTCTATGGTGGAGTCGGCCGCGCAGGAGGCGCCCAGGGAGTGATTTCCAACCGAAAGCATGCGCAGGCGTCTTCGCGTTTCCGGCCGAGGGACTGCTCAGAGAAATCTGAAATTTCAAATTTGAAATTTCTGGCGGGGCCGCTAGTCAGCCTCGCCCTCGCTATTGAGAAAAAGGAGAACAAAAATGAAAGAATGGAGTAGGAAATTTGGGATTTGGATTGCTGGCGCGGCGCTATTGGCGGGCTGCTCGGTCGGAGGCACCGTGGTGGCCAAGACATTGGCGCGCAATTCTTCCTCCGAGGCCCCCATCCTAGCCCCGCCGGCAACAAGTGCGGCCAAGGTTGGGCCCTTTGTTTCCAGCTACGCACCCATCATCAAAGGGGCGTTGCCGGAGGTGGTGAGCATTTCGACCTCGCGCACGGTTCGTGTGGAAAACCCGATGAAACCCTTCGAGGACGACCCGTTTTTCCGGCATTTTTTTGGTGATCAGGAGTCAAACTCCCGCAGGTCGCCGGAGCAGCGCGAACAAGGGCTGGGTTCCGGCGTCATCATCGGCACGAACGGCTACATCCTGACCAACAACCACGTCGTGGACGACTCCACGGACGTGAAAGTCGTCCTGAGCGATAAGCGCGAATTCAAGGCGCACGTCGTCGGCCGGGATCCCAAGACCGATATCGCCTTGGTCAAAATTGATGCCGATCACTTGCCCGCCATTTCTTTGGGTGATTCTTCCAAAGTCCAGGTGGGAGATGTGGTCTTCGCTATCGGGAATCCCTTCGGCGTCGGCGAGACGGCCACGATGGGAATTGTCAGCGCCTTGGGGCGCACCAATCTCGGCATGGAAGATTATGAGGACTTCATCCAGACCGATGCACCAATCAATCCGGGAAATTCCGGCGGCGCGCTGATGAATGCCCAGGGCGAACTCATCGGCATCAATACCGCCATCATCTCTCGCAGTGGCGGGAACCAGGGAATTGGCTTTGCCATTCCGGTGAGTCTGGCGCGGCATGTCATGGACCAATTGGTGGAGCACGGCCACGTCGTCCGCGGCTGGTTGGGCGCCACAATTCAAGATGTCACGCCGGCGCTTGCGAAGGGCTTTGGCCTGGAAAAGGCCGAAGGCGTGCTGATTGCCGACGTCGCCCCTGACAGCCCCGCCGCAAAAGCGGGGTTGAAGTCGGGGGATGTTGTGCTGTCCATGAACGGCAAGGCGGTCTCCAGTTCAGCGGAGATGCGGATGCGCGTGTCGGAATCCGCGCCAGGCACCTCCCTGCCGATGACCGTCCACCGCGGTAGTGGCACGGTGGAACTCACCGCCATGCTGGGTGAACTCCCCTCGGACCGCGGCGAAAAGTCTAGCGCCGTTTCCGGGAGCGATACGATGCGCGGCCTAACGGTGGAAAATCTCAACGCAGCCCTGCGAGAGGAAATGCACCTCTCCCCCGCGGTTCAGGGCGTTGTTGTTTCCTCAGCGGATCCCGGCAGCGCAGCCGCCGATGCAGGGATTCAGCCAGGAGACGTGATTGAGAGTGTGAGCCATCATCCAGTAACCAACGCGAGCGAATTCGAGCAGGCCATGCAAGGGGCCAGTGGGAAAACGGCTGTGCTTCGCGTTCGGCGCGGCGGCGCCGGGCTCTTCATCGCTGTCGAGCCCCGCTGAGCGCGTTGCTCGATTTTGAAGTCCCTCCTGAATCAAGTTGGCGGGCGTCCGATCTGGGCGCCCGTCAACTTTTTTAGAGGGAGTTGGCGTTGTTGCGGCGAGAGTTGGACTAGCTTCCGTCACGGATGAAGCGGCAGGAGTCCACGTCGAAGGAGACGTCGCCCATCGCCAGGCGGGACTGATCGCGGAAGTTCGTCGCGAAGTTGACGAAACGCCAAGCGTCGGCGAAGTTCGACGCCACGCCAAACGATACGCGGATCGAGCCGACGCTCTTGTGGCCGCGCTCCTGCATCAGCCGCAAGAAACTGTGCAGGTTGACGGCGGAGCCTAGGCTGAGCCCCGCCCGCATGTCGTCTTCGGTCAAGCCCTCCGCCATTTCGCCGGCCCCGGGATTGCAGAAGCAGCCCGTGCGCAGGGAGATGCCCTCGGCGTGGGCCAATTCCTCGACACGCCGGTAATCCAGCAAGTGGCCTTCCGGGTCGTAGAAATTTAGTGTCACTGTGCCGCCGCGCGCCTGCGTCGTCACCGGCCCGTAGATGCGGACCATGGCGCGGCCGTTCGTGTGCCGCAGTGCGAGCAGCTCTTCGAGCAGCCAGCCGGTCAGGCAGCGCACACGCTCGCCGATGAGCTCCACGCCGATTTTTTCTAGGTAACGCAGTCCGATCTCGGCGGCGGGAATCGCCAGGTAGTTGAGCGTGCCGTCCTCGAACGCGGCCTCATTCGGCGCCAGCACATGGGCGCGGCCCTGCACCGAGGCGAAATTTACCGTGCCGCCTGCAAACCACGGGCGCCGCAGCTTCGCAAAAGCAGGCCGGCGAACCAGCAGCGCTCCCACGCCGGTGGGATAGCCGAACATCTTGTAGAACGACACGCTGACAAAATCCGGCTGCACGGCGGTCAAATCCAAGCGGTTCGTGGGCACGAACGCGGCGGCGTCCAGCAAGACGTGCCAGCCTTTGGCCTGCGCGCTCGCGACGAGGTCAAGCGGGTGCTTCACGCCCGAAAAATTGGACTGCGCCGGATAGGCGAATAAATTGGCTTGCGCAGGGTCTGCTTGCTTGAGCAGCTTTTCGAGCGCGGCTTGGTCCAGGCGCAGCTCCGGCGGAACCAGCGGCGCGTAATCCACGGTGGCGCCGCGGGCCAGCGCAAACTCGCGGATGCCGTTCACGGAATTGTGGTTGTCGAAGGTGAGCAGATAGCGGCTGCCCGGCGCGAACGGAAACGCCTCGCCGGCTAGCTTTAAGGCGCCGGTGGCGTTTTGCGTGAACACCACGATGTAGTCGTCCGGCGTGGTGTGAAAATAGCTGAGCACGTAGCGGCGCGCCCGTTCGACGTAATCCGTCATGGCCACCGAGGCCGGGTTGGCGGAGTGCGGATTGCCAAATACGCTGCCGGTCAACAGTTCCTGGTGCTCTAGGATTTGCGATTCGCCATAAAGCGAGCCGCCGGTGTAGTCGAGGTACACCTGACCTTGTTCGTCCAGGCGGTGGTATTCGCTGGCGCGCAGGTCATCGAGCGCAGCGGTCATGCGATAGCCGGGATACCGCGCGAGGAAGCCCGCGTAGGCTTCCGCGATTCGCGGATTCAAGCGGGCAGCTTGATTCAGCATTGGGTAACTTGCCCCCGTCCTCTCTCGAATCCCAAAGTACAAGCCAAGTATACGCCCCGCGGCTGAGGGCGCGCGGGGTGGCGCAAGCGATTCGTCCGGGTTCCGCATTGGCGGGTCGGTGCGCGGGCGCAACAAACCCACGCGGGAACCGGCGGCCCGCTCGCAGATTTGGCGCGGAACTACACTTCTAGGGCCGAATTTGAGCTTTCGAGTTTCCGTTCGTGTGGCTAGGCGTGCGCCACCACTTTGTCCAGCAAACGGTGCAGATCTCCGTCAGGCAGCAGGTCGTTCTGTAGATAGGCTGTAACCGCAGGCGTAAAAAGTTTGGAGGAAAAGCTCGCCGTGGTAGAGCGTTCCACCCAGGCCGGGTCTTCCCAGTCCTCCGCTGTCCATTTGAAGGGATTCCCATCCCGGCTCTTAACCTTCAGACGGGAGTGATTGGACAATCCCAGCAGGAAGCAGCGAAGCGCCTCCTCCCAAACCGCAAAATCCTCGTGCCAGCCGGCATAGGAAACGGTGTAATGCTGGTCCCAAATTTGCTCGATGGCGACTTCGAAGCCTTCCGGATTGCCCGGAAGAACGCGCACACGATCTTCACTCTGCTCGCAATGGACCTGAGGGCAATCCCCAAGGAGCTTTAGAATTTCGTCGATCATGAGTGGCTCCAGCGCTGCCAACTGCGGAACTCCCTGGAGTGGCGACAGCCGCAGCAACGAGTGTTCTAAGATGGTTCTAATGAAAAAGTATCGCTGCGTTTTGGCTGTGCCAAGAGCTCACTATCGCTTTATGCTCAGTGCTTTATTGACTTGCAGGGCACCTGGCCGTGGGGCGGGCAAGGTTCGCCTTTTGACAAACCCAAGCAGGCAGAAAGTAGTCCCAGCTCCGGCCGGGGCGAGGATTTGTCCCCGCATAAACCTCGCCTCAAGTCCGGCTCAGTGTTTCTTGAACAAATTCTTCAGAGTATCGATGGGGTTCGGCGGCGCAGCCGGCTGCCCGGAAGGGTTTGCGGAAGGGGCTGCACCCGAAGCCGAGGCAGGCGCCGCAAAGCTGGGGATCCCTCTCCCGGGCGTGACCTTCGGGCTCTCTATGGTGCCCCCGAGGGCAATGGGCACAGTGATCTTTCCGACGCGGCTGCCGATGAGCCCCCCGACGATGCCGCCGACTACATTGCCGCCGCTCGAGCCGCCCGCGCCCGGCGTCAGCGACACTTGTCCCTGGTAATCCAGTGTGCCGTCGAGGCCGAGGCTGCCGCGCAAGTCCACGGTACCGCTGGTTGAGTCGAGGTGAATTTGCTTGCTGGAGACGCGCTCGTTGGCAATCGTGAGGTCACCCTCGAGAACGGAGAACTGCGTATCGCCGCCAACGCCGGCAAATTTTGCCAGCGATTCCGAGGCGCCGCTCAAGTTCACTCCCGGCAAGTGGCCATCGCGCACGGCGAATTTCCCCGCGCCGGAAAGCGTTTTCCTCCAGGCATCGCTCAAGCTGCCCAGCAGTTGCAGGTCGAGTTCGCCCGTGCCGGACATTTTGCCGCGCGCCGCAGGCGAGACATCGAGCACCCGCGCCACATTGAGGTTGCGCAATTGAACGTTGGAGGTAAAGCGCGCTGGCGTGCTGGCGCGGTCCACGCGCGAGGAGATCTGCAGCGTGCCGCCGTACATGCCGAGAGTGACCGGCCAGATTTCGGCCCGGTCTGTGTAGATGCGCATCTCTGCGTTCGCCGGCCCCACCGTGTAAGGCTTTGTGGTGATCTTCTCAATGTTGATGTGTCCGCGCGCAACCATCTCGCTCGGCCCGGCGGGCGGGTCTGCTGCAGCTTTGGAGGCGGGCGAGGGCGCGCTCGAGGCGCCGCCCGCCGTGGCCATCAGGGTGTCGAGATCGAGCGCGGAAGAGCTCATCTCAAAATTCACTTGAACGTGCGCGATATCCGGCACGCTGAACGTGCCCTTGATATCCGCCGCCCTTGCGAGATCGGCCACGAATTGCGCGTCCAGCTTTCCGCTGGAAAGCGTTATTTGCCCGGAGTGGAAGGCAATCGGAGCGCTCCAACCGTTCAGTGCCAGCGTGACGCCGGAAAGTTTCGTCTCTGCTTGCCAATTGCGCACGTTCACCGGGGTGAGAACGAAATTGTGAACCGTCGCGTTGATGCCCTTTACATCGGCCGTCGAAACAATCTTGCCGCGCGTGATGCCGCCCAAAATCAGCTCTGCATTCGCCAACCCGATGTTGTCGATTTCATCGAGCGAGACTTCCGAAGAACTTTGGGACACTGGTACGGTCCTGGATCCCCCCGTGGCGGCCGCGGCGGGAGCCGTCGAAAACGTATAGTTGTCTTTGCCGCTCTCGTCGGTGATGAGGACGGCCTTCGGCCGCACCAGTTCCAGCGAGTTCAAATGGACGGTGCCATGCAACAAGGGCCCCAGCGCCACGTTCCCCCGAATCTCATCGGCCGCAAGCACATCGCCTGCCGGAAAACCCTGTGGATTGCCGAGATGAAAATCCTCCACGGCGAACCCTACGTCAGGCAGGAAGCGGGCGCGAATGGCTCCCAGCGCAACGTGGCGCCCGGTGGATTTCTCGATAGCCTCGGCGATGGAGTCGCGGTAGCGGTCTACGTTCAGGAAGTAGGGTGCGGCGAGCGCGATGACCAGCAGGACCACTACAATCGCGAGCAGAATTTTTGCCCACCGCGGGAACCGGCGTGGACCGGGGTTAGGGGACGATGAGGAAGCCATGGGTGTTCACCCGCCTTCCAGCGCCGGGAGGCGCGCCCTCCCAGCGCTCTCGTTGGGGTTCTATCGTGGCAAATCACGCGCCGTACGGCAAGCCGTTCCTTCGTTGTGAAAGCAGGCGGGAGTGACGGCCGGGCCAGCGGGTAGATGGGATCAAACCGTCAGCACGGACATCAGCCGGTCGATATCGCGCTCGGAATTGTACAGGTGCGGCGCGATACGCAGCGCCCCCTCGCGCAGGCTGACGAATACCTTGGCGCCGCGCAGGCGCTCGTACATCTCCTGGACTTTCCCTGGCTGGCGCAAGCCGACACACGCATAAGGGCCGCGGTGTTCGGCAGAGCCGGGGCTCGCCAAAACACAGCGGTCGAGCGGCAGACGCTCGATCATCATCGCCGTCAGGCGGCGCGTGTGTTCCCACACGGTCTCGACGCCGATGCGCAGCAGCAACTCCAACGACGCGTCCATGGCGGACAGATTGAAGAAGCTGGCTGTTTCCGGCGAGTCCCATCTTCGGGCGCCCTTCGCAGGCTCCCACGTGTCGCTCGAAAGCAAATGGAACCGCGCGGCGTTTTCCAGCGCCGTCCAGTAGAAAGGTCCAGGACGCATCTGTTCGATCAATTCGCTGCGTACCCAGAAAAAACCTGTGCCGTATGGGGAGAGCAGCCACTTGTATCCGGAGGCGGCCAGAAAATCGGCCCCTAGAGCGCGCGCGTCAATCGGCATCGCCCCAGCGCATTGCGCGGCATCCAGCAGCAGCAGGGCGCCCACATCATGGCAAGCGCGGGCTACGGTCGCGGCGTCCAGCCGCGCGCCATTGTCGAAGCGAACCAGGCTGGCCGATACCAGCCGCGTCCGCGGGCCTATATGTGAAAGGAAATCTTCGGCGGTCAGGAACCGGCCCCGTGGCTCGACCACGATCACTTTCAACCGGCCCGCCGCTTGCATGGGGAACCACGTCGTGAAGTGCGCGGGGAACTCTCCCTGCGCCACCAGGACTTCGTCCCCGGGCTTCCAATCGAGCCCCGCCGCCACGACTGCCAGCCCCGACGAGGTTCCCGTAGTGATCGCGATTTCCTCGGGGCGGCCGCCCACCAGCTTGGCCAGCGAGGTGCGAATGCGGTCCGGCAGATCGAAATAAGTTGTGTCCGGCATGGTATGGGGGAATTTCTTCCACTCGAGGGCTTGTGCCGCCGCCCGCACCGCAACCCGTGGCAACGGCGCTTGTCCAGCGGCATTGAGATAAACCGCGTCTTCCAGATCGAACCACTCATTGCGCCAATCAGTCATCGGGCTCCTTGCCCTATCCGAATCAAGCATCCGGGCGCCGTTGCAGTTGTTCGGGGCGCAGTCAGAAATGATCGCGCAGGTTACGGAAACTGGAAAGAATCAGGAGGCGCCCCGATCCGTTACGCACCTCTTCATGCTCCAGCGCCCAGGTCGCCGGGTGCGGGATGAAGACGGCGTTAAGGCCGGCTTCGAGGGCCGGGTTGATGTCGCTCCGCGGGCTGTTGCCGACCATCCATCCCCGCGACTTCACGACGTGGTGACGGTTCACGAGGCTGCGGTACGTCTGGGTGTTCTTTTCCGGAAGAATCTCGATGGCCTCGAAATGGATTTGCAACCCTGACCTCTCCACCTTCGCGGCCTGTTCGGCGGCTTCGCCCTTCGTGAATAGGATTAAGCGGTGCCGCTCGGCCAAGTAGTCCAGTGTCTCGACTACGCCGTCCAGGACGTGGGGCGGCGTGTGCTCGAGGTTCTCAACCCGCTTGCCGATGGCTTCGATGGTGGCGCGTTGCGCGAGGTGCCCGGCCAGCTTCATGTAGGTATCTTCCAGCGACCGGCCGAAGCTCTTCACGCCGTATCCGTGCTGGCGAATGTTGCGCCGCTCGGTCTCATTCAAGATGTGGCGAGAATAGGCGCGGGAATAGCCGAGCGGGTCCAGCAGGGCCAAGAATTCCTCAATGGTTTGCTCGAAATAGACGTTGTTCTCCCACAGCGTGTCGTCGGCATCGATCAAGAGTGTTTCTCGAGGCATGTCGGTAGCCCGCTTCGATCTCGAGGCTTCGCGGGATTGCCCGGTGGCCTTGCGCTCCAGGTGCGGGAGGCGGGTTCCGCGTGTTTCGACAGGTGGCGCGCCGCGTCAACTTGCCCCGTGAACGAAATATCTGCGCGGGGGTACAGGCTCCCTGCGGCGTTTGCCGCTACGGGCTCTTGGGTGCGCCGGCGGCCAGTTTTTCCAAAATTTCCCGCGCGACCTTTTGCGTATCGCCGTAGTGGGACAGATAGCTCTGAAACTCCCGGTTGAGGTCCAGCGCCTCGCTGGCGTTGAGTTGCGTGCGGAGAATCATATCCCGCAAGCGCACCGGATGCGGCAAAACCGCCTCTTCCTTCAACTCATCGAGCGCCGATCGGACGTCGTAGAGCTCCATAATTCCTCCAGACGGCGGAAACCTGCATCTGACAATTCTACTGCCAAACGATACCCAAACGCGAAAAAGGCGGCCGGAGAGAAAAAAGGGGACGGATTACGGCGGAGCGGTCAGGCTTGGGCAGGCAAAAACTCGTAACGGTCGATTTTGGCGGCCACGCCGCGCTGGCCGTTATGGGGTTCGACGCGCACAATTTCTGCAAAGCACCGGATATGGACGTCGCCGGCCATGGTGACTTCGCGCGGCAGCGTGAGGATAAATTCAATCGAAGCCCCTGGTTGAAAGTCGGCATCAATCAGAAAATAGAGTCCGCGGAAGCTGACGTCCCGCGTTTGTCCCTGGCATTCGACACTTCCGTTGGGCCCCGCCGTGCGAACCGTCAAGGGAAGCGTCATCGTGAAGCGTCGCGAGGCGCGGCGCTCGGTTGCCTGCACCATGTTTCCCCCGGACAGAACATTTGAGAATCCTGCACACCGTAACATTGCACAAGAAAAATCGCAACGGCAAACAGGTCGAGACCTAGTACTGCCCCCTGTACCGGGGCGCGCGCGTGCAGGTTTGTTTCCTGATACTGGGCTATGCTTTGATGGGGGCGCGCATGGCGCGGCTGCTCCATCGAACGTTGTTCTTGCAAGGCCCCGCAGGGCGGCTGGAAGCCCTGCTGTGGGATTCGCCCGCGCCCGAGGGCGCGCCGACGCTGGCCGCGGTTTTGTGCCATCCTCATCCCCTGTTCGGCGGAACCTTGCACAACAAAGTGGTTTATCAGGCGGCGAAGTCGCTCCACCGCTTCGGTCTCCCTGTCCTGCGGTTCAATTTTCGCGGCGCGGGATTGAGCGAAGGCGCTCACGACCAGGGGCGCGGCGAGCAGGACGACGTGCGGGCAGCGCTGGATTTTTTAGCTTCGGAATATACCGGCTCGCCCTTGCTGGTTGCTGGATTTAGCTTTGGTGCTTGGGTAGGGCTCCGCGTGGGGTGCGGCGATTCGCGCGTCGCGGAACTAATTGGCCTCGGGCTTCCCGTTGGCAATCTGAGCCCATCCGAATTATCTTGCCTGGAAGTCTCCGCGAAGCCCACCCTGCTGGTATCGGGAGAGCGCGATTCATATGCCCCGCGGGGAAAAATGGTGGCCATGGTCGAGCGCTTCTCCCCCCAAACGCGGTCACACACTCAAGTATCTTTCATCCCAGCTGCGGATCACTTCTTTCGGGATCGCCTACCGGAGTTGGACGCTTCGATTAGGGCTTGGCTGCTGAAGCAGCATCCCGAGCTTTCCACGCACGAATCGAAATGATTCAGCCGGAATCCGGAAGTAAGCCGACTCTCGAAGGGTTGAACTAGGTTGTGGGAGGAAAGAGCGAAGCCTTGTTCGACCAAGGCCTTTCACGAATCACGGGTCACGAACCACGAGTCACGTTCTCAGGCGTCCTCCCCGCGTTCGAATAGCTTGGAGTATTGCTCCTTGGACGCGGGAGCTGCTCCCGCGAGCTTTAAGTTAGCGCGCACATGCTCGCCGCGGCTCATGCCGACGAGGGCTGTCGTAATGCCCGGCGTCGAGCGCGCAAATTGCAGCGCGCGTTCCGCGTCGTTCTCCAGGCCCAAGGCAGAGACAACGAAGGGTGGCAAGCCGCGAGCCAGTTTCGCTTGCAGCAGCGAGGCGCTGGCCACCAGCGTGAACCCGAGGTCGCGCGCCGCTTGAACCATCGGCGCGCGGCGGCCATCGAGCAACTGGTTCGAGCGCGTGAGCGCCTCCGTCATGCCCAGGTTGAACGGCAACTGCACGAAGCGAAAATGGTGCGACCCGCCAGCCACCTCGCGCGCGAGTGTCTCCATCGCCTCCAACGAAAGATAATCCGGAGCGTCCTCCCTTTGGCGGAACGCGTTCCAGGTGGCCATCCCATAGAAATGAATCTTTGCGGCGGCGACGGCGGATTCAAGCAGCTCAAACGCGGCCCGCACGCGGCTGCGGAACATCTCGCGCGGCACCTCGCCCAACTGCGTTTCGGGGTTGTGCAGGTAATAGACGTCAATCGTCTCGACGCCGAGGTTTTTCCGGCTGCGGTCGAGCTGGTCGGCTAGGAACTTCGGCGCCATGGAGTGGCACTCCGCAGCGACGTCGCCTTCGCGCAGGATGCCCGTTTCGACGTACTCGCGCTGGAAATATTCGCTGGCGTCGCCGGGCAGATCGCCGTCAGGCGTAAGAAACCCGCCTTTGGTGCAAATCACCAACTCCTCGCGCGCGTAGCCGCGCCGCGCCAGCTCTGCGAGCGCCGCGCGCACCGACCGCTCCGAGCGCTGGAAACGGTAGTTGATGGCCGAATCAATCACGTTGGCGCCGGACTCTACGGCAGCGACAATCGCCTCAGAGTAGGCCTTGTCGGTGCGCGCATCCGGCTCGCCCAGGTACGTGCCCATCCCGATCGAGGAGACCAGCAGCCCCTGCTGCTCGCGGAAGTGGCCCTGCGCCGCCCGCAAAACGAATCGCGCCGCGTATTTCTTCGTGCCGTCCGAAGTGGCGAATGGACTCATCCCGGAACTCTCCGCGCAAAGCCGCGATTATATGCGAATTTTCAAGAAACCATAATCAAGGTGTTTTAAAAACGGGTCTGTAGCAGTATCTGTGGGTAAAAGGGCCGTGGAAAAAGACGCTTCGTGGAAAAGTCCAAGAGCGGGACTTTCTCACTGCGCTTGGAAATCCCGCAAGGGCGGCGCGATTTCCACTT
>Ga0187846_10001100_pt1 | contig 15356 bp, 18 predicted proteins | sample TC_taG_FD_161473 | JGI IMG/M metagenome (GOLD analysis project Ga0187846, IMG submission 161473) | Biofilm microbial communities from the roof of an iron ore cave, State of Minas Gerais, Brazil - TC_06 Biofilm (v2) | ecosystem: Environmental > Terrestrial > Deep subsurface > Cave > Wall biofilm...
TGAGAGAGAACTTTGGAGTGCGTCAACTGTTGAAAGGAAAAAGGATGTGAACCAGGGGGGTCAAAATTATTTCGGCGCAAAATTACGCGGGCGTTGACAAGGCTCACTTAATGTGAGGATGAGCCGATGACCCTGCCCACTTGCTACTCTCCATTCTGTCCCCACCACCTCGTGTTCTGTTAACATGGTAATGAACATGCTGCCCACTGCTATTCTCATCCTTCCCGCCTTCTGTTCCTAAGCAAGAACCTTTTTAATGAACTGCCACCGTGATATACTAATCTACGGAAGTCTCTCTCCTCTCGTTGAGATGGGAAGACACGCTTGCCTTGTAGGATACCCTGGCAAGGAGGTCAGGATGGCCACCATTCAGAAATCGATCGACATCAACGCTCCAGCGGAGCAGGTGTTCGCGATTCTCACCGACATTAAGCGCCTCCCAGAATATGCGCAGGGACTCATCAGCGTCGAGGATATCCGGCAAACAGAGCAGCATCTTGGGGACTCCTTCCGCGGGATCTATTCCACGCTCAGGCTGCACTTCCCGATCACCTTCACGGTCACGGAGTATGAGCCACCCACCAAACGCACCACACGCTTCGAAGGGGGCATGAAAGGCACCTGGACCTTTCTGCTAGAACCGCTAGGGAACCGTACCCACGTGACGACTGCCATGGAGTATGAGATGGCCGGAGGCATCCTGGGCAAAGCGATGAATGCGGTGCTCGTTGAACGTATGAATGAGAAGAACGCCGAACGGATGCTCAAAAATCTCAAACTGGTCAGTGAGGCGACCCCTTAAGCTCTCGGCATGCGGCGAGAAACTCGGTGGAGAACTCCTGCCGAGTTTTCTCGGGACGTAGGATATACTTGAGCATACAAGGGAAGAGCGAAGCGCAACCTGTGCAGGAAGACTTAATGGCGTGGTCACTTCAGGCTGTGCAGAAGGGAGTCCATGCGATGGCAGTAGCGCACGATCCCGAGGACGCCGAAACGCGGGTGATCCATGACCTGATTGACTTCTCGGGCACGGACGTGTTGGAAGTAGGCTGCGGGGATGGCCGCTTGACCTGGCGTTACGCCGACCGCACACGCTTGGTGCTAGCCCTCGATCCTGACGCAGCCGTGATCGAGCAGGCACGCGCCAGCCTGCCAGAGGAGTTGCGTCACACGGTCACTTTCCAGGTGGTCGACATTACGAGCGTGGAGTTGCCTCTCGCGGCGTTTGATGTGGTCGTGTGCTCGTACTCCTTGTGATGCCTTGCTCCCGAAGGCGTCGTGAACGCCTTAAGCCGCATCCACGCTACGCTGCGTCCCCGTGGCCTGCTGCTCAACCTGCTCCCAGACACCACCCATCGGGCAGTTGAGGTGGATGTCGGCAGTGCGATCCTGCGGCTGGGGCACCTCGATGCCACGCTGGGGGACATCCAGGGCTTCCACGTCACGCTCGCTGCCCAGCAGGCTGCTATTGACGCCCGGCTGTTTGTCCTGGAGCGCGAGACCCGCTTCATGTTCGTCGACCGCTTCGACACGGTAGAAAGCTGGTTGACCTACGTAGCGGAACATGAGCAGGGAGTGATCATCCAGGCCTCGCTGCTCGCGCGCGCCCGTGAGCTGCTGCCTCCTGGGACAGCGGGTGAAGTGCGCATCTCCAGCCAGCTCTATGCGGCACGGCTCTGGAGGCCGTGAACCAGCAAGCGGTCGAACCCGACCCTTTTCAAGGAGGTCAGAGCGGAGTTGAAGCAAGAGTTGCGACCCCTCTTTAGTAAATGGAATGAAACATTGCGCGCTTCCTTCTTACTCATGCTCATCTTCTGGCCGCGGCGCGACCACCAACAGGCGGAGGAATGGAGAGGCGGTTTCTGCCCCAGCCGCCTTCACCTCCATTTGGCATCTCGAAGAGGGCCAGTTGAGTGAGCTTCGAGCCTGGTGGGGGCCTGCGCCGAGGTGAGTAAGGTGGCGCTTTCCAGTACAAGAGCCATTCATCCGGGCCGAGGTCGAAGAGCGTCATTTGCGGGGATCGGAAGATCGTTTCAGCGATGCGCGGGTTACTCACGGCCTTAATGTGTCGGCGATCCTCAAGCAGCTCCACGCGATATTTGGAGAGTGTGACGGCCTGGTGCTCCAGTTTCAGCGTGCCCTCATAGACCCACACGTTGACCGGCTGATGCGCCAGTCCCCGCTCGCCATACAGCCGCCAGTCTTGAAATCTGATGTAGCCATGTCGGTCTAAATGGCGCGTGTAGCGCGTGGCGAAGAGAATACGGTTCAGCGTCTCTTCGGGGACCAGCCTTCCTTTGTGTCAGCCCATGACTTCTGCTGGTGAGTGACAACCATCCTCGCGGCTCTCATGCGCCCAGTGCCGCTGGTTGTTGTAGTCTTGCACCCATTTGCGGTGAACTTGCTGCATTTCCTCCAAGCTCCCGGCTTGATGGAAATGAAAGTCAGCCATTCTCCTGACAATATTGAACAAGGTCTCCGCGTAATTTTGCCACGCTTGTTTCGGTTCAATACGCTCTTTTTGGATACCCAAAGCTTGATAGACATGCATCGCTTGATTTGAGTAGAAAATGCCCCCACCATCGCTGACAATGGCCTTTGGGATGCCTGCTGTAGAAAAAGGCTGCAAACAGCACTTCCAGATAATCCCACTGATTTTGTGTCGGAGAGACCAGGCTTTCCAAGACTGCGCGACTGTAGTTCTCTAGAATCGAGATGAGATAGACGGGACCGACGTGTCCGGGTATTTGATGCTTTTCGATGTAACGAACGTCAACAGACCAAAATTGATGCCTGAAATGTGCTTTGAACGGCATCTCCTTTTTCGAATGCGGTGAGGGTTTGGGCTTGTCCAGCCCATAGAGATTCCGATTGAGTTCGAGCAGTCTGCCACATGTGCGCTGCGAGAGCTTGATCCCGATCTGCTCTAACGCTGCCATCACCCGGTACGCGCCAATCTCAGGATTGCGCGCCAGGCGGCGCACTTCCTGGATGTCCTCAAATGTGACCTTCCGGGCTGGCTCATGGGGCGCATGTGACTTGTCTTTCAGGCCCTCTCGTCCCTCTTTCGCCCAACGCTTCAAGAGGTCGTAAACGGTCGCTCTCGTGGTCTGCATGTAGGCGCTAATGCTCGAAACAGACCACCCTTCTGCATGGAGCCGGACCACAATGCGGCGGCGGACGTCTCCGTCGGCAATTTCGCCGTAAGGAGGAAAGCGCCGGGCGGTGATCGACGGTGGTGGTCCAGAGGCCAGCACGCGCTGGACGGTATGGTGTGAGGGACGCCTGCCAAAGCGCACATAGCACACGGTCGCGATTTCATGGGGGCGAAAGTCTGGGTGTTCGGCCTTCAGATCGACGATGAGTTGGCGCATGTCGGGTGGTAATTCACGCGCATCATCGGATGGAAGCACCAGCTCTTTCGGCAAGAGGCTGATCATTCCTCGTGATTCAAAGAGGTCAGCCTTTCGTTGCAATGTGCGCTCGGCAGTGCCGGTCTCTCTGGCCCGTTCCGCCGCGCTTTCGTTAAAGAGAACGACCGGACGAAGCTTTTCATAGAGTTGCTGTTCAGGCCAAAGGGTGTACTGCTTGATTTTCTGCCAATCATGCGTTCGTTCGCGACGAGGACGGTTGGCCCTGGGCATCACGGATACCTCGCTGGGTAACGTTTTGCCCTGTATTGTACACCCTCTCAGCATGTCCAGACATGCGGAGTGGCCTGCCAATCGTTATGGCCAATATGTGTATACTCTCCTCTGGCCAAGTATGCAGGGGTATACTCCAGTTGATACTTGTATTTCATATAATGCGACTTAAAGCCTTTGGCTTTAACCATAGAGATATAGGCAGCGTTCCTTTTCACAACCCTTCCACCTTTCAAGTGTACCCTAAGAAAAAGAGGGTACCAACGCACGAAGGCGATGGCGGCCTACCCGCAAAACGTGGATGTTCTCCGCGTCAGAGTGCCTCTACCTAAAGCTCATGTTCCTTCTACGAGGCATTCTCGCAGGATAGAGAGAGTTGGAGGTTCAAACAAGCCGTTGTGCGAAGAAAGAACATGTGTAAGACTGTGAGCATCGGGGCCCACTTTGCCAACAGCGTGTGCAACTTGAGCAGTAGTAGTTAGCGCTCTGGTGATCATCACGGTAGAGTTGGTAAACGTATGGAAGAGATTGAAGTAGAGGTACGTTGGAGGTAACACTTTGGCCTGAAGGGAAACGGGTATGGTTCTCGGTGCAGGCTGGGCGACGTGCCGGGTGGATTGCAGACATTATACCGCAACTCAAAGCCTGGGTAGAGGGGCAAATGCCTCCCCAGTGAGCGCCGTTGCTCTTTCAAAAGGCTCTCTTGAACCTGCACTAGAGAGGCTCAGAAAAGAGGAGGTGCCTAGACGATGCCGAAATCCACCCCGGGCATAACCATCCGCGTTGATGCGCGGGAGGTGCGCTCAGGCATTCCTGATCTGCTCATAAATACCTTTGGCGTTTCCATAGAGGTCGCTCCGCTCCGCGCTGGAGACTACGAACTGGGCGGCAGACCGATCAGGGTGGCAGAGCTCAAGGCGGCCCCAGATCTGGTGGCGTTGATCGCCGACCAGCGGTTGTTTGCGCAAGTTGACGCGCTTCTGACTAGTGGGGTCGCGCCGGTGGTCGTGCTGGAGGGTGACTGGAGGCGCGTCCAGAGTCGGATGCACCCCAATGCCATACGCGGGGCGCTGACGTATCTTGCAGGCGTTCTCCAAGTGCCGGTGCTGCCCAGTGCTGGGGTAGCGGATACGGCGGCGCTACCGTATTCCCTGGCAAAGCAACTTCAAGTTGTCTGTCACCAGCCAGGAGCAGCACCGGCCAAAAAAGCGAAGACGTTGACTGACCAGCAAATCAGCGTCCTCGCCGCGCTTCTAGTGAGTATCCTCCAAGTGTCTGCGGCATCTTGGGCCCTGGTTGAACCTGATGCCGATGCTACAGCGGCTCCGTAGTATCGAGCCCGGCAAGGTGGCTGGTGTGGAAGAAGACTGGCAGGGAACGATATGAACCAGTATCCTAAAATGATTGCTGTGCGTTTCCTTCTTGATAGCAGTAGCCGTCGTCGTGGTGCAGTATGACACAGTAGCGGTAATTGATGCCTGCAACTCGGCCTTTCCCCGTGCAGATATCGAATCTCCCACTGGACCGTATCAGCACTCGGCCAACATGTACGCCTGCGGTTTTCAATCCTTGCGGTACGCTCGCTCGCACCATGTCGCCTGTCTGGAAGCCGAAAAACACCTTCTGCCGTTGTCGATGGCGAATGGGGAAACCGAACTTATTAGTGCCGCACATCTGTCTGTTGCCGTGTCCTGTAGCTTGAATGAGCAGCACACGGGTCTGTTTGACGCATAGCGTTGGCGCTGTACTCGCGCCTACACACACCGCGTCCAGCCAGTGCGTCTTGGGAAAACCTCTGAGAACACGATTGTACTTGGTGCGCCCTCCTGTGCCGACCTCTATAGGAAGTCCTGTGTTCTGTAAGCGCTCATATAGTGCCCAGCGGATCGTGTTGATTGCCGCAGCGCCCTTGAGTGGCTGTTCTGCCTGTGTCTGGACTTCTGGATGCCCATACTCCGCAGCGGTCTGGTTGTTCTTCTGCAAGTTGCACCTCTTACAGGCGAGCGTAAGATTACTGGCGCGATCAGTTCCTCCGCGCACCCTGGGTACAATGTGCTCGATTTGTAAGGGGACTCCTGTGATGTGGCAATAGGCGCAACGACTTCCCCATTTTTCGAGCAAGTACTCCCGAAGTTCGTAGCCTGCGAGTGTGCCTCGCTGGTACTCCATTCCTTCTATCTCAGGGTGCTGAAGTGCTTGAGTATCGAAGCGCGTAAGTTCCTGGCTTATGTCGGTGACCGGGCACAGCCTGCGCAACCGCGCTACCCATGTAAGGATGTTGTCGAGCCGACTTTCAAGGGATGGAGGAAGCCAGCCCTTTCTTCTTCTACGGTTGTAGAAGCGCGGCTCGCGATAGCGGGTATGTCGTTGGCGACGACTGCGGCGCACTCTACGCCGCACTTCAAGTGCTGACACCACATCCTCCCCACGGTGAGTGATCTCCGCTGCGAACAGGACGTCACCCGTGGCATCGTCGACTATTCCTACCCCAGTTGTTTTACTGCCAGGATCAAGTTTGAGGCGGAGTGGCAGGTTCTGCGCGTCAGGAACAGTATGCTTCAAGATAATGGTAAACGGAAACCTGCGAAAGACTGCAGCCTTTTGCTGGTGCAGCAAGATGCGCGCCCGAGCCGGGTTGCATGGTATGAGCGGCTGGTAGGCCGCGTCTATGACAAAGACCTTTGACATGATTCCCTCGTGATTGTTGCCCCGCAAGGGACCTCTTCCTGGTCTCCCAGGAGTAATGTGCGCCTCGCCCCTGTTCTCGCGACTTGTCGTGTCCAACACACTGGCTGCAACCCCGTGTACCTGTTTAATGCTGGGCGATAGAGCCCGGAGCTGGCGCTGCGCACCCCAGGGTATCCTGATCGCAAGAACGTTTTCTCAGCCGAGACTGAGAGGGCTGGTCAGGTTCGGAGCTTGCTACTTGCAAGCTCCCACGATGAAGCGGGGGTACCTGACTGAATATGATGACACGCTTTATCTCAAGATTCGCCCCATTGAGATCATTTGACTTTCTCTTATGAGAGAGCGCCTTCTGTAACGCTGCTCTCTTTTGTTATTCTGTTACAGGGTGGCAAATATGGAAGAAAGACCAGTTTCCTCCCATATCTCAACTGGTAAGAGAAATGCGGTAAAATAGTATGAATAATTGTCGCAGACCAAAAAAGGAGACTCACATGCAATTTGGCCGCTGTTTCGAGGAATTTGAGGTCGGTGCCGTCTACAAACACTGGCCCGGGCGCACCATTACTGAGTATGATGACACGCTTTTCAGCATGCTCACCATGAACCATAATCCGCTCCATATTGATGCAAATTACTGTGAAACCACGCAGTATAAACAACGTCTTGTGGTAGGCCCGCTCATTTTCAGCATTGCGTTAGGCATGAGCGTTCCTGATGTGAGTGGCAAAGCTATAGCCAATCTCGAATTTGAGAATGTCAGACACCTTGCCCCTACGTTTCATGGTGACACAATCTACGCAGAAACAAGGGTACTGGACAAAAGACTTTCGGCCACGAAGCCTGACCGTGGTATTGTTACTGTGGAGACCATTGCCTACAACCAGCGCGGTGAAAACGTGCTCTCATTCAGACGCCGTGTTCTCGTGCCTACGAGGGATTATGATGAAGCCTGGCAGCATGCATGGGATGAAAAGATGGAGAAACTGCGGGAGCTTCGTGGAGAGGGGACCAAATTGTGACAGAAGGGAAGGCTTACGAAAGGAAAACACATGCGCTTGAGACGATCTGAATTGTCAACGCCTGCCAGTAACGAACACATGATGGAGAAGGCTGCTGCAAGCAATGCTGACCTGGTGTTTCTCGATCTTGAAGACTCTGTTTCTCCCAATGAGAAGGTTGGAGCAAGAGCAAAGGTCGTACAGGCGCTTAAAACGCTTGACTGGGAAAAGAAAACTCGTGCTGTTCGCGTCAATGACCTTGAGACTGAGTATGCTTACCAGGACATCATTTCTATTGTTGAAGAAGCGGGTGAGTATCTCGACATCATCATTATTCCCAAAGTGAAGTCGGCAAAAGATGTCTGGTGGGTCGATGTGCTCCTCTCTCAAATAGAGAAGCGATTGAAACGAGCACGTCGCATTGGTCTTGAAGTACTCATAGAAGAAGTTGAAGCTATGATCAACGTGGAAGAGATCGCTCGTTCAAGTACGCGCTTAGAGGCTTTAATCTTTGGCCCTTTCGATTACGCTGCTTCGCAAGGAGTAGACAGCAAGGCTATTGGAGGAGAGCTGGATACCTACCCCGGTGATATCTGGCACTACGCTCGTAACAAGATCGTCATTGCCGCACGCGCTGCCGGCATCGACGCGGTGGACGGCCCTTATGTTGACTTCAAGAATGCTGACGGCTATCGCAGGGAGTGCGTACGCACTTGTACCCTGGGATTTGCAGGGAAATGGGCCATACACCCCAGCCAAATCGATATCGCTAACCAGGTTTTCTCTCCCTCACAAGCAGAGGTTGATCGCGCTCGCAGGCTGGATACAATCTACAGCGAGGCGCAGGCCAGGGGACTGGGAGCGGTAGCGTATGAGGGGAAGATGATTGATGTGGCGCTCATCAGAAATGCACGGAATATCATCCAGAAAGCGAATCTTCTTGGTATGTAGTGCCAACGCAGAAAGGAACCCTTTCTATGTCAACAGAAGAAAACAAGGCTCTTGCCCAACGCTGGATTGAGGAGGCCTGGAACAGGGGTGACTTAACTATAGTAGAGGAATTGATCGCGCCCGCATACGTTCTTCACGATCCCACGCGTCCAGGATTGAGAGGTCGTGAGGGCATCAAACAAAGCGTCGCCATGTTTCGCACCGCTTTTCCCGACCTCCGCTTCACTATTGAGGATCAGGTCTCCGAAGGAGATAAGGTAGTCATCCGCTATACGGTTCAGGGGACCCATCAGGGTCCTTTGATGGGTATCGCTGCTACTGGCAAGCAGGGCACCCTTGCAGGGATCGATATTTACCGCATCGCTGATGGCAAGATCGAAGAAGCCTGGAGCAACTGGGACGCATTGGGTATGCTGCAGCAGATGGGCGTTATTCCCTCAATGGCGTAGATCGGGTATCTACCTGCCTGTTGCCATGATAGGTCTGGCCCTGTCATCCTGAGCGAAGCGAAGGATCTCTGTGCCTATCGCGACATACCTTTCGCGGAGTTGACCCTGAGCGAAGCGAATGGACTCAGGGTCAACTCCGCGAATGTGCGGAGGCGTGACGTGGTATAATTGTTCAACCTGTCAAGGACTATTCTTCACCATTGAACCTTGCCTTAACAAAGCAAAAGTAAATTGGTCATCAATAGCTGCAAGAGTTGCCAGTGCTTTTGACTCAATGACCTCGAAAATCATGTGTATGAGTTCCTCAGCAAGATACACAAGAAACGGCCAGGTCACAAAATTGACCCCTTTCCCCGCTTCAAAAGCATACGTGGTTCCTTTGTAATCCAGCGTTTTATTGTGTCCTAGCCGGTGAAAGTACACACCGTCATTGTGAATGGTGTTGCGTACGCTCAGTAACAGTTGCATCAATGATTCGTTATGCTGAAGATCAAGGCGTTTGAACAACCAGCGATAAAGGGGTTCAAATTCACTATGACCACTCTTACAAGCAGCCGGGTCAAGCGCTCTCACATAGAGCCGGAAGGAGCTTTCGATGGCTGAGACCTGCATTTGAATACAGCCCACACGTAAAAATCGATCAAACGCTACAAGCTCGTTAATACTATCATCACCGGTCAGATGTGTCGTTGCAGCAACGCGCGGAGGCATCCACGACTGGCGATGGGAGAAGTGCTCGTGTTCGAAAATCAGGCCCAGGTGAACACTGCTGAGCGTGTTAGCATATTTAGTAAAAACTGTCAGCCTTGCGTCAGTTGCTTCCCACGTTGGGTGTCTTTGCAAGATGCGCTCTCGTTCACCTTTCAATACGATGATCAGTTGCTCAAGCGGTTTCATCACAGCCACATCGATATCCATGATACCGGCGGCGCGGGTACCCTCACATTTCAACTGGGGGAGGAAGCGCCGCCCTCCTTTCTGATGCTACCCAGGATCGGATGCGCGTGTCATCAGAAAGCCCTGGGTAGGACGCGCTATTCGTACCAATTTGCGTGGCGTGACCTCGGCCAGTTTCTTCCCGGTCGTCACATCTTTGATGATGAAGGCTCCTTTTTCTCGCCTTCCCGCAATGTAGCCCACATCTCCTTCTTAAGCGGCCGAGTGATCGCTCTGCAAAGCCCCAAAGATATTTCCTTCGGTGTCCTTAGCGTACACAAGCCACCCAATGTGTGGAACTGCCATCTTTGGGAGAGCTATTGTTCCACCGTTGTCAGTAATTTTTGTGGTGACATCATCAACCGAAGGCACATCAATTGTGCAGACGTAGGCGATGACGGAATCGCCGCTGGCTGGCTGCATGCGTCGCAGGATGGCACCGTCGATGCCAGGCTCGTTTTGAGGACCGGTGGAAATGAGCCAGTAGTCTTGGGATCCCTCCCATTTGTTGATCTGCCAGCCGAACACGTTCTGATAAAAATTGACGGCACGCTGGGGATCATCGGCGTGGATTTCAAAATGAACTACTCGTGGCATAGAATTCTGTTCCTTTCTGAGAAAATCAGGCTGGGAGCAAGCCCCGGCCCTACAATAGACAGTACAACAGCCGCATTAAGCCAGCTTCTTCTACTCAATTCTTTCTCTGTTTATTAAAACGGTTGAGAAAGGCGATTAACGTGAACAGCTAGCAAATGAATGTCCCTACATTGAGCCGATGAATGCCAGCATAGCAGCTCCGGTCTTGATGCCCATAAAGAAGCGTTCGACCTCCAGGTTCTCATTGGGTGCGTGGTTGGCCTCGTCAGCGTTAGCGTAGGGCACGACGAAGGAGGGGATACCCAGCACTTCGGTGAAAACGTAATCGGGCAGGCTGCCTCCCATTGCTGGAACCAGTAAAGGTTCCTCACCCTGTGCTGCCTCGATTGCTCTCCGTAGCGGTTCGGTAAAAGGTGAGTCCAGCGGCGTTTTGGATGGGTCCATTGATCCCTGGCGAATGATAGTGACGCCGGGCGCGTGACGACAGACATGCGCCTCGACCTTAGCGAAAATCTCGTCCGCTGTCTGTGCTTGCACCAGGCGTATGTCGCATTTAGCAAACGCCTGGTGTGGCAATACCGTCTTTGAGCCGGGACCGCCGTAGCCTCCATGAAAGCCGTTGATGGTGAGGGTAGGCCAGGCTGACAAACGTTCGGCATAGCCGCGCTCAAGTGGTTGATCGAGCTGATGCAAGCCCAGTGAACGTTTGATTCCCTCAATGTCGACAGGCAGCTTTGCGAGCGCCCCCCGCTCCAATGCCGTGAGTGGCTGCACGTTATCGTAAAAACCCTCGATGGTCACGTGACCATTCTCATCCTTCATCGTTGCCAGTAGATGAACCAGCGTCCAGAGAGGATTGGGCGCTACGCCGCCCCAGTTGCCAGAATGAAGATCCCGGTTAGCTCCTTGCGCGCGTAGTTCGAAGTTCAGAACGCCTCGCACGCCAAAAAGAATTTGTGAGCAACCGCTCTCATGCACTGGTCCATCGCTGGTGATCACGACGTCAGCCATTATCTCGTTCCGGTGCTCGCGTACAAAAATTGGCATCTGGGGACTACCAATCTCCTCTTCACCTTCGAGCAGCACCTTGACATTGCAAGGTAATGTGCCGCGACAGGCCAGCAGCGACTCAAGCGCCAGAATTTGGGCGAAATGTTGCCCCTTATTGTCGCCTGCTCCTCGTGCGTAAATACGCCCATTGCGGATGGCTGGCTCGAACGGTGGCGTAATCCACTCTTCTAGAGGATCAGGCGGCTGCACATCGTAGTGCCCATACAGAAGAACGGTCGGCGCACCTGGATTCTCAAAACGCTGACCAAGTACCATAGGCCAACCTGCCGTGGGAATGATACGCGTGTCCAACTCCAGTTGGTTCATAACGCTGGCGATGTATTGCGCAACCTCGCTCATGCCCTCTCCATGAGCGCTAATGCCTGGTCTGCGCAAGTAGTCGATCAAGCGGTCGAGAAACTGCTGGCGTTGGCTAGCAACATAGACGAAAACATCGGTTAGATCGGGAGTATTTTGAGATGATGGTGTCTCCATGACGGTTGGGTACTCCTTGAGCGATATAGTTTATGCACCTGTGAAAGATCTGCTTTTAATAGTTTTTACCAATCAAGATCGGTAATGCTTCCCCATTGTAGGGGCGGGAGTGGTGAGGAGTCGAGTGGGGGCGCTTGCGCCGCCCTCGTCCTCTCTGTGGCTCAATTCCCGCCTTTGGTCGTTAAAAAGCATTAAAAGCTATGTTGCCCTAACACAGTATCACATAGGTGCTTTCATAGCACGTGAGATACTTTGCTGTTTTTTTGCGTAAAAAAGGTTAGAATAAAAATAATGCAGGGTTTTTGTCTTCAATCAAAAGGAGCCTTCAAGGTGCATCATCCATCGAAGCGGTTCAAGTTCTTCTTGCTGGCTGCTAGCTTTTTGCTTGCAGGGTTGTCAGCCTGTAGCCCAACTGTGAAAAGCATTACCGCTACGCCAACTGTGACACCAACCTCAATCCCTGCTGATTCTCTCCCCAGCGGGGGCACTTGCGTTCAGCTTGCGCAGCATCCTCAAGGGCCGTTTGCAAATATTCGTGTAAGCCATGATAGCTATCTAGCCCATAGTGAGCCTATGCTTGCTGAGAATCCAAAGAACCCGCTCAACCTGGTCGGGGGCTCCAAATTCTTCACTGACCCTGCCCACTATAAATTTCAAATTGGGTACTATACTTCATTTGACGGTGGCTGCACCTGGACAGATGGCGGTGTCCTGCCAGGGTTCCAGAAGAATATAACGACCTCTGATATAAGCTTCGCGTTTGGCGATCACAACGAGGTGTACGCGGCTGTTCTCTATGCAGGTGAAGGGAACCAGGGAAAGAGTGGGATAGCAGTCTCGCGCTCGACTGATGGCGGTAAGACTTTCGGGAATCCTGTGAGCATCTTTGAAGAGAAGCAAAACCTGGTTTTTAGCGATAAACCCTGGATTGCGGTTGACCAGACGCCTGGCGTGCATAGCGGTAATATCTATGTTGCCTGGTCCTACGTTCGTACGGGCGATTGTGGAAAAGCGGAAGACTGTAGAGAAGAGCTGGCTTTCTCGCGCTCGACTGATGGCGGCGCGACCTTTTCGCCTGTCAGTTTGATCGAAGGAAACGCACCATTTTGTACGAATCCTGCGGCTGGCCGGCCTGCAGGTTCGACCCTATGCGATAGCGCTCAGGGAGCTATTCCCGTTGTTGAACCAGATGGCACACCTTTCATCGTCTTCCCCTATATTGACGAGACGTTCGGTGGTCCCATTCCGACAAGGCTGCTGGCAATCAGCTCACCTGATGGTGGCAGCACCTGGACTGCTCCTACACTGGTAGCAACAATACATGATATTGCTGGCTATTTCCCGCCTGAAAAATACCGCAACCTATCATTGCCCGCTTTTGGCTGTGATCCACAAACAGGCCAGCTCTATCTCACCTGGTCGGATAAGAGAACCGGAGACGCAGATATCTTGTTCAGCACCTCGAAGGATCACGGGCAAACGTGGTCGGTGCCGGTTCGGGTGAATGATGATGCAATACGCAATGGAGCAAACCAGTTTCAACCACAACTGGCCGTTGCGCCCGATGGCACCATCAGCATCTCGTTCTTTGATACACGCCTTGATTCACGGCACAAGCTGATCGATGTGTACCTGGCACAGTCAATCGATCACGGCGCATCATTTCTGCGTAATGTCCGTGTGACCACCCAGAATTGGGACCCGGCGGTTGATGCCCCAATCGATGAATATGGTCAGCAGTTTATTGGTGACTATCAGGGGCTGGCCGCGGATAACCACTTCGTCCATCCTTTCTGGAATGACACACGGACTGGCGCCCAGGAAATCTTCACGGCTGCTGTCCCGAGTATTCAGCCAGGTGCTGGCGGTTCGTAACCTTACAAACGATCACTATTCGGGCTCTTCTTGATTGGGTTGGAAGCGTAGCGCGACTGAATTGATACAATAGCGTTTGCCGGTTGTCTCTCTCGGACCGTCATCGAAGACATGTCCCAGGTGAGCTCCACAGTTTTTGCAGACCACCTCGGTTCGTCTCATCAAGAATGAATTGTCCTCATGCAGCTCGATGTTTTCCATGTTAACCGGGTCGTCAAAGCTTGGCCATCCCGTACCCGATTCAAATTTGGCGTCCGAGGAAAACAGGGGCTGACCGCAGGCGACGCAATTGTACATACCTGCTTCATGATTGTAGTAGAGCGCCCCGCTAAAAGCCCGTTCAGTTCCCTTTTGGCGTACCACCCTGTACTGTTCAGGCGTCAGTTGTTCTTTCCAATAGGATTCGGGTTGATTTCTCAAATCGTTCATAATGATTTCCTTTCGATATTAAAGGGTTCTGAGTGCGGTGAGACGACAATCTCACCAGATGAAGACAATACACTCATAAACTAGACAGCGGGCAGAACGTTACATTCAACGCAAGGGATGATCGAAAGTTTGTGCATCTGTCATCACCTTTCTATCATTGTAAACAATGATGGGTTCTTAATTGTTCCTTTGAACTTTTGAGAGAAGCCGTTCTCGCGCGTATACGGGAACTTTATAGCTGCCAGGGACGTCCTATCCTTGAAAGCATTTCAATATCGCCCAACGAGGGCAGCGAGAAGTAAACCGAAGGGAGGAAGGAGAAAAGGCATGGCTTTGTCCACTCATTTTCAGCGACGATTCTTGCTCATAGTCACTGTATTCCTGCTGACTGTTGCGATCACAGCTTGTGGATCAAATGCCTCGAAAACCAATGCAAATAGCTCGCCAGCGTCACGTTCGGCCACTCCGACGATGATTGGTACGCCTGGCGAGGGAACTGGTTGTCCAAGCCACGTTATTGTGACTACTCCCCCACCCCCACCCTCCCTTTTGCTGACACCTTCTGCCAGCAAACCGCTCTACGTCGCTCATATTGGAGATACCATCGAAGTCGATTTACCCTTTGGCGAGGCCTGGACCGGTCCAATTCATCCCGCTGGGGCATTGCTGATGCAAACGCCCGCTGGATATGCCTGGGGGAAAACGTGCATCTGGCGATTCCTGGCTCGCAGTACCGGCAACGCACAGCTTACTTTCATTGGCCATGCCTTGTGCAAGAAGGCTGCGCCTTGCTTGCTCTCCGTGAATGAGGCAGATTTCACGATAGTTGTCAAGTAATCCTGTTGAGCGGCGCAGAGAGCGACACAGCCGGTAAGCTTTCGCAATGGACACTGGCAGCTGACACTCCCTGAAAGGCTCCGTCAAGCGTTATCGTGTTTCGCTGCAGCCTCAAACAGCCCGCTCATATTCCATCATCGAGTGGAGCGGGCTGTTTTATGGCCTACGATCCTCTTAGAGGGAAGTGGCAGCGTTTTCCCTTGAAAAACCCATCCAATTTCGTGTATGATTAGTCTGTGTGCACGTGTGAGTCATTCGAGCAGCCGTGGGGGATTGCTTACAACCTCGCTTCTGTATGCTATTTTCCATACTCGTGGATGGACATGTGGATCTCCAACAAGGCGTTATACACCGGTTATGTTTGCAAACACGACGAAAGTGAGGCCCTGTTATGGTCCTATCACTTC
>Ga0187846_10001101_pt1 | contig 15343 bp, 12 predicted proteins | sample TC_taG_FD_161473 | JGI IMG/M metagenome (GOLD analysis project Ga0187846, IMG submission 161473) | Biofilm microbial communities from the roof of an iron ore cave, State of Minas Gerais, Brazil - TC_06 Biofilm (v2) | ecosystem: Environmental > Terrestrial > Deep subsurface > Cave > Wall biofilm...
TCGCTTTTCTGTCAGCGCTTACTCGGGCGAAATCGCGCTAGATAGGCCGAGCGATGTACAGCAACCGGGACGTAGATCCTCTCCCTTCGCGACTCTCGGCCCGAATTCGACGGTTAAGTCATTGCCTTCTAGCTGGAGACCTATCGCATGGTTCTCAAGCCGCCGCTGTTTCTCTGGTATCTCCTTCAGGTGCTGAAAGTCACCCCACGCGACCAAGAACGCCTTCATACCTTCGCCTGGTATAAAGACATCGATGTGCTTGAACCAGTCCTGTCTCATTGACGTGCTCCCAATCATCGGAGAAACTTGATAAAAGCAGTTTATTCCATCGACCATTGCCAGGGGTTCCAGCCGAAGATCGTGTTCCGCGTCGGCGCGAGCCCGTGGAATCTGTCCGTCGTCGCTAAGATCAGCCGGTGGTAGTAGAGGATTATCACCGGCAGCTGTTCGGCCATCTCGTGTTGCGTGAGCTCATAAGATCGCTTGCGGGATCCCTCGTCATACGCACCCAACGCAGCGCGCTCTGCTGCATCGAACTTTGAATCGCACCAAAACGTCCAATTCACACCAGCCGGCGGAACTTGATCGCACATAAACAGTGTTGAGTCATCGGGATCGATGCCGGTATTCTGACCGACCAGCGCGATGTCGTAGCGGCCAGACGCGAGCACGCCTCCATCGGCGGCGGTCCCGTAGACCATCTCCTGCGGATAATTCTTGACCGCCGCATCGATGCCGGCGGCGCGCAGCGATTGCTGCAGCAGCGTTTCGATCTGCACGTAGGTCGCGTTCTTGGCGATCGTCGTCAGGTTCAATGAAAGCCGCTCGCCGTTCTTGATGAGGATTCCGTCGGGTGCAGCGTTCCAACCCGCGTCGCGCAGCAGACGGCGTGCTGCAGCCGGATCGTAACCGCGACGCGGCACGTCGGTACTGCTGGCCCATGAGCCGGGGACGATGTCAGTGTCCCCGAGCAAGCCGACTCCGTGGGTCACATCATCGATGATGCGTTGCCTGTCGACCGCGTACGCGACGGCTTGGCGCACGCGCACGTCGTCGAGCGGCGGCCGCTTCGTGTTAAACGCGAGCAAAGTGAAGGCGGACACCGGCACCAAGGAGACGCTCGCGCCCGGAATCATCTTCAAGCGCGGGTACTGCACTGATGGAGCGTCGAGGATGGCGTCGAGTTCATGCGATTCGAACTGCGCGAGGATGGTGTTGTCGTCTGGGACGATCTTCGCGATGACGCGTTTGAGTTTCGGCGGGCCACGCCAGTAGAGAGGATTGGCTTCGAACTCGACGCGATCACCCCGCACCCACTCCTTGAGTTTGAACGGACCGGTGCCGACAGGGTGTCCGTTGAACGGCACTTGATTGAGATCGGCGTACTGTTGGAGCAGGTGCGCCGGCAGCACTGGGTAGCCGCTGTGCTGATACGGCGCGAAGAACGTCGCAAGCGCGGGCGCGTACGGCTCTTTGAGCGTGATCCGCACCGTGTAGTCGTCGAGCGCCTCGATCGACGTGATGCGATCCCAGCCTTCTCGCGAAAACACGTTATTGCGCGGATTGAGGATCGCGCGCTCGGTGAAGATCACGTCGCGTGCATCGAACGGCGCCCCGTCCTGCCACTTCACGCCATGGCGTAAGTGATACACGAGCGTGCGGCCGTCTTTGCTGATCCCGCCGTTCGCGTAGCTCGGCACTTCAGTCGCAAGGTCCGGCACGAACCGGCCGTGGTCGTCGACGTAAAAGAACCACCCGTAAAGGAACATGTCCAGATCGACTTCGGCGGTGTTTGTCTGGTTCAGGGGGTTGAGGCTCCCAACGCCATTGATCGCATAGCGCAAGGTGCCAGGGATACCGCCTTGGTTCGGCGGCACCGAACTTGTGCTGACTCGGCTGCACGCCGCCAAAGACGTCGACAACGCAAGCGCGAGCGACGCCGCGAACGCGACCTGTAGCACAACCGCGAGTACGCGCGAGTCGAATGTCGCCGGCAGCCGGTCGCTCAACGGTGCCTCTTGAAAGCCTTTGAGTCGAAGTACCAGTCGGGAATCGATTCCGGAAATCCGAAGTCCGAAAACGCGTACTCGTAGTGGCCGCTGTCGCCAAGCGGACCCATGTGCACCTCGCCGTCGCCGACCGCATTGGTGACCAGCCAGTACTGTCCTGCGGGCGCGAACTCGACGACCGCATCCAGCGTGCCTTGCGCGACGCCTTTCGATCCGCTCGCGTGCGCGTGCGCTTTCCACACGTCGAACGTCAGATAGTCCACCCACACCTCTTTCCAGGGATGGGCGCGCTCGTCGCGCAGCGGCCGCAGCAGCAGATGATAGACCGGCTTGCCACGGTAGAACTCCACGCCCGCCAGTTTCACGCTGTAGTACCGGTCGCCGACGATCGACTCGTGGCTGATGATCGGGGGCGGCGAGGCACCCGAAGGCAGCGGGATGGGTGAGGCCGGAGGTGGCGGCGTGCTCTGGGGTTCGGGTGTCGCGTAGAGCAAGATGTCGTTGTCCGGAGCCGACGGGAACGGATAGCCGAAGTAGGTCTCGGCCTGACCCCAGCGGTTCTTGTTGATGTTCTGCATCAGCCCCTTGCCGTCGGCGCGGTACCAAACGCGATAGTCGTACGCTTCGCGTTGGAAATGGTGGACGAAGATCTCGTGCATCTGATAGGTGATGTAGTAGGGTTTGGGGTGGTTGCGGGTCGCGCGTTCGGCGTTGATCATGATCTGGTCGGCGCTCAGCTTGACGGGCAGCGCGGCCTCAAGGATCATCGGCGAAGGTGTGGGCGTCGGCGTAGGTGTGGGCGTCGGCGTAGGTGTGGGCGATCGCGTAGGCGTGGGCTTTTGCGAAGGTGTGGGCATCTGCGCGTCCGCGAGCGCAATCGCGGCGGCAGCGAGGATGAGGAAGGCGAACCACAGGCCGGCAGCTTGTTTCACGGCGAAGGAACGAATTCCACATTGAGGGGGTGCGGCCCCGGCGAAAGAAAATAAATGAAGCGCGGATGAAACAGTTCGACCCGACGCCCGAGCAACTCGCCGTCATCAATCATCGGGGCAGCCACGCACTCGTCTTCGCGGGGCCGGGAACAGGCAAGACGGAGACGCTTGCTCGCCGATTCGCGTCGCTCGTCGCCGACGACGGCGTCGACCCCGGTGCAATCCTCGTCCTGACGTTTTCGCGGCGTGCCGCCGAGCAGATGCTCGAGCGCGTTCTCCTGCGCTTGCGCCAACGCACCGGACACGAACTTGCCGTCAGCGAGCTGTTCGTCAAGACGTTCCACAGTTTTTGCGCCCGGCTGCTCGACGGCGATGGCCCGCGCATCTATGAGCGCAACTTGCTCACGCCGATCAAAGAGCGCCTGCTGTGGAAAGGCGTCGCGCAGCGCACCGAGCTCCGCTCCTTTGAGGAGGACGTGCGCACCAGTCCGGCATTCGCCACCGACGCGCTCAATCTCATCGCGCAGCTCAAGGGGCAGGGTGTTGAACCGGAGATGCTGCGCGACGCTGCAGGCTCAGATCCGCGATTGCGTGACATCGCCGCGCTGTACGCTGCGCTTGACTCGGACCGCAAGCGCCTCAACCTTTCCGATTTTCGCGATCTAGTCAAAGACGCGTTGGCGGCGTTGGCCGATTCCGGCAGCCCAGCTTCGCGCTGGCTGCGCGGGCGCGGCGGTTTCCGCCATATCCTGGTGGACGAGTTCCAAGACAGCGACCGGCTTCAGCTTCGCTTGCTCGAAGCGCTGGCCGGACCAGATCCGGCGCGCGCCAACCCGGTGCCGGAGATCTGCTTCGTCGGCGATTTCAATCAATCGATCTACCGCTTCCGCGGGGCAACGCCAGAGAACATCGCGGAAGCGCGCACGACGTTTGCGTGCCGCGTCTTGACTTTGCAGACCAATCGGCGCTCGGGGCAGGCGATCCTCGACGTCGCGAATGCGACGCCCGGACTCGACTCCAAGTCGAAGACCGATGCCGAAGATCCCACAAACCGAGGGTCGGTGCGACTCGTTCGAGCGACGAGGCCGGATGCCGAGATCGCCGGCGTGTGCGATGCGGTGGCTGGTTTTCTGGCCGCAGGCACACCCGCGCGAGAGATCGCCGTGCTGCTGCGCGCGAGCGAACCTTACACGAGCCTGATCGTCGCGCAACTCGACGCGCGCGGTATTCCGGTCGCGGCGCGTCCGACCGCTGGGTTCCTTGACGACCCGGCGGTAGACGCGGTGCTGACCACGCTGCGCTTGTGCGCGGATGTCGAGAATGCGGATTTGTGGACACGCTTGCTGTCCAACCCGCTGATCGGATTTGGCAGGCTGAGCGTGCGGCTGGCCTTCGATGCCGCGCGGCGCACGTACGTCAAGAACGCGTTTGTCGCTCTGACCGACAACCCGCCGGTTGGAGTACGCCCCTTCGAAGACTTCCTGCGAGCGTGGCGACATGTGGAACGCGAGTCCGAACGCGCAGACGTCGCAAGCCTCGTCGCGACGATCGTGCGCGAGTTCGACCTGTTGCGTCCGGTGCGCGAGAGCGCGGCGTCACCCGCTGCGCCCATCCCCGGGTGGGATCCGCGCTCGTCGCCCTCGCGCGTCGGCGCGCTCGTCGAAGCGGCGCGCGATTTGGTGGCGACATCGCGCGCGTTGGGCCAAGGCCGCGTGCACTACGGACGTTTTGTCGACGACATCGAGGAGATCGCCGGACTGCTCAGCGACCCGTTTGCTGGCCCGGCGCAGGAGAGCGATGGCGTTCGAGTCATGTCGATCCACGCCGCTAAAGGACTCGAGTTTGACGTCGTCATCGTACCGCAGGCGATCGACGGCGTCTTGCCTCAGCATGAACGCGGGCACGCGCTTTTGACCGGCGCCTCGCGCCTCGCAGTTACGCGCGTTGCTCCTGCGATCTTCGCGCGCGAGAACGACGCGTATCAAGAGGAATGTTCGCTGTGGTACGTCGCGTTGACGCGCGCGCGCCGCGACGTGCTCATCACCGCTTCGGCTGCAGACGATGACGACATCGAGTTGCCCCTGTCGCCATTCACGCGACCGATCGTGAATCGCTCCGAGGCACATGTGCGCGCAGATGGCGTAATGGCCCGGCCTCGAGAGGCCGGGACTACAGATGCGCTGCCGCAGCCGCGGTCGCCCATCGTCTACGCCGTCGACCATCTGTCGCCGTCGTCGGTCGAACGGTTCCTGGCTTGTCCGCGGCGTTTCTTCTATAAAGATGTACTACGCCTCGAAGTCGAGCGTGACGAAGAAACGACCCTTCTCGGCTCGATCTTGCACGCCGCGCTCGCAGAGTTCCATGCGACCGAGCGCGTGTTCACGCCCGCCATCGAGATGAGCGGCGCGAAGGAGCGATGGCGCGAGGCGCTGCTGGCGCACGTCGAGCGCGCGACGCCGATCTCCGCCGCGAAGGCCGGCTTTCGCTCGGACTCAAGCTTCGTGCGGTACCAATTGGCGCTGGCGCGCCGTTTCGCGGAAAACTATGCCGAGTGGCTCGTCGCCGAGACGATGCGCGCGCCGTTCGATGTGCTCGCCTGCGAGCAGCAACTGGTCAGCAACATCGGCGGAGTGCCGTTCATGGGCAGAGCGGACCGAATCGACCGCTTGTTGAGCGGCGGTCTGGTGATCCGCGACTATAAGAGCGGAAAAGCCAAGCCGAGCAGTTTGCGCGCCGTCCGCGCGGCGCTTGAGCTGATCGACCGCGGCGAACTCGTGGCGGGCGACGCCCCCGATGGCCTGACATTGCAACTGCTGACCTACGTGCCTGGCGCTGAAGCGCTGTTCAACGAGCGCGTGGCACGCGTCGAGTACTTGTATGCCCGCGACAAAGACGGCGCTCAAACGATCACGACCGACACGGTTGCGATCGTCGACGCGCTCGAAGCGGCAGACGCTTCCGCGATCACGCGTCTGGAACTCAACAGGGTCCTCCTCGAGATCGGGGCCGCCCCAGCGAGAGCGCTGGCGGCCGGCGACTACCGGGCGTTTTGGACCGCGCGCGAAATCCAGACGTGCCGCTTCTGCGACTTCGTGCGCACATGCCCGGGCGCACTGGCGGTGGCGCCTTGAGCATCGAGACCACGGCGCTCACGCACGAGCAGCGCACCGCGGTCGAGCACCCGCTCGACAGCCCAGCGGTCGTCGACGCCGGCGCCGGCACGGGGAAAACGCACACGATCATCAATCGTGTCGCGTACCTGCACGAGAGCGGCAAGATCGAGGCGAAGAACATCTTGCTGCTGACGTTCGCTCGCAAAGCTGCCGCCGAATTGCGGCGGCGCGTGCTCGACCGCCTCGGCCCTGATATCGAGCCGCCGCACTGCTCGACGTTTCACGCGTTCGCTGCGGGCGTGCTGCGGGAGCACGCCTACGAGCTCAAGGTTTCACCTGATGCTAGCGTCATCGAGGACATCGATGCGCGGCTCGAGTTTCGTGCCGCGTTCGATGACATCGTGCACGGCAACACGGTCGACGCGAGCGCGTTTCCGTTGCGGACTGTGCAGCGCGCGGCGCTGCGCGACGCGCTGTTCACGATCGCGCAGCGCCTGAAGGAGCAAGAGATCCCGGTGGACCGCTTTCTGCGCGACGCGCTCGCCGCCGCCGATACGATCATGCAACTGCCATATCGCGAGATACGGCCGCGCGGCAAGGGTTCGAAACCAAGGAAGGCTACGGCGCAGACAACCGACGACGAATTGCGCGCTGAGGCGGATGAGGCGCGCGCACGCGCGACCGCGGCCGCAGCGATCTTCCGCCGATACGATGAGCGTCTGAAAAGCCGGCACGCGCTTACGTACGCCGACCTTCTGCTGTTGGCGCGGCGCGGCATTGCCGAAAACCCGCGGCTCGCTGCCGAATTGCGCGGCCGGTACCGGCATTGCATCGTCGACGAATTCCAGGATACCGACCTTGCGCAGTGGCGCTTCCTCGAAACGCTGTTCGGGCGCGAGCTCGATCGCGTCACTGTCGTCGGCGATCCGCGCCAGAGCATCTTTGGCTTTCGCGGGGCCACTCCAGCGAACGTCGAGCAGTTCGGTGCGTTGCCGCGCAGCAGGCGGTATGCGCTCACCGAGAATCGCCGCTCGCATCAAGAGATCCTCGACTTGGCGCACGCGATCATCAGCGCCGATTTCGACGATCCGCAGCCGCTTCGCGCGCATCGCGGCCACGCCGGCGCGCCGGTCGTGCACGTTGCGAGCCGCTGGGCGGATGGCGACAATCCGGCGCCTGACGCCGAAGCGAACCGGCTGGCGCAGGCGCGCGCGGTCGCGCAGCGCGTCGCGGCAATGCTGCGGCACGGCCGCTCGCCGCGCGACATCGCCATCCTGACGCGCAACAAGACGCTCATCGCCCCGTTCACCGAGGCGCTGGCACAAGCGCGAATCCCGTTCCGGCTGCTTGGCGGCGCCGGCTTCTACGAAACGGCGGAGATCCGCGACGCGCTCGCCTGGCTGCGTTTGCTCGCGAATCCGCTCGACGGCCATGCGGCTGCGCGCGTGTGCGCATCGCAAGTCTGCGGCCTCTCGGACGCGGCGACCACCTCTTTGGCGGCAGGACTGCCGCCGGACGAAACCGCGTTTGCGCGGCGTTTGCTGGTAGAAGCAGTCGCGGACTCGCTCGACGGCGACAGCCGCGAGCGTATTATGCGCTTGCGCGCGATCATCGACTCGCTCGAGCCGTACGCCGCGGCGCCGCTCACCGAGGCTGTCGGCGCCGTCTTTGCGTTGACCGGATTTGCGCTGACGTACGAGCGTGCCGGCGACGTACAAGCGCTCGCCAATCTGTACAAGTTAAGCGTCCTCGCCGCGCATTTCGCGGCGCGCAATCACGGAGCGCAAGCGTCCGATTTCGTCAACTACGTCGAGGAACTAGAGCGCATTGAATTCGACGATCGCGAAGCCGATTCACCGGCCACAGACGCGGTGACGATTATGACGATTCACGCTGCAAAGGGACTTGAATGGCCGGTCGTCTTCGTCATCGACGTGTGGCCGCCGAACAAAGGAGCGCCGCTCGTCACGCTCGATGAGAACGGCGCGCTCTTGTGCCGCGAAGGGCCCGATGGCTCGAAACCGTTTCATGTCGAGAGCGCCGAGAAGATGCCTGACGCTGACGGTGTCTTCGACGAACGCGAGAGCGGCCCGATCCCGGAGGAGCGCCGGCTCTTCTACGTGGCCCTCACGCGCGCACGCGACGAGCTGTATGTCCTGGGCTGGCGCCGATACAGCGCGACAAACCCGGCGGGGAGGCCGCACACGTTTCTCGAGGAGGCCGAGGGATGGCTCACGCGCGCGGGCTGGCCTGCGGATGAGCTCATTGTTGACGGCGGCGTCGATCGCGGAGACGGAGGTGCGGTGCCCGCGGCGGCATTTGCGGCAGCGCCATTCCCAACACGCACCGCGGCGCGAACGCATTCTCCTATTCAGACGGTTTCGCGAAAGTTGCCGCCGTTATCGTTCTCGCTGCTGCACGCGTACGAGCGCTGTCCGCGCAGCGTCACGTACCGAACCATCTTTGGTTTGCCGGACGTGCGCGCCGACGCGCGTGACGGCAAGGACGATACGATCGCGGAAGCAGCCGAGCTCGATAGCGCGGAGTCAACGGCGCTGCTCGCCGCCGGCGATTACGGCCGCCTCGTTCACCGCGCGCTCGAACTGTGGGCACGCGGCCAGACGCCGGCCTCAAGAGGCCGGCACTACACGGATGATGCCGTCCGCGAGGCTGCGAAGGATTTGCAGTTCAAGGTCGATGCCAAGCACCTCACGCGCGCGAGCGCGGCGTTCGATTCGGCAACGGCTGCGCTCAAGGGATGGCGCATCGAGAACGCGGAAGCGCCGTTTTCACTCGAGTACGGTGACGTCGTCGTGAGCGGGTTTATCGATCTGATTGCGCGCGATCCGCAAGGCCGCATCGTCGTCATTGACTATAAAACCGGAACGATGCCGGCGTCGGACCACGCATTGCAGCTTGGCATTTATCGCGATGCCGTCGAGCGCGTCTACGGCTTCACGGACGTGGCGTGTGCAATCGGGCGATTCGCCGAAGATGATACTTTCTCGCTGGAAACCGTGGAGCTGCCTTCGCACGAGACGGTACGCGCGCGCATCGCAGCGGTGGCAGAGGGTCTGGGACGCGCTGATGTGACGGCGAAGCCCGGCAGATGGTGCTGGACGTGCGCGTATCGAGCAGCGCCCTGCGACGCGTACCCGAGAGGAAAGACCGCGCAATCGGGTTGAACCTGGCGAAACCTCAGCAGAAAGGCATGACCCATGGCAACCACGATGGACCGCGCGGAGTCCCTGCGCAAACTTCTCGCTGAAGAAATCGCCCTCAAAGATCACGCCGAACGAGTCGCGGCGATGCGGCGCTCGCTTGCGCCTGGACGCCTCGTTCAAGACTACACGTTTCGCGAGGGCCCGGCTGACTTTTCTCGCAACGATCCTAAGGACTTCAAAGAAACCAAACTCTCCGAGCTCTTCAATAAAGACACGAACGACCTGCTCGTGTACCACATGATGTATGGCCCCGATTGGGAAGGGGCATGCCCGATGTGCACGATGTGGGTCACCGGCTATGACGCCATTTCCAACTACGTGAACGAGCGCGTCAATTTCGTGGTCGTCGCGAAAGCGCCGCTCGCGAAACTGCGTGAGTGGGCGAAGGCACGCGGCTGGCGCAACGTGCGCCTGCTCTCGAGCTATGACTCGACGTTCAACCGCGACATGGAGGCCGAGGAGCCCGATGGCGCGCAAAATCCCGGCATCAGCGTCTTCGTGCGCGGCGCCGACGGCATCCGCCATTTCTACTCGAAGTGGGCGAGCCTCGACGAGAACAACAACCGCGGCCTCGATCTGCTATCGCCGGTCTGGAATCTCTACGACCTGGTGCCGAGCGGCCGCGACGATTGGTATCCGAGCGTCGGCTGGTGGGGCTTCATGGGAGACGAATCTCCGAAATAGCGCAGACGCGTCCCGCGACGAAAAAAGAAGATTATGGTCGCGATACTTGACTTTTGCGAAGCGGCGAATGTAAGATAAAATCCTTTCACGAGAGGAGTTCGCTCATGCTACTAAGATCGCGAAACATAATCTTCTTTGCGTCCGCGCTCGTGTTGGTGTTATTCCTGGCTGGTTGTAGCAGCGGAGGCAACGGTTCGGCGCCTGTCTTCCGCGCGCCCCAAGCCGCCGTTCCCGGAGGTGCGGCGCAGCCGCAGTCCGTCCTCGACGTCGACAACGAGGAAGATCATCGGCTTGTCGTCACGAGCGAGACGTTCAAGAACAACGAGCGGGTGCCGCAAAGCATGGTCTACAACTCAGGTCCGGGTACCCCGTGTACCGGCGGCGACAAATCACCTCAACTGACGTGGCACGGGGCGCCCGGTGGAACCCGAACCTTCACCGTGCTCATGTTCGACGTCACCGCGGCCTTCACGCACTGGGGCATGTACAATATTCCCGCCACCACCACGAGCTTGCCGGAAAATGCCGGGGCCGCCGGCAGCACGGCTGGTTCGCAAATCCTCAATGACTTCTTCGATCAGTACTACGACGGGCCATGTCCGCCGTCCGGGCTCGTGCATCACTACATCATCACCGTCTACGCGCTCGACAACAACCTGAATCTCCCGTCGCCTTTCGGTCAATACCCGCCGTTCGCCGAAACGCTGCTCTTCGGACTCCTGGGCGACCGGGCACACATTCTGGCGGCCGGGAGAATCACCGGTCTCTACTCCACCTAGCACACCGGCCGCGGCACTCTTCTCTGGACAAAGGCGCGCTCACGCGAGCGCGCCTCTTCATGTGTGCAGCGCTGCGCAGTCGTCTAGATCTTGGCCTGTGCGGCGGCGAGTAGTTTGCGCACGGTGTCGAGCGGCGTCATCGGCGGTGGACGTGTCACGGTCAGCGTGACGTAACCGTGAGGATTGCCGCAAAAGGCCGCCCACGTTCCCTTCGCTTTCAGGTGTTGGCCGTAGCAGCCGACGCCGTCGAACTCCGAGATGACGATATCTTGGCTCTCCCCCTTTATTTGTCGAGGGACCGCGAGCATCGTGTTGACGTCGTGCGGCAAGCCTTCGGTGCCGGGCTTGGCATACTGGACTTTGACGATCGTGTCGGCGCCGAACCGTGCGGAACACGTTGAGATCACCTGATGGTCTGATCCGCCGATACTCGTAATTTTCGCGCCGAGCGCGTGCTCTACGTCGGCTACCGGCATCAGGTGGCACACTTTTGCGATTGGGCGCGGCGTCGGAGTGCTGCTTGCAAGCGCCGCGACCGCGACGCCCGCGCACGTTGCGCTCACAACCACAGAGAGCAGTGAGGGCCGTTGAAACGAGCCGGGAGCTGACATGTGTTCAACCTCCTCTTGCCGACGCGTTTGACGCTCGAGTGGATTCGTCCGCTACGTCTTGACGGATGCGAGCCGCGCGCCGGCGCCCAGCGAGTGCAGTTTTTCATAGGCGGTCTCGCGGCGCATCGGCGCCATGCCGCAATTCGTCGAGGCGATGATGCGCTTGTCCGGCAAGTAGCGCCGTGCAACGTCGATCACGGCTTTGACGTCTTCGGGTGACTCGACTCGCTCGCTGGCCACGTCGATGGCGCCGATAGCGACGTCAGCGCGTTCGACGGATTTGAGCACCTCAGGCGGCACGCGCGAGGCGGCAAGCTCGATCGAGATCTCGTCGACGCCGCTGCGCGAGAGCAACGGCAGAATCACGGCGTACTGGTCCCAGCGATCGCCGAGCGATTTCTTCCATTCGATGTTGGCTGGAATGCCGTACCCATAGCAGACGTGCACGGCGGTGCGGCAGCGCGCGCCGGCGATGCTCGCTTTGAGCGCTTCGATGCCCCATTCTCCGGCGTCATCGAGATATGCATTGAACGCCGGCTCGTCGAGCTGCACGACGTCGACGCCGACCGAGGCGAGGCTCGCGATTTCATCTTTTAAGATCGCGGCGAATGCCAGAGCGAGCGAACGTCGATCGCGATAGTGCGCATCATTGACGGTGTCGACGATCGTCATCGGTCCCGGCATCGTCACCTTGAGCTGGCGGTCCGTGTGCGTGCGAGCGAACGTCGCTTCATCCATATGCGCAGAGCCCCGCCGGTGCACCTCACCGGTCACGGTCGGCAGGTCCGCTTCGTATCGGCCGGCGCGGATCGGACGGCGCACCATCTTCGAGAAATCGACGCCTTCGATGTGCTCCAACAAGCCGTGCACGAAGTGGCGGCGCGACTGCTCGCCATCTGTGACGCAGTCGATGCCGGCTCGCTCTTGCTCGAAGAGCGCGATGCGCGTCGCGTCTCGCTTGGCGTCGGCGAGTTGCGGCCCGTCCAATCGCCAATTCGGCCAGAGCTTCTCCGACTCGGCGAGCCAATCGGGCTTGGGCAGGCTGCCTGCGATCGTCGTCCTGATCAGATGCGGTACTTGCCTGTGGTCCGGGGACTCGAATCGAGGAGCTGCGTGTCGTTCTTGGTCGCGGGTTGCGGGCGGTCGCGCTGGGCGTCCACGATGCACAAGAAACCGAACGGCTCATCGCCGTCGTTCACAAATTGGTGCAGCGTCATCGGACCGACGTAGACGTGATCGAAGTTGCGCAGCTCGTGCAGCTCGTTGCCGACGATCGAATAACCTCGGCCACGCACGACCGTCACTGAGTGGATGTGTTGGTGGCGTTCGAGCCGCGTGTAGCCGCCGGGCGCCACTTCGAAGTACCGCACTTGGAACTGCGCCGGTTCGCCGGTCGCCCCGGAGAGAATGCGCCGGGTCACCCCGCGAAAGCCGTCGCCCTGAAGTTCGCCGTCAGCCTGGTAGCCGGCGACGGGCACGCCCTCCCATTCGAAACGATCGGCGCGAAACTTGTGCTTCATCGCTTCCCCGGATAGACGATGACCTTAAGTGCGTCCTCTGCCGCAGCCACGAGACGGTATGCCTCCGCGATGGAATCGAGTCCGAAGCGGTGCGTCACAAGTCCGGCGAGCGGCAATCCGTCGGAGAGCAGCGTGAGCGCCTCGCGCGTGTCGTTTGGCCCGGCTGAATAGCTTGCCACCACGCTGACATCTTTGAAATAGAAGTCCTGCACGGGGATAGGCCAGAACTCGGTCGCTTGCGTCGGCGCAAAGAGCACGATCGTGCCGCCGGGGGCGACGCATTGCGCGGCGGCCTGCATCGCTTCGATCGAGCCCGGACCCACGATCACGATGTCGGCGCCCTCGCCACCGGTCGCCTGGCGCACTTGTTCCGGCAACGGCGCCGCGCCGACGTCGAGTGCGAGATGCGCGCCATGCTCGCGCGCGCGCTCGAGGCGCGACTTCACGCGATCGGCGCCCATGATCAGTTCGGCGCCGCGAAAGAGTGCTAGCGCGAGATGCAGCATCCCCATGATGCCGAGTCCGATGACGAGCACGCGATCGCCGGCGCGCAGGCGCGATCGGCGGACCGACTTGACGACCGTCGCGAGCGGCTCGACCATCGTCGCCAGGTCGTCGTTCAAGGATTCGGGGATGCGCAGCACATCGGCGCGCACGCTTTCGGCCGGCACGATCGCATACTGCGCCATGCCGCCCGGACGCAGTTTGGTGCGGCGCCACGTCTCACATTGAACGTAATCTTTGCGCAGGCAGCGCCGGCAGTTCATGCAGGGCGCATGATGGTGGACGAAGACGCGCTCGCCCGGCGCGAACGGCTTGGCGCCGTTGTTCGCCGGAGCGGCGCCGTCGCCGCACGCCTCGATGACGGCGACCGGCTCGTGTCCGAGCACGAACGGCGCTTTGCGGTCGTTGTACCACGCGACGACTTCGCCAGGACAGATGCCGCACGCCGTCACGCGAACGAGCAGTTCGCCCGCCGCGGGCGGCGCGAGCTCGACGTCACGCACGGCGATACCGCCGCCGCGCTCGTAGACGGCCGCACGCGTGCTCGTTGGAATCATGGAGGCGGGTTTGATTCGGGATACGTCATCGCGATTCCGGCCGATACTCACACCCATTCCGGCGCTGCGGGCTCTGGAATGAGCGCGTATTTGAAACCGGCGCGGCGATCCAGCCGCTCGAAGATGTCGGTGAGATTCGCCAATGGCGCGATGCCGGAGATGAGCGGGCGCAGGTTCAGTGCGCGGGTGATGAGCAGGTCGCGCGCTTCACGCACGTCAGCCGGCGTGAAATGGAAGGCTCCCAGTACGGTGAGCTCTTCATAGTGCAGCCGTGTCGCGTCCAGCGGCACTTCGCTGCCCGACGGAAGCCCGGAGAACATGAGCGTGCGCCCGCCGGGCCGCGTCAGCGCCAATGCCTGACGCCACGCTTCCGGTGTTCCCGCGCATTCGATGACCCCGGCGAATTGCGCGCGGGCGAGGTCGGGCGTTTGCGCACCGGCATCGATCGTCGCGTGCGCTCCAAGCGTGCGCGCCAGTGCCAGGCGCTCCGGCGAGCGCGCGACCATCGTCGTCCGAGCGCCTGCGTGATTCGCGTACAGCAAGTGCAGCAGCCCGATCGTGCCGGCGCCGACGATTGCGACATCGGCGGGAAGCGGATGCTCGGCGTTGGCGCGGCGCAGCACCTTCCAACCGTGCACGACGCAGCTCAGCGGCTCGAGGAATGCTGCTTCGATGTAGCTCAAGCCGACCGGTTTCTTGAACACGTTGCGCTTGACAATCGCGCGCGGCAGCGTGATGTAGTCGGCGTATGCGCCTAACGCGATGGTATCGAAGATGCGCTCGCACAGGTTCTCGGAGCCGGCGCGGCAGCGCGCGCACTCACCGCACGGGGCCGTCTGCACCCACATGATGGAATCACCAGGCCGCCATTCTTTGACGTCGCGTCCGGTCGCGACGACATCTCCTGACGCTTCATGGCCGAAAGGGCCATAGCGCAGCTTCGGGTGGCCGCGGCGGTACGTTTTCAGATCGGTGCCGCAGGTGAGCGCCGCGCGCACGCGCACCAGCAGCTCGCCCGGCCCCGGCTGCGGCGTCGGTTCTTCACGCCACTCGATGGTTTTTGGTGCGATCAGTTGCGCTTGTCGCACTAAGGGTTCTTATCCGGGCTTCGCCCCGTCGCCGCGTCATCTACGACGCGAACGCCGGCGGCACGCTCGTACAGCTCTGATACGCTGCTGTAGTCGAGCTTGCCGTAGCCCTCGGCCGACGTCTGCAGATACAACTGGCTGGCGAGGGCGGATTCGAGCATCGGCACGCGCATCTGCTTGGCGGCGTCGAGCGCCGCGTTGAGATCCTTACGCAGGAGATCGAGCGCGAAGCCGCCCTCGTGGCTGCCTTTGAACCACGTGTTCGGCAGCCATTTGTCGAGGAGATAGTTCGAACCGGTCGCGGTCGCGATCACCTTTCGCA
>Ga0187846_10001102_pt1 | contig 15334 bp, 19 predicted proteins | sample TC_taG_FD_161473 | JGI IMG/M metagenome (GOLD analysis project Ga0187846, IMG submission 161473) | Biofilm microbial communities from the roof of an iron ore cave, State of Minas Gerais, Brazil - TC_06 Biofilm (v2) | ecosystem: Environmental > Terrestrial > Deep subsurface > Cave > Wall biofilm...
CTGTCGTCGACGGCGCGGCCCCCTCGCTGTTTGAGAACCTCGAGCAACGAAAAGTAGAGATCCTCGTGGAGCGCTTCAGCGAGGCTGATACACTCCTGGCCATAACCAAGCCGCTGGTCCGTCCCCGGGATTTCTGCGCGCACCGTGAGCCGCTCGAAATACGGCTCCTTCGTGTCCCATGGGTGGTCTCGGATGATGCCTACGACGTGGGTGAAGATCGCTTCGTACTCCGTCTCGAACGCCTCGTCCACCCCCGGCTCGACATGGACCCTGAGCCACCCAGTTGGTGCCAGGACGGGTTGGCCGAGATGGTCCTCGCGCAGGCGGTTCGGCGCGAACACCCTGTGGGTCGCCCGTATCCCGTCTCGGCGCTCGAGTTCGACGTGATAGTGGAGATCCGAGTCCCCGGGGTCGAAGCGTGTTTCGATGCCGCGGAGAAGAGCGGCTAGTGGGTACGCTTCCAGCAGGAATCGAGCCGGGTCAGCTGCCTCGTGGACGGGGTATCGCACAGCGACCCGGCGGAGAGATGGGAGCGTAGCTTCTTCGAGGAAGAAATGCAGAAGAGGTTTGTAGGCGCTACGCAGCGCCGCTGTAATCCCGTTGTCCGCGAGTTTATGCTCAGCTGCCCGGCGGCTCTCTACGTCCTCGAACAGCCAGGCCTCCACGCGGGCGCCCCGGAACGGGTCGCCCTGCAGCCGCCGCATCAGCCGGTCGAGTGTGCGGGGCACGGCCTCGTTCAGCAGGACGTTCATGAGCCCCGCCTCGCCTGAGCGATGGTCGCCAGATCGCGGTCACCAGGTCGGTTCGACCCCAAGGCGCGATCCAAGGTCCGTCACCACGTAACCACTCCGCGAAGTGGGCCAAATAGCTCTGCGAACTCGTGCTGCAGGCGACATACGATGTCTGATTTAATCTATCACTTCGTGACGTAGTACGTTCGACTCTTGTACACCTCGACCGCCGCAGGGCCCGGGTGCACCTCCAGAACTCTGGCCCCCGTCTCGCCGAGGAACGCCGTCACCTCTCGTTCAGGGACAACAACTATCCTGATCGGGTGCAATAGCAGCCTCTCGTACAGGAACCGGGTACTCACCCCCAGGGCGCTCAACAGCCCGAACAGTCTGCGGCGAAGCTGGAACCGATTTTCGAGTGGCAGAGCGCACAAGAGCTGGAAAACCAAGAGTCCATCTCTGCGCAGTATGCGCACAAACTCAGCAATGTAGGATTTGATCACCCGCGTGTTCGGCATGTGCTGGAGGACAAGGGCCGTGTACACCATGTCGACGGACTCGTCGGGAAACATCGCCAAGCCCGCGGTCGAATTGACGAGAAACTCACACCCAGGAACAGATTCATGTATCTCACGAGCCCGGCTGATCATCGTGGAAGAGATGTCCACACCCTGACACTTGCGGAAGTACCTAGCAAGGGCTCGTGTGTTTCTTCCGATACCGCACCCAAAGTCGAGCGCCACCTCCCGTTTGCGTGGATAGCCCAGCCGATCAGCATGCCTCATAACCTCCGCGATTTGCCGGTCGCCTGTGAGGAGAAACTCGTTTAGATCCCATTTCCCAAAACGTCGAGAAGGGTCTGAAAGAATTGCCCACAGAGGGTCGAGGGTAGCGAGGGTCTCCCAGTCTTGCCTGAGCCCTCTCAGGGACACATTACACCTCCAGTGAGATACCCTCTGCCCAATCGTGCTGCCCTGGGGCCAAGGCCACTTCTTTGTGCCCATCCTCTTGATTTAGTAGACGATGCGATATCGTTTGCACACCCACATTCGGGAGAAAACGCAGAAGGGGACTCTTCATGTCATCCACCCCGACGCAGTTGACTTTACGAAAAGAACACCTCGAACCCGTCGAGTTCGCCGCAGGTTAGCTCTCTTTGACGGTGGGAAGGGGAACGTGTATACTATAGTATATACTGAGTATATACCGAGGTATAAACTAGATTAGCTGAGGTGGCCATGGCAAGAACGGTTGGGGTCAAGGAAGCCCATCAGCAACTCGCCAAGCTGATCCACGCAGCTGAAAGAGGCGAACAAGTGGTGATCACCCGTGAAGGCACCCCAGTTGCCATCCTCCTCGGCACTGACGACTACAATAGCATGATGGCCACACTCGAAGAAATGGCGGATCCGAGGGCGCTGAGGGCTCTGCGAGAAGCGCAGGCTGATGTAAAGGCAGGCAGAGTGTACGCGTATGAGGATGTGTTTGGTCACTCTCCGCTGCGGGAAGCTCGCAAACGCCGCTAATGACCGAGCTTCGCTTCACGCGGCGGGCTTTACGTGATATCCAGAAGATCCCCCCGGAACTCCGAAGAAGGCTTGAGATTGCCTTGGACCAACTGATGGACGATCCCAACGCGGGTGATCCGCTCCACGGCGATTGGAAGGGGTACTGGAAGCTGAGAACAGGCGACTACCGAATCGTTTATCGAATCGTAAACTCCCATGTCGTCGAAGTCCAGTACGTACGACATCGCCGCGAAGCCTATCGACGATGATTTCAAGGAAGGTATTGTGAGGACAAGGATTCCTGATCTTCTCGGTTGGTTTTCCCTCCATGGGGAACCGGAACTTGCGGAAAGAGCCGAAAGAAAATCGAGAAGGGGCGTGGTCCATAACCACGCCTCTTCTCGCTCTATGTGGTAGCGGGGACCCGATACGCTCGAACAGTACACCTCGCGTCTATTATGATCTCGGTCGTGGTGACGCCAGGCCTCACCCAGACCAGGCCCTCGTGTCGTGACGCTCAATGAACAGGTCTCGCGCGGCCAAGCGCTCGACGTCATTGCGGCGCTCTCGCACATTCCGCTGACCGCAGGCTGAACGTTGACATCCCAGCATGCCCATGACATAATCCGGACGTAGTATTCGCGGTGTCCGGAAGGAGGCGGAAGAATGAACATCAACCCTCGACAACGTCCCGTCGCCCGGCCGGACACTCCCCAGCGCTGACCATCGTGCACCGCTAACTCCGGCCCACACCGCAGACAATCCGTCCGGCCGCGATCGATACTGCGGCCCTTCTTCACTGCTGTCGCCCAGCGGCAGCGTGTTTCTACGTCCTGTGCGCGATAAGGCGGCCGGCCGCGCGGCGCTTGTTCGAACCCGGCTTGGCGCGGTTTCGATTCAGGATCGGTTCGACCAAGGAATGGAAGGGGCGACAGTAATGTCCATCCCATTGCTCCAGGTAGAGAATCTCGTCAAGGATTTCAACGGCTTCCGGGCGGTCGATCACGTGTCGTTTGTGATCCCCAAGGGCTGCATCATCGGCCTGCTCGGGCCCAACGGCGCCGGCAAGACCACCACGATTCACATGCTCCTTGGCATCACCACGCCCACCGCAGGACGGATCGTATATTTCGGCCGGGAGTTCACCGCGAACCGCCAGGCGTGTCTCCAACGGATCAACTTCGCTTCGTCCTACAATACGCTGCAAGGGCGGATCTCGGTCTGGGAAAACCTCGTTGTCTACGGCCACCTCTACGGCCTCCGGCGTCCTGAAGACAAGATCCGCCGACTAGCCGAGTATTTCGGCGTCATCCCGCTCCTGCACCGCCGCTATTGGGATCTCTCCACGGGCCAGCGCACCCGCGTCAATCTCATCAAGGCGCTGCTGAACGATCCGGAAATAATCCTGATGGACGAGCCGACCGCGGCGCTGGACCCGGACATCGCGGACAAGACGCTGTCGCTGATCGAGGAGATCCGGAGCACGGCAGGCGTGTCGATCCTGTACACCAGTCACCGGATGGCCGAGGTCACGCGGATCTGTGACGAGGTCATCTTCCTTGACCGCGGCCGCATCTTCGCCCAGGATACCCCGATCGGATTGACCAAACGGATTCGCTCGGCCCAGTTGCGGCTCACCATAGAGGGGGATCGCGGCACGGTCGCCTCCTTCCTCACGGAGCGGGCGCAGAGTCACCGTTTCACGCAGGACCACATGGTCGTGATCGATACCATGGAGGAGCGAATTCCGGAGCTGATCTTCGGGCTCAGCGAGCGCGGGGTGTGGATCACCGATATCGAGGTGCAGAAGCCGACGCTCGAAGACGTCTTTTTGAAGATCGCACGGGGTGAAGCCGATGCGTGAACGGCTCAGAGCGGTACTCCTGCAAGAACTCTACATCACACGGCGATCGCTCGAGATTATCGTGGATCTCTTCTACACGTCGCTGATCACGGTAGTCGTCTTCGGGTTCGTCTCGGGGTTCCTGACCGGCGTGCTGAACCCCAACACCGGCTCCTACCTGATCCTGGGCATGCTCCTCTGGGACGTTATCCGCGTGAACCAGTACTCCGTGACGGTCGGGAGCCTCTGGAACATCTGGTCCCACAATCTCAGCAACATGTTCGTGACGCCCCTGTCGCTCGTCGAGTACATCACCGCCCATATCTTCTCCGGGCTCCTCAAGACCGCCGTGATCTTCGGGATGATCTCGGCGATCGCCGCGGCGTGGTTCCACTTCGAGATCTGGCGGGTGGGCGTCCTTAACCTCGCGCTCTTCTTCGCGAACCTGACGATCTTTGCGTGGGCTGTCGGCCTTGTGCTGCTCGGCATCGTGTTTATGATCGGCACGCGCATCCAGGCGCTGGCATGGGGCGCGGTGTTTCTGTTCCAACCGCTGACCGCGGCGTTTTTTCCCCTCGGCGTCCTACCGCCGGCGGTGCGGGCCGTGGCGTACGGGATTCCGCCCACGTGGGTCTTCGAGGCCGCCCGCCGCGCGCTGGACGAGCCGGCCGTCGACTGGACGTCTGCGGCCATCGCCTTCGGCGAAAACCTGGTGTACCTTGGGGTGGGCGTGTGGGCATTCTCGCTCATGTGGGCGCGGTCACGCGACAGCGGACAGTTCGCGCGCAACGACGCGTAGCCAAGGGACTGCGGGGAAGTTCGTCTCGCAGGTCGAGAGGTTACTTGCCCACAAAATGAGAAGGAGAGGGCCGTGAGATCGAGCGCTCCCTTCTCCTCATCAGTTGGTAGCGGGGGGAGGATTTTGATGCTGCCGACACGCCTGTTGCTGCTGGCGTAGGAGAGTTTGCTCTGGGAAGGCGTCTCATGTCGTGCTGTACCACCGAACTCGGGTGAGCCAGCTCCCGCCGCCTGACCTTCGCTGACGCAACCATTATTCGCCGCCATAACCGGCCTCCACAATCAATGACAGCAGGTCGTTTCGAGGCGTCATGACGCGGGAGCGCTAGCAGTCGGAGGAATTCTCCCCCAAGTACCCCTCTCGTTTGTTTTTCGTTTGCACGGAACTCGTGTCCCCCTTTGACGCAGTCTTGGGCTCGCGATTAGCGGGCATAATGTTTCCTTGCGGTGAACACGGCCCTCGGCAGGGTCTCTTGGAGGGGATCTGCATGCGCACCGGAGTGAGTTTCGTTTTATTAGCGATGATTGCCATGCTCCCGCAAGGAGCAATCGCCCAGACAGAGACCCCATCGTGGGCGCTCGACACAAGCCCGGCAGATTTTCCCGCCGAGGTCGTATCTATTGTTTTCCCGAATGGCTACGTCTGGGATGGGGACCACCCGAGTATGACGTTTGGACGCTGGCAGGTCTCGCGCAGTGGGCCGCTGGTCGAACACCTTTCCACATGTACCATGCGCCGTGGCGTACTGTGCTTTGGAGGATACATCGAACCATTCGAGTGTTACAATCCTGCCGGCGGAACTGCTTTTGTCCCTTGCACTGTGAGACTGTACTGGGAGCAGAATGAAAGGGACCTCTGGGAGGCGACATGCCAGATTGACCGTTCAGGACCCGAGGGCGAGCTTGTTTCGTTTCGCATAACATGTCCTGCAGAAGTTCGTTTCGTGAAGTAACTGTATTAGCTCCGAAGCGTCACAGGCTCCGTAGGTATGTGGGGAGAACCGCCAACCCACTAGAGAGGGAACTCTCGGGGGGTCTCGCTTTATTCGGGAGATTGGGGTCGTACGTGTAATGCTCGAACAGTACACCTCAAGCCCATCGAAATTCCGGTCGATTAAACAGTCCTCGCATCCACGGTCAAGGCTAAGCCCCACGACAGAAACGTCCAAAGCTCCCTCGAAGAGGAGTTGACTTCGTTCTCAATCTGAGCACAATTGTACTCAGATTGAGACCGGATCGAACATCAACACGGCATGTCCCGCCCATCTCACCGGCGCTCAAGACGCTCCTCGGCTCAACCGGTCGGGCGAAACTCCTGGTGCATTTCTTTCTTCACCCAGGAGAGGCCTTCCACGTTCGTGAACTGGCTCGAGTGCTTGATGAGTCGCCTGGAAGCCTGCTGCGTGACCTGCGCCGCCTCGAGACGATCCGGCTTCTAAGAACAGAACGGGTGGGCAATCAAGTCCGCTACTCTCTGGATCAAAAGCATACGCTCTATAAGGACCTACAGCGCATGATCCTAAAGACCGCTGCGGTCGACGCTGTGCTCCGTGAGGCGCTGCAGCCGATGGAAGGCATCGAATTGGCCCTGCTGTATGGTTCTTTCGCCAAAGGGAAGGCGACTAGCCGGAGCGACCTTGACCTCATGATCATTGGTGATGTGACAGACCGTGCCCTAGCCCCCGTGCCTGCCAAGGCAGAGGAGTTTTTGGGGCGCGAGGTGTCCTACACTCGATACCCGCGAGAAGAAGCGCGAGCAAAAAACAGACGGCGTAGCTCTTTTGTGCGCAGCGTGTTCGTGGGGCCAAGCTTACTGGTACTTGGTGACGGCGATGACGAATTATTCACGCTTGCTCGAAGATAGAAGAATCGAATGAGAACCAGCGGTACGCGGACAAGTGGCCCAGCAGCTATCCGCCGCTCAGCGGGACCTCGAGACGGCCCGCGGGCTGCTCGCCGGCGAGAATGAGTGGGCGAATTCTATTGCCTACAACGCATGTTGTTGGCGGGACGGGCGGTCATGTTTTCCGAGGGATACCGGCCGACGACAGGTGGCCACGCCGTGGTGGTAGAGTTCCTGCGTATCCGCCTGGGCTCACCATTCACCGAAATGGTGCAAACGATGGACCGAATGCGTCGGCAACGCCATCGAATCACCTATGATGCACCCGGTGTGGTCTCGCCGAGCCAGATCCGAGAGGCTGTTCGGACTGCAGAGGATTCGTCTCGCAACTCGAGAGGTTACTCGCTCGCAAGTAAAAAGAAGAAGGGCCGGTCTCCCGGCCTCTCTCCTCCAGTGCGCTTCCGATTGGTAGCGGGGGCCCGCTACGTTCGAGCAGTACACCTTCAGCCTATAGAGATCCCCGTGGCCTGAGTCAGACGCCAATACGGACGTTTCGGCCCCATCACTTGCGCTTGACGGAGGGCGCAGACTGCCGCCGTCTCGTACTCCAGAAACGATACCCGGTCTTGCGGCTCTCCTGCAGCAGCGCTGCCAACTCGCCGCGCCTTAGATGCGTCCTAACCCCCGGAACATCCAAAGGAGAGCCCGCGCCGGCGGCCGGCCGGACGACAAACAATTGTCCATCGCGGCGGCGAATCTGTACCTGGCCCTCATGCCGCGACTGCTCTAACAGGCTCGCGAGACGCTGCCGGGCCTCGGAGTACGTGTAAACCTTCATTGCGTCGCCTCCCATATTTCAAGTCCCAGCCGAGCTGCCGCGGCTTGCAGCCGCTTGTCCGTCGTCAACAATGGAGCGCGGTGCGCTCGGACCGCTTCCAGAACGTAGGCATCGTATGCGTAGAGTCCAAGCTCTGCTGCCAACTCAAGGGCCTTGCTGATGGTAACAGGCACCAGGCGTAAGGGGATTCGCTCAAAGGAGCCCCACGCATCCTGGATCTGCCTCCTATTCAGACGCTTCCTGCGAAAGCCCGCAATAAGCGCGTTCCCAACCTCCCACGGTATCGAGCCTGGCGCCAACAGCGTCGCGCCTTGCGTACGGGTCACTAAGGTAGCCCGCTCGGGCTCGTCAAGCAGCACCGCGAGCAGAGCCGATGTATCTACAACGAGTTCCGTCACCATGTGCTTATGTACAATTGTACAATATCACACCTACCCGGGAACGTCAAACCAAAAGATGAGAGGACCCGCTCGGTAGAATTGGGCGAGTCCTCTCCGTGAACTTGGTAGCGCGGGCTCGATATGCTCGAGCAGTTCACTTCAAGCCCATCGAAACTTCGATCGATTAGGCACGCCCAACACCAGATCGCCATGACTGAACGCGGCGGTGCGAGGCATTTGTTTCCGACCAAAGAGTGTAGGGGGAAGAGCAGAACAAAATTCCGCATATGGGCGACACACGAATATCCGAAATACCAAACCTTGCTGAACGTATACGCTGATACCTCTGCCGCGGTATTCCAGTAAATCGTAGTCTTTCTGGAGATAGTCTTTCCCGCGTTCTACATTTGAGGGTCCGCCGAAAGCCGCTCGCACCTCCTCTACCTTGGACCCGATATGCACGCCTTCGGCAGTCGCATAACTTTCCGCAGTACTCGGATCTAGATTCTTACCGAAATTCACCCCGACACTAATCCCGACGGCGATTACCCCTCCGTACAGGGCTGAATCCGGTCCGTGATAGTAGACTACGGTGAAATATCTACTCGGGCGCCAGTACTCGACATCAAACTCCGATCCCAGATTGTGAAAGACCGGAGTGCCAAGGATTGATTCCACCGCATCGACAGACATCCCAAGCTTGATTGGCCCTATCCCCTGTCCGGGAACAATCAAGTGCTCCGTGTCCGTCTGACTGAAGCCTGAGGGCGAAAGAGCCAGCAGCAATACCGATGTGATCCCGCAAATCTTTAGCAAGCTACCCACAGTCCTCCCCCCCACCGACGGTCTTACGCGAGGGCCTCCGATGGCTCCTGCAAAGAGAGTCGCCGCTCCACGGCGCTCATCCGCAGACAGCTCTACATCGGGGACACGCGTCTGCTACAAAAAGAAAAGACTGGGGATTTCCCCTTCCCGTTTGTTTTTCGTTTGCACGGACCCCCAATTCGGGAGAGAAACAAGAAGGGACGCGGGCCGAAACCCGTGTCCCTTCTGCGTTTCTACCTGGTAGCGGGGGGAGGATTTGAACCTCCGACCTTCGGGTTATGAGCCCGACGAGCTACCGGACTGCTCCACCCCGCGCCGCTGATCAAATTATAACATTCGTCGGAGGCGCGTCAACGCAGAAAGCCGCTCAGGAACGGGGCGGTGTGGAAACGGCCGTCTCGGGCTGGGCGACCGGCACCTCGACCTGGGCCGGACCAACACCCGAAGTCGTTCCCGAAGACGCGCTCAGACCAGCGCTCGGAACCGCATCCGGGACCGGGACGCCTACTCGATCCCGCGAAGGCGTGAGGGCGCGCAGCGCGGTCGCCGCGCCCTCCAGGATCTCACGGGCGCGTCTGCCGAGACCCGGATCCCCGGATACGACATCCGCGACCTGCGCGACACTCTGGATCAGCTGCCGCCACGCTTCCCACAGGTCGCCGGATCCGGGGCGCGTTTCCAGGCCTGACGCCGCAAACGTGCTCAGGAGATCGAGCCAGGGAGGATGGAGGGACAGTTCATCCATGTGCGCGCCGAGGACCGTGCGACCGGGATCGGTCAACACGTAACGCTTCACTCCCCCGGCCGCTTCGATCTCGCTGATGAGCCCCTTGTGCCGGAGAAGGCCGATCGCGGGATAGAGAGAGCCTGGGCTGGGCCGCCAGGCGCCGCGGCTCCGAGCGAAAATCTCGGAGGACACTTCCGCGCCCGCGCAGGGACGTTCGTGGAGGAGCCGGAGAATGATGAACTGCAGAAGCCCGCGCGGCATTACTCTCGGGCCGGAGGTTCCTCTGCTGGACGCGACGTCACTGTGGGTCATGCCCAATCACGCTCCGGTGCTTCTCCGGCGACTCAACCGCGCATCGCTCATCGCTAACTTGAACAGGCTCGCCTGTAACTCCTTCCGGCAAATTTCAGGAACCGAGCAGAATCGCCCACAGAAGATCTGCCTCACTCACGACGAGAGATGGTCGATCCATCACGACCACTAGGTGCTCGAGAACGAGCGCACCCGCGACGATGATGTCTGCCCGCTCGGACTGGAGGCCGGGCAGGCGGCGCCGGCTGGCGAGGGGCAGCGCGAGGAGGTCGGCGATGAGGTGCGCAATGGTCGCCCGCGACAGCCGAAACCCGTGGACGCGCTCGGGATCGTATGGCGCCAAGCGCTGAGCGAGTGCGGCCATCGTGGTGATCGTCCCGCCCACCCCCACGAGACGGGGGCGCTGCCGCCGAAAACGCGCAAGAAGGGGATCGAGGAGGCGGGCCAGGTGCTCGCGCAGCGCCCGCACCTCGCTCTGCGTAGGAGGATCGCCGGCGAGGAATTGCCGGGTGAGGACCACCGACCCCAGCGCGAGGCTGTGGGTCTCCGTCACCTCGCGCGGCGTCCCTACCGTCAACTCGACGCTTCCGCCACCGATGTCCACCACTAGAATCCGGGACCGGGGAGTGCGGATGCGGAGTCCGGCAACCGCTCCTCGAAACCCGAGCCGGGCTTCCTCATCTTCGGTCAGCACGCGCACAGGAAACGCGAGCCGGTTGAACAACTCGTCGGGATTTCGTGCCACGCGCAGCGCGTATGTTCCTACGACCTCAGGCTTCGGCGCGCCAAGAGACGTGGCGCGCGCCGCGTATGCTGCAACGGCCGCCGCGGTTCGGGCGGCGGCGTGCGGCTCGAGCGCCCCGCCCGCTTCCAGGCCCTCACCGAGACGCGTAATCGCGATGTCGCGGGCTACGGGGCGGAGCGGGAATGTCGCGTCATGGCCAGGATGATTGGGGACGTCCGCAACGAGCAGACGAACAGAATTGGTGCCGACGTCGATCGCCGCGCGTCGGGACACGCGCAGTGCGCTCAGAACATCCGCAAGAGGCGGCTCAAGCGCTCCCGAAGTTCGGGCGGAGCCTGCTCACACCCACAGGAGCGGCGGACGAGTTCCTTGACCTGCCGTTCGAACTCCGCATGGGAGAAGCATTCCCGGCATTCCTCGAGGTGGTGCTGGAGGTCGCCAGAAGACACTCCATCGAGTTCGCCGTCGAGATACTGCCAGATCAGCTTCTCGCACTCTTCGCAGTTCATGGCCGATCTCCCCTCACGAAGTGCCGGTCCCGGGCGAACTCCCAGAGCCTGCTCTGGAGAAAGTGGCGGCCCCGGAAGAGCCGGGACATCACCGTGCCTTCCGGGACCCCAAGGATCTCGGCGGCCTCCTTGTACGAGAACCCCTGCACGTCCACGAGTAAGACGACGGCGCGAAATTGGACGGGCATGGCCTCCAGACTGTCCCGGACTTCGGCATCCATCATGCCGTCGAGGACTTGGACTTCCGGGTTTCCCGCCTCACTCAGGTCCTGGCTCTCCCGCGCCTTCGTATAAAGGTAGAGGTCGCTGACCTCCTCCTGCACGGCCTCAGGCGCACGGCTGTCCTTGCGGTAGTTGTCGAAGTGCGCGTTCATGAGGATCCGATACGCCCAGGCCCGGAAGTTGGTCCCCTCCTGAAACGTCTGGAACGACCGCCAGGCTTTGAGCATCGCCTCCTGCACCAGATCCTCCGCCGCGCTCCGGTTCCGGGTCAGGCGCAGCGCGGTCGCGTACAATCCGTTGAGGTGCTCGCCCGCGAGGACCTCAAACCGTTCCCGGGCGCCGGCGCGGTTCGCAACAGAGGCCTCTCGCGTTGCGTCCGCCGCGGGGCTCACCGTCTCCGGGCCATCCTGCGCGCTCATCTCCGCACACTCCCGCATAGCGTGCACCCTACCGAGCAGGAACGCTGCCCGGCGGCCAAAGATTCCACGGGGCTAGGATTTGCCGAGAGGGACTGGCACGGGATGTGCGATGTCGGCGAGCGTGGTGCGATTCAGCACTTCTTCCGTGGCCGTCTTCACCGCCTGCCAGACCGGACGAAGCCCGCACCCCGGCGCGTAGATGCAGTGGGGATCGTCATCCTCGACGCACAGCCAGGGAGCGAGGCTGCCCTCAAGCACGAGGAACGCCTCTCCCACCGTAATGTTCTCGGGGGATCGGGCCAGCACGTGACCACCGCTGGGTCCGCGCTTGCTGTGGACGAGTCCGGCCCGGCGGAGCGCCGTCATCAACTGGTTGAGGTAGGGTTCGGGGAGCCCCTGGCGGCGCGCAATATCATGACTCTGCACCGGCCCCTCCCCGTAATGGCGGGCCAGGTCGATCAGCGCACGGATCCCGTACTCAGCGCGGGCGCTGACTTTCATGTCACGACCACGTCCTCTTCCGTGACGTCCTTGACGACCCGGCCGGCCTCGTCGGTCACGGAGTTGCCGTTGCCATCTGTCCGTTCACTGATCCGCCACGCCCTCACTTCGGGGTGAGCGGGGTGCCGCAGGGACACGATCACATAGCGCGCGTCGGGATACATGGCCAGGGACGTGTCCGTCGCACTCGGCTCGGGCTTCGTTTCCGGATGGGAGTGATAAATGCCCACGAGATCCCATCCGCGCTCGTCCTGCAGCCGAATCACACGAAGAAGGTCTTCGGGGTGCATCGTGTAGCGGATGCGCGGCGTCTCGTGCACATTGCGGCCCGCGAAGACCTCCTCCACGAGATCTCCGCGGCCCAAGAGGACACCACAGCACTCGTTGGGCGCCTCTGCCTGCGCTTGCGCCACTATCCGTTCTACCTGGTCTCGCGTAAGTCGGACCACCACCCGGACTGCCCCTCGCGGTTATTGTAGCCGAACCAGGCGGAAAGCGATAGTACCCGGGCCGCCCGGGGCTACCAGGCCGTAGCGCCTCCATCGACCACCAGCACCTGGCCGGTGATGAACCGCGCCGCACGGCTGGCCAGGAACACCACGGCGCCTTTCAGGTCGTCGTCCCCGCCGAGCCGGCGCAGCGGGACCGTGTTCAGGATGGCCTCTTCCCGGTGTTCGATCAGCCACCGGGTCATCTGGCTGGGAAAGAATCCGGGGGCGATCGCATTGACGGTAATGTTGTGCTGCGCCCATTTCACCGCGAGGTCGCGGGTCAGGGCAATGACGCCTCCTTTGCTCGTGCTATAGCCGATCGCGTCCAGGACACGGGGGTCCCTGCCCCGCATGCCGGCGATGCTCGCGACATTGATGATCGTGCCGCCCTGGCCTCGGGCAATCATGGTGCGGCCCACGGCCTGCGCCATCAGGAACGTTCCGGTCACGTTGGTCTCGAGCACCCGCCGCCAGGCATCGAGCGGCATCTCCGCGGCCGGGGCCCCCCACGCCGTTCCCGCGTTGTTGACCAGGATGTCCACCTGCCCGAACTCGTTGAGCGCCCGCTCGACCGCGGCGTCCACGTCCTCGGGGCGGGCGATGTCACAGACGACGGGCACGGCCCGGATGCCCTGTTCGCTCAACTCCGCGGCGGCTGCCTCTAGCGCCGTCCGGGTCCGCGCGGTCAGCACGACCGACGCGCCCGCTTCGCCGAGCGCCGACGCCATCTGGCGCCCCAGGCCCCGGGATCCTCCGGTTACCAGCGCCGCCATTCCCGTGAGGTCGAACAACTCGCGAATGTGCATGCGCGCCGCGGTCCTAGCCCCGGTCCTCCGGGTGCCTGCCCGCGACCAGTTTTTGGACGCCGTCTGGGCCGGCCAGATACACCACGTCGGCGATGCCGAGGAACAGCCCGTGATCCACGATCCCCGCGGTAGCGTCGAGCTCGGTGGCGATGGCGGCGGGGTTAGACAGCGGCCCGCACACGAGATCCACGAGGATGTTCCCGTTATCCGAGAGGAGCGGGCGCCCGTCCCGAACGCGGACCTGAGGGGTGCATTCCGGTAGATGCGCCGGGAGTGCGCGGAGCACCCAGGGAAGGGCAAACGGGAGGACTTCAAGCGGCACGGGTCCGCGGAGGCGGGTGACGGCTTTGGTGTGGACCGCGACGATGGCGACGCGGCGGGCGGCGAGCGCCACGATCTTCTCACGGACGTGCGCGCCGCCCCTACCTTTCATTAAATTTAACGCCGGATCCACCTGATCCGCGCCGTCAATCGCCACATCGGGGGTGGCATCGAGGCCTGTGAGCGGGATGCCGAATCGGTGTGCCTGGGCGGCGGTCACCTCCGAGGTAGGGACGCCCCGGAGTTTCCACCCCTCCTCGCGGATCCTCCGAGCGATCTCCTCCAGGACACATGCGGCTGTCGAGCCCGTCCCGAGGCCGACAATCATGCCATCGCGGACTTCCTCGGCGACCGCCTTCCGCGCCGCCTGTTCCTTGTACCGAGCCTCGGGCGTCTCGCCGCTCACGGAGCCTGCCCGGATCCGGGTTCGGCGGCGTGATCCATCAGAGCCGCGGCCGCCCTCTGAGCGGCAGCCATCACCCACTTCACAGGAACACGGCGCCGCTCGGCCACGGCGCGACATGCGTCAAACTCGGCACTCACGTTGAGCACTCCCGATGCGTCGCTGGCCACCTTGACCGTCACGGGCCCGAACTCAGTTTCGACCTCGGCAATCCGCCGGCCGGCAGACACGCGCGTCACGTCGTAGGAGCGCACGCCGAGTGTCGTGGTCTCGGCCAGGAGGATCCCACATAGCGCTCGCGCGAGGTCCGGGTGGGCCAGGACGCGGAGCAGGTGGCCGGGACGACCCTTCTTCATCAGCGCCGGAATGATCGCGACTTCGAGCGCACCCTCCCGCTCAAGCCGCTCCGCGACGACCGGATACAATTGCGGGTTCATATCGTCGATGGCGGTCTCGAGCATAATGAGCCGCTCGGTATGGGCGAAGGCCGGACCGCCCTCTTTTGTCGCGGTTCCTCGATTCGGGACGGTCTCGCGCTCCGCGTCCTCCAGGGCGTCGCCGACGAACAGGCGGAGCACGTTGGCATGCGGCGGATCCTCCCGGCCGGCCCCCGCTCCGATCCGTTGGAGGCGCATCGGTGGAAGAGGGCCCCACCCTGTCACCAGCGTGGACAGGAGGACGGCGCCGGTTGGGGTCAGCCATTCTCCCTCCGCCTCGGTTGCATACACGGCCATGCCTTCGAGAAAGGCCGCCGTGGCCGGCGCCGGGATTGGCACCATGCCATGGTGGATCCGAACCTGGCCACGACCGATGTTCACCGGTGAGGCGATGATCCGGTCCAGTCTCAAGGCGCGCACACCCGCCATGACGCCCACGATATCGACCAGCGTGTCCGCGCCGCCGATCTCGTGCAGGTGCACCTGATCGATCGAGACATCGTGAATCGCCGCCTCTTCGCCGGCCAGGCGCCGCAGGACCAAGGTGGCGGCATCCCGCACGTCCGCACCGATCGCGCTCTCGGCGAGGAGCTCAATAAGGCGGGAGAATGAGCGCGACGCAAGCGGTGCTTCTTCCCCCACCTCCACGCGGATGGCGGGCACGCCCTGCCGGGA
>Ga0187846_10001103_pt1 | contig 15323 bp, 15 predicted proteins | sample TC_taG_FD_161473 | JGI IMG/M metagenome (GOLD analysis project Ga0187846, IMG submission 161473) | Biofilm microbial communities from the roof of an iron ore cave, State of Minas Gerais, Brazil - TC_06 Biofilm (v2) | ecosystem: Environmental > Terrestrial > Deep subsurface > Cave > Wall biofilm...
CCCAACGGCACGACGCACGTCGTGATCGATGCGCCAGCCGGAGCCAAGGGGCGCAAACTCAACGGTGTGCTGACCTCGGCCGATCGCGTCATCGTGCCGTTGCAGGCGTCGATGTTCGATATCTGCGCGACGCGCGACTTCCTGGTCAGCCTGTTCGACAACGGCTTGAGCCGCCAGCGCGCCAAGGTTGGCCTGCTCGGAGTCCGGGTCGACGGCCGCACGCGTTCGGCCGACCAGCTGGAACGCTTCGTCAGCGGTCTGGGGCTGCCGGTGCTCGGCTATCTGCGCGATACGCAGAACTACGTGCACCTGGCGGCGCACGGGTTGACGCTGTGGGATGTGGCGCCCGGCCGCGTCGAGAAGGATCTGGAGCAGTGGCTGCCGATCCTGCGGTGGATCGACGGCGGCTCCGCCAAGAACGTGCCGGCCTCCAGGACCGTGCACTGAACCGGCGTCGTGCGCCTCGCGGGACGAGGCGCACGGCGTGAACCTCATTCGCCCGGTGGATCGGGAAAAGCCCGGCCGCTCAAAGCCGCCGGGCGGCTTTTGATTTTTAGCGTTCGCTGGCGGCGCGCGCGGCTTCGATCCGGTCACACATCCGCGCCACCTCCGGCAGCATCCGTGTCGTGGGGCGAGCCATCCGGTCGGCGTCGAGCGTGACCAACTGGCCGTGGGCGACCGCGCTGATGAACGGGTAGCGTTTCCAGAAATCGAGCTCGCCACGGTCGATGCCCGCCGGCCCATCGGTCAGGATGATCTGCGGGTCGGCGGCGATCACCGCCTCCGGCGAGACGGTCGGCGCCAGCGCCTTCAGACCTTCGAACACGTTGCGAGCCCCGCATAGGGCCAGTGCTTCGCTGACGATGTGCTGTCCCGACAGCGTCATCAGCGGCTGCGGCCAGATCTGATAGAAGGCGCGCACCGGGCGGCGCTCGGCATAGCGTGCCCGCAGCGCGCGCACGGCCGCGCGCACGCTTTCGGCCTGCGCGGGCGCCTGCGCCGAGCCGGTCAGCACCCCCAACCGTTCCAGCGTACTGGCGATCGCTTCGAGCGAGGTCGGCTCGCTCACGTAGACCGTCGCGCCCAACCGCCTCAGGGCGTCCTGGGTCGCCGGCGGATAGCCGCTGCCCCAGGCAACCACCAGGTCCGGATGCAGCGATGCAATCCGCTCCAGGTCCAGGCCATCGATGCCGCCCACCACGGGGATCGAGCGTGCGGCTTCGGGGTAGTCCGACGACGCGCTGGTGCCGACCACCCGGCTGCCCGCGCCGATCGCGAACAACTGCTCGGTGGTGGACGGCGCCAGGCTGACGATGCGCGTCGCGGGCCGTTGCAGCGTGACGGTAGAACCGGCATCGTCCGTCACCCGCAGCAGCGGCGAGCCACCGGCCGGCAGCGCGCTTGGAAGGGCGAGCGCGGCCAACAGCGCCGGCAGCCACGGGTGAGCGCGATCGGCTGGGCGCGGCCGGTTCAATGCGACCCGGAGCGAGTCCGGCCGGTGCTGGCCTCCGGGATCGTCACGAAGCCGATGTGCTGCAACCCGGCTCGCTGCGCCGCCGACATCAGCTGGGCCACGAACTCGTAGCGCGCGGCGCGGTCGGCCCGCAGATGCAGCTCGGGCTGGGGCGAGGCGAGCGCCGCCTGCTTCAGGCGGGCATCGAGTGCGGCCGCATCGATCGGTGTGCCGTTCCAGTACAAGGTGCCGGCCGCGTTGATCGACACGTCGATCGCGCTCGGCGCCGGGCTCGCCGGTGCGGCTTGCGCTGCCGGCAGGTCCAGCTTGATCGCATAGGTCAGCAGCGGAGCGGCGATGATGAAGACCACCAGCAGCACCAGCGTGACGTCCACCAGCGGCGTGACATTGATTTCGGCCATCGGCTCGAACAGGTCCGCGCCCTGGCGGAAGCGCCCGAACGTCATCATTCCGGAAGCTCCGCCAGCAGCGCATGCAGGTCATGCGCGAAGCCGTCGATCTGTGCGATGACCAGGCGGTTAGCGCGTGCGATGCCGTTGTAAGCGAGCACGGCCGGGATCGCGACGCCCAGTCCGAATGCCGTCATGATCAGCGCCTCGCCCACCGGGCCGGCCACCTTCTCGATCGAAAGCGAGCCGCTGCCGGCGATGTTCAACAGCGCGTGGTAGATGCCCCAGACGGTGCCGAGCAGTCCGACGAAGGGAGCGGTCGCACCGACCGAGGCGAGCAGCGTCAGGCCTGATTCCAGGCGCACCGTCACTGCCTGAATGGCCGACCGCAATGCGCGCGTGAGCCGGTCCGAGGGCGAGTTCCACGACGAGCCCCCGGCGTCCGGCCGCGCGGCTTCCAACGCCGCCTTGGCCAGCGGCGCGAGCAGCTGCTCCGAATCGGTCGCCGCCAGCTTGGCCAGCGCCTGCTCGATCGAGGGCGCCGACCAGAACGCGTCGAGCGAACGCAACACGCGGCGCGCCTTGATGCCCGCCCAGGTCTTCAGGATGATCAGGAACCAGCTGGCGAGCGACATCGCCAGCAGCAGGTACACGTTGGCCCGGATCAGCCCGTCAGCCTGCATCCAGAAATGTTCGAATCCGAACGATTCGTTCACGAGTGATCTGCCGGCGGCGCTAGCCGAGTCCGAGCACGTCGCGCATGTCGTACAGGCCCGGCTCCCGCTGCGCCACGAACCGTGCTGCGCGCAGGGCGCCGAGCGCATAGGTCATGCGGCTGGCGGCGCGGTGCGTGATCTCGATCCGCTCTCCGGTGCCGGCGAACATCACCGTATGGTCCCCGACCAGGTCGCCGCCCCGCACCACCGAAAAGCCGACGCTGGTAGGCCGGCGCGGGCCGGTCATGCCGTGGCGCGCATGCACCGCTACCTGCTGCAGCGTGCGTCCCTGGGCGCTGGCGACCAGTTCGCCCAGCCGCAGCGCGGTGCCGGAGGGTGCATCGACCTTCTGGCGGTGGTGCGCCTCGATGATCTCGACGTCGAACTCCTCGGGCAGCATCCGTGCCGCCAGCTCGACCAGCCGGAAGGTGACGTTGACGCCGACGCTCATGTTCGGCGAGAAGACGACCGGCACGCTGCGCGCAGCCTGCTCGACCTGGCGCCGCCCCGCCTCATCGAAGCCGGTCGTGCCAATCACCGCGCGCACTCGATGCTCGACGCACACTTGAAGATACTTCAGCGTGGCTTCGGGCCGCGTGAAATCGATCAGCACGTCGGCCCGCGCGATCGCCGACGCATCGCTGGTGACGCTCACGCCGCTCGCCTGGCCGAGAAACAGCGCGCAGTCCTGGCCGATCTGCGGCGCATCGGGGCGCTCCAGCGCGGCCGCGATCGACATGTCCTCGGCCGCGAGCGCGGCCTCGATCAGCATCCGGCCCATGCGGCCGCCGCTTCCGGCGATGGCCAGCTTCATTAGAGGCTACTTGGATGGCGTTTTGGGAGGCGGTGGCGTGTCTTGCGACCTTGGTTTAAAGCCCTTCTGCCCCAAGATCAGGTTGTCGGCCTTCGATTCCGGCGGCATCGGGTCGCTGCTGAAATGATCGAGCATGTCGTCCTTGAAAACGATCGACAGGTTGCGACGCTGCGGGGCCCCGCTGCGCGGGTTCAGGTAATACAGGTAGTCCCATCGATCCGGGTGGAACGCGTCGGTCAGCAGCGGCGTGCCCAGCATGAACTTGACCTGGTCGCGCGTCATGCCCGGACGGAGCTGCTCGACCATGTCGTTGGTGATCACATTGCCCTGTTGGACGTCCGGCCGGTACGGCCGCAGGAACTTGGGCAGGTGGTCTGTAAACGATCCGCAACCGGCCAGCAGCAACGCCGCGGCCAGTGATGCGGCAACGCGGGCGCCGCGTGCGGCGGCCCCGGGCATCCCGGGTTTGATCAAGGTCGAATTCCTCGCAGCCATTTGTGCATATGATACCGAGTGAATCATCGCGGATTGGATCTGGAATGAAACACGTATCCGGTTCGACCGACCTCAAGGTCAGCGGGCTGAAGGCCACTGCGCCCCGGCTGAAGATACTGGAGATCTTCCAGAAGCGGTCCAACGAGGCCGAAGCGACGCGCCACCTGAGCGCCGAGGATGTGTATCGCGCGCTGGTGGCCGAGCACGTCGATGTGGGCCTGGCGACCGTGTACCGGGTGCTGACCCAGTTCGAGCAGGCGGGCCTGCTGGTGCGGCGCCACTTCGAGGCCGGGCGGGCTGTTTTCGAGCTGAACGAAGGACCGCATCACGACCACCTGGTTTGCCTGACCTGCGGCCGCGTCGAGGAGTTCGTCGACCCGCAGATCGAGCAGCGCCAGAAGGCGATCGCGGCCGAACGCGGCTTCGAATTGCAGGACCACTCGCTGGCGCTGTACGGCATCTGCCGCAAGCCCGGCTGCGGCCACGGCAACGGCAGCGGCTCTTAGCGGGCTACGCTGGAGCCCCCTGACCTACTGCGCCAGCAGCTCGCGCGCGTGCTTGCGCGTGGTGTCGGTGATCTGCTGACCGCCGAGCATCCGGGCCAACTCCTCCACCCGTCCGGCCCGGTCCAGCGGCGTGACGCTCGACACGGGCCGCTGGTCGGCGCCCTGCGTCTTGGTTACCACGAGGTGCCGGTCGGCATGCGCCGCCACCTGCGGCAGGTGCGTCACGCACAGCACCTGGCGAATCTGCCCGAGCTGTTTCAGGCGCCGGCCGACGACGTCGGCGACGGCACCGCCGATGCCGGCGTCGACTTCGTCGAATATCAAGGTCTGAACCGGCGTGGCCGAGGCCGCAATCACCGAGATCGCCAGGCTGATCCGGGACAGCTCGCCGCCCGAGGCCACTTTAGCCAGCGCGCGCAGCGCGGCGCCCGCATGCCCGGCCACCTGCAACTCGGCGCGCTCCAGTCCGGTCGCCGACGGCTCCGAGGCGTGCAGCGCGGCCGCGAAACTGCCGCCCGCCATCGACAGGTCCTGCATGGCCCGGGTCACCTCGCGGCCCATGTTCTGCGCGGCTTGCCGGCGCGCCGCCGATAGCTCGGCGGCCGCGGCCGCGAAGCGCTGCATCGCCTCCGCCTCGGTCTTGCGCAGGCCGTCCAGGTCGGATGCGGCCGACAACGCGTGCAGCTTGGCTCGCGTGCCCTGCAGCAGCTCGTCCAGGTGCTCGGGCGCGGTGCGCAGCTTGCGGGCGAGCGCGTGCATCGCCGCCATGCGCGACTCGACCTGGGACAGGCGCGCCTCGTCCAGATCGGCATGACTGAGGTACTGGTTGAGCTGGCGCACCGCCTCATCGACCTCGTTGCGGGCCGACTCCAGGATTTCGAGCACGGGTTGCAGCCGCGCGTCGAATGCGGCCAGAGAATGCAGCCGGTTGGCTGCCGTATCGATCCGGGGCAGGGCGGCCAGCTCGGCCTCGCCCAGCGTGTCGATCGCCTGCTGCACGCCCTCGAGCAGCCCGGCCGCGTGCGACAGCCGCTTGTGCTCCGAGGACACGCGCTCCCATTCGCCCGCCTCGGGGGCGAGCTCGCCCAACTCGTCGGCGATCCACTGCAGGTGCTCGCGCTCGCTGGTGGCGCTGGCCGCGGCTGCCTCGGCCTGTTCACGCGCCAGCCGGGCGCGCTGCAACTGCCCGAACGCGGCCGCAACGCTGCTCGCCGCCTCCCGGTGCTGGCCATGCTCGTCGAGCAGCTGCAGCTGGGCGGACGGTCGCAGCAGGGACTGATGCGCATGCTGCCCGTGGATGTCGATCAAGGCGTCGCCGAGCTCGCGCAACTGGGCCAGCGTGACGGCGCTGCCGTTGATGAAAGCGCGGCTGCGGCCGGCGGCATCGACGGTGCGGCGCAGCAGCACCACCTTGCCTTCGCAACTCAGCCCGGCCTGCGCCAGCCAGTCGGCGCCGGCTTCGTCGATTGCGAATTCGGCCGCGACTTCGGCGCGCTGGGCGCCTTCCCGGATCACACCCGGGTCGGCGCGCTCGCCCAGCGCCAGTTGCAGCGCATCGATCAGGATCGACTTGCCGGCACCGGTCTCGCCGGTCAGCACGGTGAAGCCCGGACCGAAGTCCAGTTCGAGCGCTTCCACGACGACGAAGTCGCGGACGGACAGCGTGAGCAGCATCGGCGGGACGGGCGGCGCCCGCTCAGGCTCGGCCGTACGCCTCGCCGGGCAGCACGTTCCAGTGCAGCTTGCGCCGCAGCGTTTCGAAGTAGTTGTAGCCGGTCGGATGCAGCAGCGTGACCCGGTCGGCGCTCAGCCTGGCCCGGACCACGTCGCCGGCCTGCAGCGGGGAAAACAGCTGCATGTCGAAGTGCGCGCTGGCGTCGCGCATCTCGTTGACCTCGATTTCGACCACGACGTTGTCGGGCAGCGTGATCGACCGGTTCGACAGCGTGTGCGGACCTACCGGCACCAGCACCAGGCCGGCCAGCGACGGGTGCAGGATCGGTCCGCTCGCCGACAGCGCGTAGGCGGTCGACCCGGTCGGAGTGGCCAGGATGATGCCGTCGGCGCGCTGGCTGTACATCGTTGCGCCATCGACCCGCACCGTGAAGCCGACAATGCCGCCGGCAGTGCCGTGCGACACCACCACGTCGTTGAAGGCGCGGGCGCTGTACATGCGCGCATCCTCGCGCAGCACCTCCGCGTCCAGCAGCCGCCGGTGGTCGACCTCGTAGCGGCCGGCCAGCATTTCAGACAGGACATCGGGCATCTCGTCCAGCCCGATGTCGGTGATGAAGCCGAGGCGCCCGAAGTTGATGCCGATCAGCGGCGTGCCGTAGGCGGACAGCTCGCGCGCGATGCCCAGCATCGTGCCGTCCCCACCCAGCACGATCGCCACATCGGCCTGCTGCACCAGCGCGGCCAACGGGTGGCTGTCGAACCCGCTCAGATCGACCGCTTCGCGCGTGGACGCCTCGATCATCGGAGTCAGTCCGGCCTCTTCGACCAGGCGCACAATGTGAAGCAGCACCTGCTGCAAGGCGGGCCGATTGCCCTCCGTTCGCGGCTTGGCGAAGATGGCCACGTTGCGGAAGGGCGCGGTCATGGGCCGATTATGCATGGAAAGCGCTTTGGAACGGCATCCCGCGCAACCCTGACAATGCACGCTGTGCTTCGTAGAATGTGACTCATGCTGGACAAGCGTTCGCGCCTGCTGCTGAAACGGCTGATCGAGCAATACATCGAGGAAGGTCAGCCGGTCGGTTCGCGAGCGCTGTCGAAGATCTCCGGCCTGGAACTGTCGCCCGCCACGATCCGCAACGTGATGGCGGACCTGGAAGACCTCGGCTTCGTGGCCAGTCCTCACACGTCGGCCGGCCGCGTGCCGACCCCGCGCGGGTACCGCTTCTTCGTCGATTCGTTGATGACGGTGCGCCCGCTGGAGGCGGAGCAGACCCAATTGATGCACGGACAGATGCAGATCGCCGAGCCGCAGCGGGCGATCCAGACCGCGGCGCAGCTGCTGTCGAGCCTGTCGACGTTCGCCGGCGTGGTGCTGACCCCCCGGCGCACCTCGACCTTCCGCCAGGTCGAGTTCATGCGCCTGTCGGACCGCCGCATCCTGATGATCGTCGTGTCGCCGGAAGGTGACGTGCACAACCGGATCCTGCTGGTGGAGCGGCCGTACTCGCAGTCGCAGCTGATCGAGGCTGCCAACGTGCTGAACCAGCACTACGCGGGACTGAGTTTCGAGCAGGCCCGCGCGCGGCTGCACGGCGAGTTGAGCGAGCTGCGCCAGGAAATGGCGGATCTGATGGAGGCGGCGGTGCAGGCCGGCGCCGAGGAAGCCGAACGCTCCGATCCGGTCGTCATCTCCGGCGAGCGCAAGCTGCTCGAGGTCAACGATCTGGCCACCGACATGGAGCGGCTGCGGGCCCTGTTCGACCTGTTCGAGCACAAGACGCGGCTGTTGCAGCTGCTCGATATCTCGGCGCGCGCGCAGGGCGTGCAGATCTACATCGGCGGCGAATCGGAGCTGGTGCCGCTGGACGAGCTCAGCATGGTGGTGGCGCCCTACCAGGTCGACGGCCAGGTGGTGGGCACGCTCGGCGTGATCGGTCCGACCCGGATGGCATACGAGCGCGTGATCCCGATCGTCGATATCACGGCGAAGCTGCTGTCGAACGCGCTGTCGCGCGATTGAACGGCTTGCACGTGGCCGGTCAGCGTCGAATCGGCAGGGCCCGTTGCGCCGCGGTGCGCACACGCTGTATGGGCCGCTAAATGCGCTTCATCGGAGTCGCAGCGGATCGCTACGTTCACGCCAGCGTGCAGCGCTCGGCGGTCGTGCTGATCAACCTGGGCACGCCACAGGCTGCAACCGCCGCGGCGGTGCGGCGCTACCTGCGCGAGTTCCTGTCCGATCCGCGCGTGATCGAGCTGCCGCGCTGGATCTGGTGGCCGATCCTGTACGGGCCGGTGCTGGCGCTGCGCCCGTCACGTTCGGCCGCCAAGTACGCTTCAATCTGGACCGCCGAAGGCTCGCCGCTGCTGGTGCAGTCGCAGCGCCAGGCGGCCGCGCTGGCGCAAGAGCTCGCGCGCCGCGGGCTGGAGCTGGAGGTGGCGCTGGCAATGCGCTACGGCGAGCCTTCGATCGGCGCGGTGCTGCAGCAGTTGCGAGCGCGGCAGGTGACCCGGATGCTGATGCTGCCGATGTATCCGCAGTACTCGGCGACCTCGACCGGCTCGGCGGTCGACGGCGTCAACCGCGTGCTGGCCCGTGTGCGCGATGTGCCGGAGGTCCGCTGGATCAAGCACTTTGCCGACGATGCCGGATACATCGAGGCGCTGCGCGCCAGCGTGCTTGAGCACTGGGCGCGGCATGGCCGCGGCGAGCGCCTCGTGATGAGTTTCCACGGGTTGCCGCGACGCAATCTGGACCTGGGTGACCCGTACCACTGCGAATGCCAGAAGACCGCGCGCCTGCTGGCCGCAGCGCTGCAACTGGCGCCGGATGCCTGGCGCGTCAGCTTTCAGTCGCGCTTCGGGCGGGCGCGCTGGCTCGAGCCGTCCACCGTCGACACGCTGCAAAGCTTCGCGCGCGACGGCGTCGAGCGGATCGATGTCATCTGCCCCGGATTCGTAGCCGACTGCCTCGAGACGCTGGAGGAGATCGGGATCGAGGGCCAGGCGAGCTTCCTGCAGGCCGGCGGCCGGGAGCTGCGAACGATCGCGTGCCTGAACGACAGCGCCGGCTTCATCGGCGCGCTGGCCGATCTGGTGGAACGTAACGTGCAGGGCTGGCCGGTCGACGCTACCCAGCAGCAGGCGCGCTCACTCGAAGCGCAGCGCAGTGCGGAGCGAGCGGTCGCGATGGGTTCCCCGCGGTAGCCGGGCTCATTCGCCTAGGATTGTGGGGGTGCTTCGCGCACCAGCTGCCCGTTTTCGATCCGCACCCGCATGCCGACGATCGGGCCGGGGTTGCCTGGCACGCTGACCGTTCTGAGTTGCCCATTGTCCAGGCGAACGTCGACGAACCACTGGGTGGTCGCCTTCACTTCCTTTTCGACCTCGTTGCCGCCCAATGCGCCGCCCAGCACGCCCAGCACGGTCATCGCGGTCTTGCCGCCGCCGTGACCAAATTGATTTCCGACCAGCCCGCCGACTGCGCCGCCGGCGGCCGCACCGACGCCGCTGCCCTGACCTTCGGTCTTCACAGGTCGGACCGCAGCGACGATGCCGCAGTCGTTGCAAACCGGTGGTGCGGGCGCAGCAGCGGCCGCTGGCGGCGCCGCGCTGGAGGCCTGGGCAACTTCGACCCTGGCCTTCGGCGCCTTGTGAACCGCCTTGTGAGTCGGAACCGGTGCCGGAGCGATCGGCTTCTCGGCCGGCTGAGCCGGCGTGGACGGGCTGGCGCCCGTATCTGCGCTGGCAACGACAGCCGTGTCCGCGCTCGGGCCGCGGTGCGCCGCGACCTGGTCGGTGATCAGCACGATGGCGCCCAGCACGCTGACCACGATCACCGAAACGGCGGCAGCTGCCACCAGCGGGTGCAGCTTTCTCGTGGTTGGCTCGATTGCGTTCATCACAGTCTCCAAAAGCGGTTCATTCATTCTGATCGACTAACGGGCTGGCGGTTCCCGCCGCCGACCCAACACGTTCGTATGGCCCTGTCGCGCGATGAGGTATCCCGATTGCCCGCCAGCGCGCCCGAGGCCTTGAAATCCGGGCAATGGCCCCAATATCAGCGAAGTTCTTTTTATTTCATAGACTTGGACGAGAGGAGCAGGGACCTTGGAGCCCGAGACCGGACCTCCGGGACAGTCATCGCTGGAAGCCGCCAACGACGGCTCGGGCCCGCAGCCCCCCACGGGCGAAGCGGCCGCGGATTTGCAGGCGCAGTTGCAGGCGGCCAGCCAGAAGGCCGCTGAGAACTACGAGCTGTATCTGCGGGCACGGGCCGACCTGGAAAACGCGCGCCGACGCGCGCTGGAAGAGATCGGCAAGGCGCAGAAATTCGCGATCGAGTCGTTCGCCGAATCTCTGCTTGCCGTGGCCGACAGCCTGGAACGGGCGCTCGAGGCCGACCCGTCCGACCCGGGCAAGCTGCGCGAGGGCGTGCAGATCACGCTGCGCCAGTTGCGCGCGGCGTTCGAGCGCGCCCGCATCACCGAGATCAATCCGGCGGGCGAGAAGTTCGATCCGCACCGGCACCAGGCCATTTCAACCGTGCCGGTAACGGCCGGGGCGGGCGCGCCGGCACCCAATCATGTGGTGACGGTGCTGCAGAAAGGCTGGATGATCGCCGACCGCGTGCTGCGGCCCGCGCTCGTCACGGTCAGCCAGGGATCTTGAAAGACCGGGGTGCAACTCCAGTTAGGGACCAGATAGCCGACGACATCGGCTGAAAAAATCGAATTGAGGAACCAGATGAGCAAGATCATCGGAATCGACCTTGGAACGACCAACTCCTGCGTCGCGATCGTCGAAAGCGGGCAGGTCAAGGTCATCGAAAACTCGGAAGGCGCACGCACCACGCCGTCGGTCGTCGCCTATATGGACAACGACGAGATCCTGGTCGGCGCGCCGGCCAAGCGGCAGGCGGTCACCAACCCGAGGAACACGCTGTACGCGGTCAAGCGGCTGATCGGCCGGCGCTTCGAGGAAAAGGAAGTGCAGAAGGACATCGGCCTGATGCCGTACAAGATCGTCAAGGCCGACAACAGCGATGCCTGGGTCGAGATCCGCGGCAAGAAGATCGCGCCGCCGCAGGTGTCTGCCGAGGTGCTGCGCAAGATGAAAAAGACGGCCGAGGACTACCTGGGCGAGACGGTCACCGAGGCGGTGATCACGGTCCCGGCGTATTTCAACGACTCGCAACGGCAGGCCACCAAGGACGCCGGGCGCATCGCGGGCCTGGAAGTCAAGCGGATCATCAACGAGCCGACCGCGGCGGCGCTCGCGTTCGGGCTGGACAAGAAGGAAGAGCGCGGCGACCGCAAGATCGCCGTGTATGACCTGGGCGGCGGCACCTTCGACATCTCGATCATCGAGATCGCCGACGTGGAAGGCGAAAAGCAGTTCGAGGTCCTGTCGACCAACGGCGACACGTTCCTGGGCGGCGAGGACTTCGACCAGCGCATCATCGACTACGTGATCGGCGAGTTCAAGAAGGACCAGGGCGTCGACCTGGGCAAGGACGTGCTGGCGCTGCAGCGGCTGAAAGAGGCCGCCGAGAAGGCCAAGATCGAGCTGTCCTCGTCCCAGCAGACCGAGATCAATCTGCCGTACATCACGGCCGATCAAACCGGGCCGAGGCACCTGAACCTGAAGCTGACGCGCGCCAAGCTGGAGGCGCTGGTCGAGGACCTGATCCAGAAGACGGTCGAGCCGTGCCGGATCGCGATCAAGGATGCGGGCGTGAAGACGTCCGACATCCAGGACGTGATCCTGGTGGGTGGTCAGACGCGCATGCCCAAGGTGCAGGATACGGTGCGCGCGCTGTTCGGGCGCGAGCCGCGCAAGGACGTCAATCCGGACGAGGCGGTCGCCGTTGGCGCCGCGATCCAGGGCGCCGTGCTGTCGGGCGATCGCAAGGACGTGTTGTTGCTGGACGTGACGCCCCTGTCGCTGGGCATCGAGACGCTGGGCGCCGTGATGACCAAGATGATCCAGAAGAACACCACGATTCCGACCAAGTTCTCGCAGGTGTTCTCCACCGCCGAGGACAGCCAGCCGGCCGTGACGATCAAGGTGTACCAGGGCGAGCGCGAGATGGCGGCCGGCAACAAGCTGCTGGGCGAATTCAACCTGGAAGGCATTCCGCCGGCTCCGCGCGGCCTGCCGCAGATCGAGGTCACGTTCGACATCGACGCCAACGGCATCCTGCACGTCGGCGCCAGGGACAAGGCCACCGGCAAGGAAAACAAGATCACGATCAAGGCCAATTCGGGCCTGACCGAGGACGAGATCCAGCGGATGGTGCGCGACGCGGAGGCCAACAAGGCCGAGGACCACCGGCGCTTCGAACTGGCGCAGGCCCGCAACGCGGGTGACGCGACCGTGCACCAGATCCGCAAGGCGGTGAGCGAGCACGGCGACAAGCTCGATGCGGCCGAGAAGAGCGGAATCGAGGCCGCGATCAAGGACCTCGAGGACGCCTTGAAGGGCGACAGCAAGGACGCGATCGAGTCGAAGACGCAGGCGCTGATGGCCGCCTCGCAGAAGCTCGGCGAGAAGATGTATGCAGGCACGCAGGCGCAGGCGGGCGAATCGGGCCAGGAGGCCGGTCCTCACTCGGGCGAGGCCGAGAAGAAGACCGACGACGTGGTCGATGCGGACTATCGGGAGGTCAAGCGGGGCTGATCATCGCCACGCCGCCCGCCATAGCCCTCCGTGGCGCGCAGCGCGAAGGAGGGCGAAGGGGGGCAAGGTTCTAGCGTCCGCCGCGCAGGTTCGATGAGCCTGCGCGGCGGCCGTTTTGCATCGTCAGACGGAATATGTCCAAGCGAGACTTCTACGATATCCTGGGTGTCGCCAAGAATGCCTCCGAAGAGGAGATCAAGAAGGCATATCGGAAGCTGGCGATGAAGCACCATCCGGACCGCAATCCGGATGACAAGCACGCCGAAGAGAGATTCAAGGCGGCCAAGGAAGCCTACGAGATCCTGTCGGACGCGCAAAAGCGCGCTGCCTACGACCGCTTCGGCCACGCCGGAGTCGATCCAAGCGCGGGCGCGGCCGCCGGCGCCGGCATGGGAGGTTTCGCCGAAGCGTTCGGCGACATCTTCGGCGACATCTTCGGCGCTGCAACCCGCGGGCGCGCCGGTGGCGCTTTCCGCGGCGCTGATCTGCGCTACAACATGGAAATCTCGCTCGAGCAGGCGGCGCGCGGCTTCGCCACCGAGATCCGCGTGCCCGCCTGGGACAACTGCGAAGCCTGCGGAGGAAGCGGCGCGCGCCCCGGAACCAAGCCCAAGCCGTGCGGCACCTGCGGTGGAACGGGCGCGGTGCGGATGACGCAGGGCTTCTTCTCGATTCAGCAGACCTGCCCGACCTGCCACGGCAGCGGGCGCGTGATCCCGGAGCCGTGCCTGACCTGCCACGGCGACGGGCGCGTGAAGCGCAACAAGGTGCTCGAGGTCAGCATCCCGGCCGGCATCGATGAAGGCCAGCGCATTCGCCTGGGCGCCAAGGGCGAGCCCGGGATGAACGGGGGACCCGCGGGCGACCTGTATGTCGAGATCCGGATCAAGCCGCACGAGGTATTCCAGCGCGACGGCGACGACCTGCACTGCGAAGTGCCGGTCTCGGTCGCGGCGGCGACCCTGGGCGGCGATCTGGAAGTGGCGACACTGACCGAGAAGGTCAGCATCGCGATTCCGGAGGGCACGCAGAACGGCAAGACGTTCCGCCTGCGCGGCAAGGGCATCAAGGGCGTGCGCTCGAGCTATCCGGGCGACCTGTACTGCCACGTTCGGGTCGAGATCCCGGTGCGCCTGACCGAGAAGCAGAAGAAACTGCTGCGCGACCTGGAGCACTCGCTGAAAGAGGGCGGCGCAAAGCACTCACCGCAGGCACGCTCTTTCATGGAGCGGATGAAGGGCTTCTTCGCGGACGAGTAGCTGGCGGTTTGCCACGCCGCCCGCGGGTCCGACTTCCGCGCGGCGCGCAGCTAGCTCTTCAGTCGCGCGCCTAGAGCCATCTTCTCGATCTGAGCCTCGTAGCGAGGGAAAAAACCCAGGCGCGGCGCCGAGTAAAGGATCACGGTGAGCTCGCCCTGGTGGATTGCGCCGTAACCTACGCCGGCCAGTCGAACGTCGTCGCTGCGGCGCGTGAGGGTGTAGCGGAAGCGAAAGCCGTTCTCGCCGAGAAACGGGATCGGCTCGAGTCTCTCCAGCGTAAAGGTCGACCCTGCCTGCGTGAGCCAGCCCTGGAACAGAGCAACGACGTCGTTGGGCTGCATGCTGGAATAGAACGTGAGCGGGCGTTGCTCCTTGGTCTTGCGCTTGACGATATCGGCCCCGTCCTTGATCCCGACGAAGAACTGCAGACGGTCGACCGAGAAGCCCTCGACCGTCCAGGTCGGGATGGCATCCTTGTCGGTGCGGTCGAAGCGGTTCCATGGTCCGTCGAGCTGCAACTCCAGCCGGTCGGCGACCGCCTGCTGTCCCGGCTCCACCTGCACGACCGTTGGCGGGCGCAGCTTGGTGGGCGTTGCGCACGCGGCCAGCGCCACGGCCGCCATCGCAATCCAAAGTCGCTTCACGACTCGAGCTCCTTGAGTTTGCTGCGAATCATCGCTTCGTCGATCGCCGCCGGCTTGGCTTCCAGGTAGCTCGCGAACGACGCCCGGGCCTTGACTCGGTCCCCCCGTGCCAGGTGCAAATAGCCGAGCGCACGGTGCACCTCCGCCGGGGCTTGCGGCATCACAACCGCCGCTTGAAGGTCGCTCAGCGCCAGGTCCGCGTCGTTGTCCCGCCCGCGCAGGCGATGCGATTCGGCGCGGTAATACAGCAGGTCGGGGCGTTGTGGCGAGCGCCGCACCAGGCGGTCCAGCAGCACGATCGACTGGTCGTACTCGGCGCGGTTGAGCTCGTCGTCGAGGAAGTCGCGCATCATTGGATCGAGGTGCTGCGCGAATTCCTCCTCTTTCGTGGCGCCTCCGCCGGCGCCGGCGAGCCGGGTCAGGGTTTCCTTGCGCTCGGCCATCGGCGGATGAGTGGCGAACATCGGGCTCGTTTTCACGGCGTCGGACCCCGGCCGGGCAGTGGCCTCCGCGAGCAGATTCGACCAGATGATCGGTGCCTGGAGCGGGTCGAGGTTGTGTGAAAACGCTGGTCTGAGGCGCACAATAGCGAATCTCGGCGACGGAGAGGCTGAATGGGCCGATTCATCGAAGGTGAGGAGCGATCGCAAGCGGTTCTGTTCCCT
>Ga0187846_10001104_pt1 | contig 15316 bp, 15 predicted proteins | sample TC_taG_FD_161473 | JGI IMG/M metagenome (GOLD analysis project Ga0187846, IMG submission 161473) | Biofilm microbial communities from the roof of an iron ore cave, State of Minas Gerais, Brazil - TC_06 Biofilm (v2) | ecosystem: Environmental > Terrestrial > Deep subsurface > Cave > Wall biofilm...
TGGTATCCGTTGTATGTCTATCTGCGCCGGCGCGGTTATCCGGCCGATCAGGCGCAGGATCTCACGCAGGAGTTCTTCGTCCGGGTGTTGGAAGGCCGATATCTCGATCGCGCCGACCCGGAAAAGGGCCGATTTCGCTGCTTTATTCTGACTTCCTTGAAATTCTTTGTGGCCGACGAAAAGACCGCCAGCGCGCGCACAAACGCGGCGGCGGAACGGTTGTACCGCTTGAATTGTCGTCAGGCGAACAGCGCTACCAACGCGAGCCTGCGCACGATGAGACGCCGGAGCGGATCTTCGAACGGCGCTGGGCGCTCTCGGTGCTCGATCGAGTCGTTGAGAAATTGCGGGAGGAGTTCGTGTGTCACGGCCGCCCGGAGCATTTCGAGCGGTTGAAGGTGTTCCTCCTTGGTCAGCCCGACGCGCCGTATGCGACGCTGGCTCGAGAAATGGACACTTCAGAGGGAGCGCTCAAGGTGGCGATTCACAGGCTTCGTAAGAGATACCGCGAACTCTTTCGCCAGGAAATCGCGGATACCGTGGCCGATCCCGCAGAAGTCGAATCCGAACTCCGGTATCTGGCGGCCGTGCTCACGAGGAAGTAGCTGCCGACCGCCCCCAGTCCGTTCAGTGTGTGGTCGAAACCCCGGGCACCAGCCGGTTCCAAAAGGAAAACAGGGGCTCTCTATCATATTCGGCATGATCGGAGTTGATGCCCAGTAGTATGCGATTCGCCGCGAGGCGACTGGTTAACCTCGGACTGCCACCGGCTTCGTGAGCCCTTGCAGGCGGCGGGCAGCCTCCTCCAAGGTGGCCTCCGTCTTACTGAAGCAGAAGCGCACCTGCTGGCGGCCAAGAGCGGGGTCGCTGTAGAAACTGCTGCCGGGAACCGCGGCCACACCGATCTCCTGGATGAGGTGCCGGGTGAAGCTCACGTCATCAGGAAATCCGAAAGCGGAGATATCCGTCATCACATAATAGGCGCCTCGCGGCTTGAAGCAGCGAAAGCCGGCCTCCTCCAGAAGGGCCAGCATGCGGTCTCGCCGTGCAAGGTAACCCGCCCGCAAGCTGTCGTAGTAGGACTCCGACAACCGCAACGCTGTTACGCCTGCTTCCTGCAGGGGAGCGGCCGCGCCGACAGTAATGAAGTCGTGCATCTTGCGAATGGCACCGGTCACCTCGGGAGGCGCGATCGCGTATCCTACGCGCCAGCCCGTTACGCTGTAGGTTTTCGACAACCCATTGATGGTGATGGTCCGTTCCCGCATTCCCGGCAGCGTCGCCATCGACATGTGGCGACAGCCGTCGTAAGTAATGTACTGATAGATCTCGTCGGTAATGACGTACGCTCCCCAGCGCCGCGCTAACCCTGCCAGGGCGTCCAGTTCTTCACTGTTGAACACCTTCCCGGTAGGGTTGTTGGGAGTGTTCAGGATAACGGCACGCGTCCGTTCGCTGAAAGCGGCAGCGAGAGCGTCGGGATCGAAGGTCCACTCCGGAGGTTGGAGACGCACAAAGCGGGGTACGGCCCCGCAGATGATCGCGTCTGGTCCGTAATTTTCGTAGAAGGGCTCGAAGACCACCACCTCGTCGCCTGGATCGACGACTGCCAGCAAGGAGGCCATCATGGTTTCGGTGGCGCCGCAGCAGACGGTGATCTCGCGCTCCGCATCAACCGCCAGGCCGGAGTCCTTTCGAAAGCGCTCAGCAATTGCCTCCCTGAAGTCGCGCGCTCCCCAGGTAATCGCGTACTGGTTGATGTCGGCACGGATGGCGCGAACCGCAGCTTCCTTGACCTCCGCCGGGGCGGCAAAATCTGGAAAGCCCTGGGCTAAGTTGATGGCACCGTGCTCCATGGCCAGGCGTGTCATCTCGCGAATCACCGATTCGGTGAACTGTTGTGCCTTGTGTGAAATCTGAAACACCGAGGTCACCACTCCGCAGCCCCGCGTCGTGGGTCAGTTTGATGTAGAGGCGGCTTTACGGCGCCACGTGGCGAGGTAAGCTCTCTGCTACGGGCGCAAACTGACCTACTCTCCAGCTCCGCAACAACAGCAAGGTAACCAGTCTACACCAGAAGTCGCCCAGTAGCGCGACCAGGAGTTTTCGTCGAAGCTCGCGCAACGCGCCGCTTCACTGGATTTCCGGTTCTACAACTCGCCTCACAAGTTTCCGTCCTCATCCATTCCTCAAATCCGCAAGTGGATTGAAAAACATTTGTAGGCGGCAGATCGCTGTTCACCCAGGAGACCACCTATGGGAACCGATGTTCCGTTTTTGGCGAGCGGTTTCCCCAGGCCTGGTAGATTCCATTCCGGAGGGCGTTGAATGCTTGAGGGTTTCCCTTTGGAGATCGAGTTGCTTAGACAGTTATTTTACGAGTTGGATAGAAAATTCGCAGCCGAGGCGGGGGGATAGGATCCAGTAGTGGGCCGTTCCCAGCTGGTTGCGATGAATCGACTTCCCAGACTCGTGAAGTTTTGCAGCAGTGGGAGAGCCGGTCCACCTTTCTAAAAACTTTACTGGAGGTAGAGCCTAGAAAGGTCGGCGATGACCTCACTGCTCAAGTTTTCGGCGGGTGGCTTGTGTCGTGCGTGGTCTCGCCGGCATGTGCCGACCCGGATCTCGGGCCAGTCATCTCGCTGTCCACCCGCCATCGATAAGGATGGTGTGACCCGTGATGAGCGAGGCTGCGGGCGAAGCCAGGAACACGACGGCACCCGCCACCTCCATCGGCTCACCGATACGGTGCAGCGCTGCGATGCGCTCGATAGTATCAGCGCGAAACGCCGGATCCGCTAGCGCCTCCTCGGTGCCGGGCGTGAAGATAAACGTGGGCGCCACAGCGTTCACTGTAATGTTGTACTGGCCCCACTCGACCGCCAGACACTTCGTAAGGTGCGAGATGGCGGCCTTAGTCATGCAGTAAACCGACTCCGTCGGCAAAGCCACAAAGCCCGCTTGTGAGCTCATATTGATGATGCGGCCGCGCTTCTGGCGGATCATCACGCGTCCTGCCGCCTGGCTGGCAAAGAACGTTCCCTTCAAGTTCACACTTAGCGTCAGGTCAAAGTCTGGCTCACGCACCTGTTCGGCGAGATTGCCTGGGGCCAAGCCGGCGTTGTTGACCAGAATATCTAGCTGCCCGAAGTGTGTTACGGCTTCGTCGACGGCGCGAAAAATCTGGTCAAGCTGTGTCATGTCCATCTGCAACGGCAGGGCCTGCCGGCCCATCGCTTCAATCTCTCGCGCCAACTCCCCTCCAGTGTTCACGTCGCGCAGCCCGAGGGCCACATCGGCGCCGGCGTGGGCGAGCGCGAGCGAAATCGCACGCCCGAGCCCGCGTCCTGCGGCCGTCACCAAAGCGACCTGGCCATCCAGTTCGAATCGGGGGAATTCCGTCATTGGTCGCTCCTTTAGCAGTCGCTGATGCCCGTCAGACGACGATCACCGAGAAACCATGGAAAGCAAGGGCGGTAGACGGTAGACGGCATACCGCACAGCAGGCAACAATTGTTTTCCCCGTATGCTGTCTACTTTCTACCGTCTAACATCCTTTCAAAGCAGTTCAATGGCCTCCCTGAAGAATGCGCCAAAGCGTACCGGCGAAGATGTTAGCCTGAGCCGCCGCCGGGACGCCGCAGGCGTCGAGCATCTTGTGATACCGTTCCAGTTCGCGATCGAACTCCTCTAACTCTCCGTTGAATACGTCCGAGCCGAAAACCAATTTCTCAAAGGCATCAGGGCCGCCCGCCGGCGTGTGAGGGCTGACGACCCCGGACCACCAGAAGATGGACTTGAAAAACGTGTAGTCGTTCTGCTTCTTGATGAGCGAAGAGCCGGACAGGTCAAAATAGAGGTTGGGGTTCCAGCGCGCAATTTCCGCCGCCCAGGCATAGTCCGGGTTGCCCAGGTGAGCGCCGATGAGGGTAAGCTTCGGGAACTGCCGGGCGATATTATCGAGCGTGGTCGGCCGCATGCGGTCGACGCTGATGTCGGCCGGAGTACTCGGGTCAGTACGGTTCACGATGCCGGTGTGAAACAGCAGGATCATGCCGTACTGCTCGGCGCGCTTGTAAATCGGCCAGTAGCTTTTGTCGTCGTAGTTTTTGAGTGGCCCGCTGAACTCACCCAAGCCACGAAAGCCCGCGGCATGAAACCGGTCTACCAGTTCAAGGGCCTGCGGGTCATCGAGCTGGATATCGCCAAAGCCGACCAGCCGGCTGGGATATCGCGCGACGTAGGTTTGCACGCTCTCCAGGTCCTTAGAAGTTGTGAGAATGAAGGCAAGCCCGTCGGCGGAGTTGAGCTTGGCAACTACCCTATCGAGGAACGCGGGTTCGCCGTTGTGGTGCAGATGGGCGTCAATGAGGCGCGGCGGAGCGGCTCGGGTCTGGCCGAATGTTAGTGAAGAGACGACCAGAAGTAGGAAGTTGGACCAAGCGGCTCTTTTGGACATACGACCTCCGGTTTGAGAGCGGACCTGTACTGCAGCGCTTTCCGGTCGTGGTGGCGCATACATGGCGCTCTTTGCGATGTATGCAGTTAGCGAGACGCATACGTGGCAAGCCCCGCCAATTACGCGCCACCCACGTACACCGTCTAATGCGTCCTCTATCGTTCTTGTTCTTAACTCCTCGCCGCGGTCCGCCACCTTTTTTGGAGCCATCGAAGACCCGCAGTCTCTGGAGAACGAAACGCCGACCTGCGGATTTCCAACAGGCTTATTCTACCTGGGTGTGGGTTATGATAGTCAATGCAGGCGGTGATGTAGAGGGAAGGGTCGGATGAAGGCCTCTTACCTGGGCAAAGTCATCGAGTATTTCAACCCCATGCAGTCCCTTGACGAGAGCAGGAAGGACTGGTACGTCGAGCGTCCTGACAGCCCGCACGAGGAGATTAAGGTAGAACTTCTTAATGATCCAAGCCCCTTGAAGATTCTCTTCAGCGGCCACATCGGCTCCGGAAAGACCTCCGCGCTCAACAAACTGGCCGCTGATCCGGAGATCCGAGCTCGATTCTTTACCGTTCAGTTCTCGGTGGAGCGGGACTTGAATATCTTCGATCTTACCTACACCGACCTCCTGCTTGCCATCGGGAATCAGCTATTCGATGCCGTCGACCACGAATTGAGTCTGCCAGATAAACTGAAAACCGATCTTAACGCTTGGGCTACCGAGATCTCACGGGTATGGAACAGGTCGGACCTCGCGGAGGTGGTCGTCGAGGGCGGCATCCGCGCCTGGTTGCTGAAGGCCGTAGGCACGCTCAAAACAGGCTACGAGGAAAGAAGGAGTTCAGGCAGAGGTTTGAGCCCCGCGTGCCGGAACTGATCGACTTCATCAATGGCATTATCCGCGCCATCGAGACCCATCCCAAGGGCAAGAAAGTTCTGTTGATCATCGAAGACCTGGACAAGCCGCCCTTGGACGTTTCGATGGACCTTTTTCTGAGCAAGGGACCGGTGCTTGTGGAACCCGTGTGTAAGATCATCTTCACCGTCCCGACCTCCGTGCTTTACTCAGGACAGATCAAAGTGGTGCAGCAGAATTTTCCCATGCAGTACGTCCTGCCCAACTTCAAGATCAGGGAGCGCTCGGGCGATCGCAACCCCGAAGCTTGGGAGTGCATGCGCGAAATTGTCCGACGCAGGATGGATAATGAGCTGATGGACTCTGGCGCTCTGGATCGGGTGGTCGACATGAGCGGCGGCGTCACTCGCGAACTGGTGCGCATCGTGCGGGGAGCAGCCCGCCGGGCGATGGTGACGAGGGCGAACTCGATACAACCCGAGCATGTAGAACAGGCGGTGGATAAGCTGCCGGACGAGTACAACAATAGCCTTACCCGGGAGGAGCTCATTGGCATTCTACTGCAGGTGAACAAGACGCAGGAGCTGCGATCGAACGATGAAAAGCCCATGCTTGACCTTCTCCACAACCTCTTGATCCTGAAGTATCCGAACGGGCCAGGCTGGTACGGGGTGAACCCCATTGTCCAAAAGCTTATCGGAGTCTAACGCGACCGTCCCATTGAGCGCGGCCGACCGCGAAGCCGTAGCGGAGATTGTCGCCGATGTCAGTAACAGCAGAAAGCAAGGCTGCCTTTATTTCGCCGTCTGCAACAACCGCCTGAAAATCGGGTCCGTGGAAGCCGCCCTGGAGGAAGGTCTCCGGGTCAAGGGATTCGAAATCAGCCGCCTGGTGGTGGCTGAACGCGACCCCGATGCGGCGTCCCCTTCCTATCGCGTTCTGGTATCCGATCCCATCACGTATTTCGCAAATGTAGGAACTGCCCAGCCCACGCTCTTCCTGGTCCACGGCCTGCCGGAACTGGTCCCGGCCGAGACGGCAACGGACGACTCCGGCCCGGCGCCGGTCTCCCAGCGTTTGAACTACGGGCGCGAAGTCTTTCAACACAAAGCAGTCTGTGCCTTGTTCTGGATTGACCCGGAGACGATGCGCTATCTCATGAACTCGTCGCGGGACTTCTGGTCGTTTCGCTCGGGTACGGCACAGTTCCCAGATACACCGAGCGATGTCGAGCTCCGGTCAGGGGAAGGCGGCTGGCAGACGATGGCGCCGAGCACGCGATGGCTCGGCGACGTGGAAGAAAAGCTGGAGCAACTCGCTGCCTACAGGCAGAAATCGCCGCCCGACGAAAGCGCCATTGCCAGTTTGTTGCTCGATATCGGGCGCCTTCGCGTCGAGAGGCGCGAATCCCAGCAGGCTTTTGAAGCGCTCCACGAAGCAGAAGAGATTTTCGAGCGTCTGGGTAACCGGCGCCACACCGGCGATGTTAAGGCGTGGCTCTCGCGAGCCTACCAAGCCAATGGGCGCCTGCAAAGGGCCGAGGAATGCGTCCGGAGTGCCATCGCGATAGATGAGGATCTTCAAGACGAATCGAGCCTCGCCGCCGCTTACAGCGACCTGAGCCAGATTTACAAAGCGCGGTCTCAGCTGGGGGAGGCCGAAAAGTGGCTGCGGAAGGCGATAGCGATTAACGAGCGGCTTGGAGACGAAGCTGGACTTCTGGTCCATTACAACAACGTCAGCACGATCTTCCAGGCGCGCGGCGAATTCGGGGAGGCGGAGAAGTGGTTGCGGAAGGCGATAGTAATCGCCGAGCGGCTGGGCGATGAACCTGCCCTTGCCAACCTCTACAGCAACCTGAGCCCGATTTTCAAGGCGCGGGGCGAACTGGCGGAGGCGGAGAGGTGGCTGCGAATGGCGATAGCTATAGGCGAGCGGCTGGGCGACGAAGCCAATCTCGCCATCCGTTACAACAACCTGAGCCAGATTTACCAGGCGCGGGGCGAACTGGAGGAGGCGGAGAAGTGGTTGCGCAAGGCGATTGCGATTGACGAGCGGCTAGGCGACGAACCGAAACTTGCCATCCGCTACAACAACCTGAGCCGGATTTACCAGGATCGGGGCGAGCTGAGGGAGGCGGAGAAGTGGCTGCGCAAGGCGATAGCCATCGACGAGCGGCTGGGCAATGAGCCCGCTCTCGCCATCCTGGACAACAACCTGAGCCAGATTTATGAGGCGCGGGGTGAATTGGGGGAGGCGGAGAAGTGGTTGCGGAAGGCCCTGGCTCTGGCAAAGGTTAGGGGTACGGCGGAAACCCTGGCGACTGTCAGGTCTAACTTGAAAGCTTTGCTACAAAAGAAAGCAACCAATCAAAAGCAGGTCGAAAGCGTCCCCTATGTGTTTTCCTTTCCTCTCTTCTGCGTCCAATAAGGTGCGGCTTAACCGTGCGTCCTCACTGGCTCCCAATGGCGGCCCAAGGGTGTAATAATCTTCACATCGCAGGAGGTGAGGAGATGATTCGCAAAGCCGTACGAGTGGTATGGGCGACCCTGCTACTTTCGCTGGGCGCGGCGGCACTCCACGGGGCGGAAGAAGTTGAGCTGAAGCGCCAGGGAGACCACATCGACGTTTTCGTCGGAGGAAAGGCATTCACCACTTACTACTTTGGCCCGGACTCGCCCAAGCCGTATCTGCACCCGCTGCGAAGCGCTCAAGGGACGGTGGTGACGCGCGGCTGGCCGATGGTGAAGGACATTCCGGGCGAAAGCCATGACCATCCTCACCACCGGGCCATGTTCTTTGCCCACGGCGACATCAACGGAGTCGATTTCTGGGGTGAAGGGGAGCCGAGCCGGGCCTCGGAGACCGCACACGGGCAATTCTACTCCAGTGAAGAACTGCCGAAGGGCCGCACCGTCTTCCGCCAACTGGACGAGGCCGCGGGCGGTATTATTCGCGCCGAGTTCGACCTCGTCGGACCGGAGGGAAAAGTAATGGGCGAAGAGACCCAGGAATATGCTTTCAGCGGCGATGAGTCCACCCGCACCATTGATTGTGCCTTTACCCTGACCGCCAGCCATGGTCCACTCAAGATGGGCGACACCAAGGAGGGCACGTTTGCCATTCGAGTTGTGAAGGCGCTCGAAGCGCCCACCGGGCACATGTTGAGCTCGGAAGGTAAGGTCGGGGAGAAGGAGATCTGGGGCAAGCGCGCGGATTGGGTCGATTACTCTGGAACAGTGGCTGGAGAGATGTTAGGCATCGCGATCTTCGACAATCCAGGGAACATCAAGCACCCGACCTACTGGCACGCCCGCGCGTATGGCCTGTTTGCGGTTAATCCCTTCGGCGAGCACGACTTCTATAACGATCCGAAGCGCGACGGCAGTGTCACGATTCAGGCCGGCGGTTCACTCACGCTCCGCTACCGAGTATTGATTCACCATGGCGATGCCCGCGAATCCAAGCTTGCGGATAAATACGAGGAGTACGCGCATTACACGCCGCCGCAGAAAAGGCCGAAGCCCCGCTAGGTTCAGCCGCAATACTATTGCGCTCACTCTGCAAGGGGTTCCTTGGCTTTGCGGCGGGTCGATGTTCTGCGCGCCGTGCTCTTACTTGGGCTCCTCGCGGCGCGCGGCTTCCTGCCTTGGCGGGCGCTTTCGGGCGCGGCGACCGGCTCCTTTTGAACGCTCTCGACGGAGACGGACTCCTCAATCACCGGAGGGCCTAGTTCGCTCGTAGGAGCCTCAGTGGCAGTCGGCGCTTCCCCTGCCAACGCCTCCAAGGGTGGCTCTTCCGTGAGCTCGGTAGCCTCGGCCGGGGCGGTGAGAATCTCACCGGACTCCCAGAAATCGGTCGAAGCCCGGGCTTCTGCGTCAGTAACAGGTGCCGCCTCACGCGGCTCGGCGGGAGGCGAGCCTGCCGGAGAAACGGCGAAAATCCGCCACACGCCTTTTCGGTCGCGCTGCAGTCGCACCCAACCTTCCCGCTGCGCCTGATGGAGCAGGTCGAGGGTTCCATGGAACCCTGCGTGGCGCTCGTCAAAGTTCTTATCGACGGCGCGTAGCGCTTGCCGAATCTGGCGCATGTAGAGCGGGCGATTGGGCGACTTCTCGCCGGCCGACGTAAGAGCCTGCTTCAGGGTGACCAGGGCCTGGGCGCTGCTCATGGTTGGCTCAGGGACGGCTCCGCTTGGCCCTTCTCGCGCCGGCTCCTCACTCCCCGCTGGCGCCGCACTGTGCGCCATGCCGCTCGCCGTTGGCGCCGTGCCTTCTTCACGCGCTAATTCCACCAGGTAGCCGCGGTCCGTGCGGCGCAGCTTTACAAGATTTGCCGCTTCCATCTTCTGCACAAATTCGAGGAAGGAAGTAGCTCCGAAGTCCCGCTCGGTAAACGTCGAATCGAGTTGAAGCAAAGTGCTTTTCAACAGGCCGAGCTGCGGCGCGACTTCGCGGTCCTCCAAGATCTTGAGGGCGCGCTGCACATTGGGCAATGCATCGCCCAGCGGATGCGTCTCGAGCGACACCCGACCAGAGGCCTCGCCTCGGCGGCTGGCTCGGGACCGCGAGCCATCGCCGCCCGCCCCGCTCCGCAGCAGGTTCTCGTAAGCGATGAACTCCGTGCAGTTGCGCTGCAAGATGTTGCTCGTAAAGGCTCGCCCTCCCACCACAAAAACGCGCTTGTCGTACTGCTTCAGTTTCTCCACTAGAGCGATGAAGTCGCTGTCACCCCCCACAATAGCAAAGGTATTGATGTGATGGCGGGTGAAGGCCATTTCCAGCGCATCGAGAGCCAGGTTGATGTCAGCGCCGTTTTTGTCGCCGCGCGGCGTCACGTTGCGCTGCACCATCTGGACTGCATGCTGGGTCATCTGGCGGCTCTGCTCACCGGCGCGCGGCCAGTCGCCGTAGGCCACTTTGGTCACCACCTCGCCCCGCTCCTTCAGGGCCTCCAGGACCAGAGAGACATCAAACTCCTTCCCCAGCGTGTCTTTGACACCAATCTGGATGTTATCAAAGTCAATAAAGACCGCGAGCTTTAAACGTTCTTCAGCCACTCTTCCTTCTTCCCCTGGGCTGTCTGGGCACAGGTTCTTTCATCTTCTTACCGGGGTTTACATCCCTCTCTACCGCAATCATACTCCTAAACGGAGTTTCCTGGCCCAGCTACAGCTTATCGGCGCAGTCTAGGCATAGCTGGCTTCGAAAGTCGTTAGCAACGGTCGACCCGCATCAGGCAGTGGGAATTCCTCCAGATAGAGCTCCGTAGCTTCTCTCAGGTTAAGGAGGGCTTGTTCGATACTTTCACCCTGGCTGACTGTACCCACCTCCGGGCACTCTGCCACGTACAAGTCCTCTTCTTTCTGAATAATCGCCGCGAAGGTGCGTACTGCCATGTCAAGCTCCTTCTCCCTCTCCTGTCCTGCGCCTCCTCTAGGATACGCGTACGCCCGCCGCCTCTCAAGCGGAAAGGCATTTCAAACTCTCGTCGATCAGTTTCTGGGTACCCTCATACGGGTCGCCTCCCCCTTCCCACTCCATGGAGAAATAGCCGCGATAACCCGCGGCCTTGGCGATCTCGAAACATTTCGCGACATCCACGGTATACAGCTTGCCCTTGTCGCCGACTTCCGAGTCCTTCGCATGGGCAATGTTGTAGGCGTGCTTGAACATCATTTCCATCGCCCGATTGTTGAAGTCTTGGTCATGGGTGAGCATCGAGTTGCAAAAGTCGGGCAAGGCGTGGAGGTAGGGGTTGTTCACCTTCTCGATCACCTGCACGATGAAGAACGGGTCCTCGGTGACGTTATCGTCGTTCTCGAGGTTGACCACAACATTCTTCTCGGCGCCGTATGCGGCCACTTGCTTGAGACTTTCTGCCGCCCGGGCGACGTCGGGCTTCACGTTATGGACTCCGGCGATGTGCAGACGGACGCTCGGCGACCCCGTGATTACGGCAACATCGATCCATTTCCTGCTTGACTCGACCGACTTCTGCCGCCTGGCGCTGTCCGGGTCGTAGAAGCTGTCTCGAAGGTCCACCGGAATATCCACGATGCCGGCACCGGCCTTCTTTGTGGCCTCACGTAGTTCCTGTAAATAGGCCGGGTCCGTGGAGCGGAAATGGGAGCCCAAGGGCTCTATCCTGTGCAGCCCGAACCTCTTCACGACCATGGTGCCGAATTCCGTCAAGTCCATCCCCGGTTTTGTCGGATTTCGCGCCCATTTGTTGGTAGGGCTTTCGATGAACTCGCGGAATGGCCATGAAGCGACGGCCAGCCGCGCACGGGGTTCAGAGGGAAATTGCAGGTCGAGTTCGCCCCGTCCCATATCCCCTGGTTTGGGCGGGACCTCGGTCATAAGGCTCGTGGAACGGGGCTCGGTCGGGAAACCACGGCGACCGGTCCCCAGAACCGAGGAAAGCGCCGCCAGGGTGGAAGAAGTCTTCAGAAAACTGCGCCGCGACTGAATGAATATCAAGGGCATCTCCAGAATGAAGGGACTACGTGATAGAATGTGCTTCTTCCGCACCATCGTCAAGGCCGAAAGGGGCAGGTTTCCAGGGCCAGCCCAAGGATTGCGCCATGTCCAATCCAATTCGTGTGGGTATCGTCGGAGCGCGCTTCGCCGCGCAGTTCCACCTCCAGGGGTACCGACGCGTGTACGGCGTCCCCGTCGAGGTCGTGGGGGTCACGTCGAAGTCGATCGAGTCGCGCGAAGCCTTTGCCGCCAAGCATGGACTGCAGCCGTTTGCTTCGGCAGACCAACTCTACGACGCCGTGGACGTTATCGACATCTGCGCTCCCGGTTGCGTCCACGAACCCATTGCCGTCGCCGCGTTGCGGCGTGGCAAGCACGTGGTGGTCGAGAAGCCCTTTACCGGCTACTACGGCCCGGGCGACGAAAGCTTCCGCGGCAACACGTTTCCCAAGGACGTCATGCTCCGTGAGGCGATGGGCAGTTGCGACCGCATCCTCCGCGCCGCTCGGGAGGCCGGCAAGCGAATCTGCTACGCGGAGAACTGGGTCTATGCGCCCGCCATTGAGAAGGAGCGCGAGATCCTGGTGAAGAGCGGTGGCCAGATACTGTGGATCATTGGCGACGAATCGCACAGCGGTTCACATTCACCCTATTACGGCATTTGGAAACACTCGGGCGGGGGCTCCCTGGTAGGCAAGGGTTGCCATCCCCTCACGGCGGCTCTCCATCTGAAGCGGGTGGAGGGCCAGGCCCGCGACGGCATGCCCATCCGGCCCGCGACTGTTAGTGCCCGCACGCATGAGATCACCCGGCTCAGAGAGTTTCGCGACCAGGGCTTCCTGCGCACCACCTACGAGGATATCGAAGACTATTGCCAGGTACACGTGACCTTCGAGGACGGTACACTAGCAGACATCTTTGCCTCCGAGCTCGTTATGGGGGGGGTGCACAACTGGTTGGAGGTCTTTGCCAATAACCACCGGACGCGCTGCAACTTGAATCCCGTCGACGCCCTCGAAACCTACAACCCTCGCGAGGACTTGCTCAAGGATGTCTACGTGACGGAAAAAATCGGTACCAAGCAGGGCTGGAGTCATCCCGCTGCTGACGAAGACTGGCAGCACGGGTATCCACGTGAGTTCCAGGATTTCATGGAAAGCATCGAGGCCGGCCGCGAACCTCTTTCGGAAGGAGAACTGGCGAGGGACACTGTGGCCGTGCTTTACAGCGCCTATCTCTCTGCCGAGCGTCGCGGCACGGAGGTTGAAATACCTCGGTAGGTATACACGCGGTGGTGTGTCCGCCCCTCCTTTCGAATGTACTGCATTTTTAACTCTTGCTTGTGTGATATAAATATAGTATATATTTGAAGGTAAGTGATGGCGGCCGAACACCGAAGGCTGCTGGGCTCTGGAAGTCGGGACTCGCGATGGACGGTTTCCGGATGGGAGGCATTCCGGTGCGGAAGGCTAGGCGAGGCTTCTCGCTGCTCGAACTCTTGATCGCCGTCGCCATCATCCTGATCATTTCGGCCGTCGCCATTCCCAATTTCTTGCGCAGCCGAATCGCGGCCAACCAGGCTTCCGCTGTTCAGAGCTGCCGGGTGGTGAATTCGGCCGAGATCACTTACATCTCGATCTACGGCCAGGGGTATGCAAGCGCGCTAGCCGCCCTCGGTCCTCCCGCCGGCGGAGCCCTGCCCACTGTCTCGGCAGCCGGTTACATTGACAGCGTTCTCGTGACCGGCGCGAAAAGCGGCTACCTCTTCACCTATACACCTGTCAACTCGGACGGGAGCGGGAATTACCAGGGCTACAGCCTAACGGCGGCACCCTCCACACCCGGTCTGTCGGGTCATGCCTATTATTTTACCGACCAAACCTACGTGATTCGTGCCAACAACTCTTCCACCGCCTCCAGTTCTGATTCCCCTATTGGCCAGTAAGCCTGAGCAAGCCTGCCCGGTTCTGGGGGTACGCTCCTGGTGTGCTAGACTTGGCACGGGGCCTTGAAACTGAACCGCGCGGCAGACTGGCTAAGACAAGCGGAGCGGGACTTGGGATTTGCGGAGACGGGAGCGGGCGCCGGGCATCACGAATTGGCGGCCTTCTATGCCCAGCAGTCAGCCGAGAAAGCCGTCAAGGCCTTGATTCAGTTTTGCACGGCGGGGTGCGGGGACACTCGATCACCGACATGCTGCGCCAAATGCCCGGGTCCATCGGTGTTACCCGGGCTTACTAAACGCCGCCCAAGAGCTTGACAAGGTCTACGTCACGTCGCGCTATCCGAACGGGTTCACCTCTGGCACTCCTGCCGATTACTTGAGTGCGCAGAATAGCGCCGAGTTGTTACCCTATGCCCGAGCGATCTTGGACTGGTGCCGAAGTCAGATTCATTGACTATGAGTGGGCCCTACGAAACATCCGCAAGGCTGTGGCCGAGGCCAAGGCCGGAAATTGTCAGGGTGTTCCTGTTTGGATCGCTAGCACAGGGCACCTGGACCGCCGACAGTGATGCGGATCTTATCGTCGTGGTGCGCAAAGAGCTGAGCGATTTCTCCAGCCGCAGCCCTTACCATATTTTTGTCGAGGGGATCGCCACGGACTCCCTGGTCTGTTCGGAGGAGGAGTTCCAGGAACAATCTCAGGATCCATCGAGTTTTCTCGCCAACAGTCTCCTTTCAGCCATTGAGCTCTAGGCGGGAAATTTCTCCTCCCTCGGCCGGTCGACAGTTCAGCGGATCTCTTGTCCCAGATTTTATCTCAATATCGTCGCCGAACGGCCGATACCTCATTGGAGGAGGAACCCTCTCAATGGAAGATGGCTGGCAGCAACCCGTCTTCTAAACTGGCGCGGGAGAGCTGCAGACCGGGTGGAAGAAAGAAGGAGAAAATGAAACCAAAGCTGCTGACGCAGTTTACCAAGGCCAACCAGGAACTCTGGCTGGTCCTCTCGATGTTCATCATCCTGGCCCTAGTCAACTTCCTGGTCGCGTCCGACCGCATGCTGCTTGGCCTCTACAGCCTGCCGGTTGTCTTCTCGGCCTACTTCTACGGCCGGCGACACGCGACGCTGACGGCTGTGGCCGCCGTATTTCTCGTCACCCTTGTGGCGATGTTCAATCCCCTGATGTTTGATACGGGCACGGTAGTTCGCGTGTTGGGAGAACGCTGGTTCGAAGTGATCCTGTGGGGTGGGACCCTGGTGGTTACTGCCTACGCGATGGGAACCCTCTACGAGCGCGTCAAGGCAGGGCTAGACGAGATGAGGCGCACCTACGAGGGCATCCTGATGATCCTGCGCCATTTCATCTCCAAGGATAAGTATACCGAGAACCACTGTTACCGCGTGTCCGTTTATGCCGCTAAGATTGCGGCCTATCTGGGCTTCACTTCCCAGCGCCTTGAAGACGTGCGCGCCGCCGCACTTCTTCACGACATCGGCAAGCTGGATATCAGTCGGGAGATTCTTTACAAGGCGGCGCGCCTGACTGAAGACGAGTACGGCGAGATGAAGCAACAC